>Ga0194055_10001531_pt1 | contig 18817 bp, 18 predicted proteins | sample SepL449m_MetaG_FD_155482 | JGI IMG/M metagenome (GOLD analysis project Ga0194055, IMG submission 155482) | Anoxic zone freshwater microbial communities from boreal shield lake in IISD Experimental Lakes Area, Ontario, Canada - Sep2016-L442-9m | ecosystem: Environmental > Aquatic > Freshwater >...
TTGGCGAGCATTGCCCAGAGAGGCTGCACGACAGCGTTATCGCCGTGCGGGCCAGACGAACGGCGCGGATGGTGCCAGATCGCGATCGTGCACTTCGGTGCGGACTTAAGTTGATTTGCCAGCCAGCGTCCCTGCTCTGAGCTAGCTCCGCAGCCACCTACTGCCCCGCAGTTTGAGTCAAGACCAAGAACCAGCCATCCTCCCCGCCTTGTCGCATGCCATGTCTTTCCCGCCGTCAATACCGATGGGCCCCACCATGTCCGGAAGCCGCCAGCAGAGGCCGTTCCGTACTCATGGTTGCCAGGGACTGGGAATGTAATGCTCTTGAAGCGTCCCCAAGTTGGCTGGTAGCCCGACTTGAACTGGGCGAGAGAGCCACTGTCGTAGACGAGGTCACCTAGCGCGAGGACAAGATTTGGGCGCAGCCCCTCAATCTGATTCGCGGTGTCGGCGCCGCGGCAGCCCGATGATGAGACGGGCGATCCGCAGGCAACGTCACCGGCTGCGGCGACCTTCAAAGTAAGTGGGCCAAGTGAAGCGGCAGTGCGGGCCGCCGGTGCAACTTGACCACGCACTAGCGGTGGTGCTGCTCCATAACCGCAGCCAGCAATCAGTAGGCAGGTGACCGCAAGGAGCGTGTTTCGGCCCATGCCTAAGGCTACCCGCAACGACTTGAGCAGGTGACAGTTCACTGCTCGTCGGGCCAGCGGCCGGTCCGACGCACAACATCACGAGCATCCTCCTCGCGAATCCGCTCGCTGTCATCGTCAAGCCTTGCGAGCCAACCGGCAAATATCACGACTGTTGAGCCGAGGGCAAGCGCAACGCCAAGTCCGGTCATCACCTCACTGCTACTAATTCCAATCAGAACCAGTCCGGCAACAATCATCAGTATCGGAATCAGCCATCGCAAGACTCGCGAAGACTTAGTGCCGTTGCCGCCTTGGAACATTGATTTGAGATCGCTCACAGCAGTGACGCTCTCACAATCGCCTGCCAGCTGCACGGCTGAGCTGCCCCCGCCTCACGAAGCGCGGCACCGGTAACCCTTCGCGAAGCTAGCCAGCGCAGCGCAACCCGCTCACCTGCCCGATCAAATGCGGTAGCCACACTTGCCCGCTGCGCACGGGCGAGATCGAGGCAGGATGCGGCCTCGTCAAGCAGTCCGTCGAGGGGCGCCGTCGCAGCAACAAGATCCCAGCCGCCATGCAGATTGCTCGCCGCAACTTGACCGAGCGCCTCGGCAAGTGTTGCTCGATCAAGCAGTGCCACGAACCGCTGGCCATCATCGGGGATCAGCAACCTGCCGCCGAGCAACCCTTCGGAAAGTTCAGAGGCAGCAGGCGATAGCTGATCAAGCAGGACGCCGAGCCTAAGCAGCAAAAACTCCGCACCTGAACCAAACAGAGTTAGCTCGGCATCGGCAAGCTGCTCAAGGCCAGCCGACACCGCCAACTCAGGATCATTTGCCGCGTTCTCAGTCTCTCCGAGATCGTCGTAGAGCAGCGATGTGGAGCAATAGACGATCCGCGCACCCGCCGAGGCGGCCAAATTGGCCAGCCGCGAAACCTCCTCGCCAACCACTGGCCCTGCCGTGAGTGGATCCTCGCCGGGTAGATAGACAATCGCGTCAAATCCAGTCCAATCGCCGTCATCAGAGCCCGGGTCAACTGCCTTGACTGTGTGGCCAGCCCGATCAAGTGCTGCTCCGAGCTCGTCACGGCCAAATCCGGCTGGACTAACGAGGATCATTTTGGCGGTAGCCATTGCCCGATCGAGACTAACCGGTCGCCAGTTCGCGTAGGCTGAAGAGGTGAGCGTGGTTCGCAGAACAGCGCTGTTTTCGATCGTCGCAGCCACGGCGCTCGTCGCGCTGAAGTTGGGGGCTGGCATCGCGGCTGGTTCGCTCGGCCTGCTTGCCGAGGCCGCGCACTCAGCTACCGACCTGGTTGCAGCGCTACTTACCTTCCTCGCGGTTCGTGTCGGTGAGCAGCCACCCGATGAACAGCATCCGTTTGGTCACAACAAGGCTGAGCACCTAGCGGCGCTTGCAGAGGCAACCGTGCTGCTGGCAGCCAGCGGCCTGATCATCTACGAGGCGATCACTCGGCTAACGAGCAGCGGCCATGCAGCACCTACCGTCGCCTGGTGGACCTTTGCGATTCTCGCAATCGTGATCATCGTTGACCTAACGAGAATGATCGCTTCGGATCGAGTTGCCCATAGCCATGGAAGCGCAGCCCTCCACGCCAATGCCCTTCACTTCGCAGGTGATCTTGGCGGATCAATTGCCGTGCTGCTTGGCCTCGCACTTGTCACATTCGGCTATGGCAATGCTGATTCGTGGGCAGCCCTTGTCGTAGCTGTGCTGGTGATTTTCGCGGCGGTGCGTCTGATGCGCACAAATATTTCGGTCCTGATGGACAGCGCCCCGGTCGGCTCCGATCAAGCAGCTCGCGAGGCGATCGCTGCACTCGGTAATGGCATTGAACTGCGGAGACTTCGCCTTCGTGGAGCAGGTAATCGCACCTTCGCCGATGTTGTAATTGCCGTCGAGCCTGACACCGGCCTAAGCGCAGGCCATGCTGTCGCCGAATCGGTCGAAGCCGCCGTCCGCGAGGCGCTTGGCGACAGCGACGTAGTCGTCCATGTTGAGCCAAACGAATCACGCGCCTCAACACGGGCTAGGGCGAGCGCAGCGGCACTTACTGTCCCTGCTATTCGCGAGGTTCACAATGTTGAACTTGTGCGAACTGACAGCAGCCTTGAGCTTTCCCTGCACCTGAAGCTGCCGCGCGACCTAACTCTCGATGAGGCCCATGCGGCCGCCGACGAAGCGGAGAAGGCAATACGAACCGCAGTGCCCGAACTTGACGAGGTGCATAGCCACATTGAGCCGCTCGCAGACGAGTTCGAGGGCCAAGCAATTGCCCCCGGCGAGGCTCCGAAGGCCGCGCAGGCGGTTCGCGACGCCGCGATTGAACTAACCGGCCAACCACCCTCGTCGGTCGTGCTGCGCCGCACCGGTCGTGGACTTGTAGCGATGATCACTCTCAACCTCGATCCGTCCGCGCCACTGACGGAAGCTCATGCAGTAGCTACCGAGGTCGAAAATCGGGCGATCGAACTTGCTCCGGAACTTGACGAGGTCGTCGTCCACACCGAGCCGGTTGACGGCTCGCCCGCTTAGTCGTTCTGGTCGTCGAGCCGCTCGGAAACGAGATCCGCGAGCTGCGCCCGGGCTTCTGTTGTTCCGCCAAGCAGGTAGGCACCGATCTGCGCCCGCTTGTAGAACCAGTGCGGGTCAGCCTCCCACGTAAAGCCAATTCCACCGTGCGCCTGAATTGCAGAACAGGTCGCCTCACGCGAAGCATCAATTACAACTGTGTGCGCAACTGCTGCCGCCTCTGAGAGCCGATCTGGGGCAGCGTCAGCAGCCCATGCAGCGTGGTAGGTGACCGAGCGACTGCTTTCAACTGCAAGGAACATCGAAGCGCAGCGGTGAGAAACAGCCTGATAGGCGCCGATTGGCGTCCCAAACTGCTTGCGATCCTTGACGTACGCGACAGTCAATTCAGTGGCTCGAGACGCCACACCGGTCAACTCCGCGGCAAGGGCAACGCGGGCGCGATCAAGTGCTGCATCGGTATCGCCGGGCAGATCATCGCCGGGACCCTGAATCGCTAGATAGCTGCGGGTTGGATCGATGGTGGCGGTTGGCTCGACGAGCGCATCGGCAAGATCAATCAGGCGTGCCCCACCCTCATCGTCGAACAGCACGGCAACGCTGGCATCAACGCGACCGGCGACGATCTCCGCACGCCCGTTGCCAGCAGTACCAACCGCAGCTGTCGTCTCACCACTTGCAAGCCCCGGCAACCACCGATCTCGCTGCTCATCAGAGCCAGCCGACTCGATCGCAAGCGCTGCCGCAGCCGTTGAGAAGAGCGGAACGGAAGTCATCGTCCTGCCTGCCTGCTCAAGCAGGATTGCAAGCTCAACTGAGCCATAGCCTTGACCGCCGTACTGCTCGGAAACAGCAATTCCCGGCCAGCCAAGTTCACATAGTTCAGTCCAAAGGGCGCGATCGTCGCCGCCTTCATCTGCATGGATCCGAACCTGCTCAAGTGTTGACCTAGCCTCAAGCAAACCGCTGGCAGTGCGCTGAATCTCAATCTGGTCTTCGTCGAATCCAAACCTCACTGCGCTGCCGCCTTCAGTCGGGGCAAACCGAGCACCCGCTCAGCAACGATGTTCTTGAGAACTTCGGTAGTGCCGCCCTCAATCGTGTTACCGCGGGCGCGCATCAGCTCGTATGACCATTCCGTCCCATCGCGTAGCGCCTGCGGTCCGAGCAGGTCGGCTGCGAACTGCGTGATGTCTTGGTTGAGCTCAGACCACATCAACTTCGTAAGTGCACTCTCAGGCCCGGGCTGGCCGTAGGTCTCAATCTGCGTCAATCCGCGATAGGCGGTCAGTCGCAAAACTTCAGCCTTGGCGTGCAGCCTGGCGAGCTTGTCGGCCACAAGTGGATCGTCAATTTGACCGCTTTCGCGAGCATGGCGGAAGAGGTCGTCAAGCAGCTGACGGCTCCGCACCTGGAGGAAGAACGCAAGCCCTGAGCGTTCGTTCATCAGGGTGGTCATCGCAACCTTCCAGCCGTCGCCCTCGCTGCCAACGATGTTCTCGTGTGGGATCCGGGCGTCCTCAAGGAAGAGTTCGTTGAACTCCGACCCACCAGTCATCTGCTTGAGCGGACGCACCTGCACACCGGGTTGATCCATATCCATCAGGAAGTAGGTGAGCCCCTTGTGCTTTGGCAGATCCGGGTCGGTCCTGGCAACGAGCATGCACCACTTCGACCACTGGGCCGCACTCGTCCATACCTTCTGGCCATTTACAACCCACTCGTCGCCATCACGAACGGCGGTTGTCTTCAACGACGCAAGGTCGCTGCCAGCCTCTGGTTCGCTAAATCCTTGGCACCAAATCTCCTCGGCGGAGAGGATCATCGGCAGGTAACGCTCCTTCTGCTCCTCGGTGCCCCAAGCCATCAGAGTTGGCCCTCCGAGCACTAACCCGAGTCCGTTGGCTGGCAGCGGCGAGTTTGCCCTGCCGAGCTCTTCGAAGAAGATTGCCGACTCCGTATAGGTCGCACCGCGACCTCCGTATTCGACTGGCCAGTGCACACCAGCCCAGCCACCATCGTTGAGTCGCCTCTGCCAATCTTGGCGCCATGCGAACTGCTTGTCTTCGCTGCCGTCGGGCTCATCACCGGGATGATTTTCGGCCAGCCAGAGACGGAGTTCGTCGCGGAACGCGGTCTCCTCGTTTGAGAAGGTCAGATCCATGCCTGCGGAGGCTACCCCGGAAGGGTTTTTAGTGCGTTCAGGTTGGCCCGGTTTGACTACTGGCGGTACTTGAATTCCAAGCAGTCCTCAATGCCTCAAGCAGCAGGTCACTCGACTGCGCACCTTGAACTGCCGAAGCGCGATCGAACACAAAAGTTGGGACTGCACTAATGCCAAGCTCATTTGCTTGCTCCTGTTCATCTGCGACCTGTTGCGAAAATCCATCACCTTCGAGTAGTTCTGCAACATCACCACGGTCAAGGCCGAGTACCGCTGAGATCCGCTCAAGGACCGAGGCGTGACTGACATTTAGCCCATCTCGGAAGTAAGCCTCAAAGAGCAGCTCTTCTGCTTCCCCCTGCCGGCCTGCAGCGGCGGCAAGCTGCACAAGCCGATGCGCATCAAGCGTATTTGTCGGCTGGATCGAATCAAAGTCACAGTCCAGCCCGACGGCCTCGGCGGCAGCGGCGACTCGTCCATTCATCTCACGGGCCTGCTCACGAGTCCCTCCGTACTTGGCTGCGAGCACATCGTAAATATCACCGCTGATTTCCTTAGGCATTCCCGGCCCAAGTTGGAAGCTACGCCAGATCACCTCAACATCATCTGCGTGCTCAAATCGGGCAAGCGCCTCGTCGAAGCTGCGCTTTCCGATGTAACAGAAAGGGCATGCGATATCGGACCAAATTTCAACCCTCATCTAATCAATCGCTTTCAACTGAATCGAGTGACTCCTCGGTCAGCCGACCCGAAGCGGACGCCCGGCCAACAACTCCGCCACCGCGCCCTCTCAGCACGACTGCTGCCACGACTGCAAGCAGAGCGCCGACGATTGGTCCGACTAGATAGACCCAAAGGCTGCTGAAGTCGCCGGTCACAAGATCCGGACCGAAGGAGCGCGCCGGGTTCATCGAAGCGCCGCTTACCGGCCCCGACCAGAGCCCCGCTAGAGCTACGTAGCCGCCAACTGCCAGCGCACCAAGTGGACCAACGTTTTGCGCTCCAGATGAGGTTCCAAGAATCGTGCTGACTAGACCAAGCGTTAGGACCGCTTCGATCAGCATCGCCTGCCAGGCATCAAAGCCAACTCCCGGGCGCGTCGCGCCAAGGCCAGAACCATCCCCGAACACGGCGCTTAGGAACAGGCAGGCAAGGATGGCCCCAGCAAGCTGACAGACAATGTAGCCGGGGACCCTCCGCCAGGGGAAATCACGACGCAATGCGAAGGCGAGTGAGACGCAGGGGTTTAGATGCGCGCCTGAAACAGCACCCATGAAGAGGATCACCGCCATTACCGTCAGGCCGGGTGCGACAACAGCAGCCGTTGCCGTCACTGCACCGTGTGTTTGGATCACGAGCAGCCCACCGCCAGCTCCTGCGAGTACCAGCAGGAATGTGCCGAACAGCTCGGAGAACAGCCGCCGCCATTCAAGCGCTGGCTCATCGAAGTCGCGCATCGGCGGGAACTCGAGCGCGAGCATCGCGTTACGCCGAGCCTGAGCCTTTGCGAGCTCAGCTCGCCGATCTTTAGCTACTTGCTTACGGCTCTCAGCGTTGTCGCTCATTAACCAAGCAGGAGACCAGACTTACCGGACGCAGGCGCACTTTGGACAACGCGGATCAACCAGCAGCGAGAACGGCTAGCGGACGGTGAAAACTGCGCTCTTCCAGGGTGACCGATTGCCAGCACCGTCAACCGCCGAGACCTTGACGCGATAGTTGCCACGCCCAAGTGGCCGACCCGAGATAACGACGGGTACAGGAAGCGCAGCACGGCGAGGGGTGCGAAGCGTTGTATTCACAGACTTGAACACCCTCACAAATGTGCATCGTCTGCCAGTCCGCTGGCTGGTCAGGCAGCGAGAACCGCGCTTGTGCCCTACCTGAGGCTGCTCAAGCCGAACGGTCACAACCGCTGAACCGGAGGCTTCGCTGATCGAGAAGCCTGCCTTAACAGCTTGGCGGGCACGAACCGAGCGGGCTGAAAGCCGCAGTCCGGAAAGCGCCGGTGCAGTTGCGTCGGATGATGTGCGGTAGGCGGCGTCACTACCAATGTTTGCGCTGATCGCGTTCGTAGCCTCAGCCCAAACGCGATAGGTCGTTCGAGGCTGCAGACCTGGGATCGTCCCAGCAGCGGTGACGGCAGTTTCGCCAGCGGCGAGCCTGAAGCTCGGACCAATAATCGTGCGCCCGCCACCAGAGGCTTCGAAGTGGTAGGTGGTCGCCTCACCGTTCGGGTTAATTGTTGCCCTCAACGATGCTGACCGCGACTTGGCTACGCCAACCTGCGATGGGACGCCTACGGTCGGCGCGGCGCTTGACTCATAGGCACCAATGTCCTTATGGGCGCCGATCGGTCGCGTGCGGCCGTTGAGGTCAAAGTTGTTGTCGCACGACCCGTCGCAGCCGGCGTCGATGCTCGGCGAAATCCAGAGCGGCATCAGTGCATCATCAAGCAGCGGCGGAGTGCTGTCTTGGAGGTTGTCCGCTCCGAATCCAATATGCGAGTTAGGCAGTGACGGTTGTACGCGAGTCAGACTTGTATTGGCAATCGACGAGTAATCGATCGATACATGTGGCGTTGAACCACCGGGCGGATCAAAGACCGAGAGGTCAATACCACCTCGGGCAATCGTGTTGAAGATGCTCAGTTCGGTCGAAGTTGGCGAGTGGTAGCTCTCGCTGTTCTCGATCGCCGTACCGAGCGATGAGCGAACTGTGCTGCCATAAATCGCGCCGGTTACCGCCGCGGCGACACTGCCGACTACCGCATTCGGCTGATCGATCAAGCTGTCGGAAATCTGAACATCATCGCCAGCGACCGTAATGCCGGTGCCAAGATTGCGCACCAAAACCCTCGTCAACTCCATGTCGGTGTTCGAACTGTGTGTCGCACCGATCAACGTTGAGGATCCGTTCGCAGTGCCAGTTATCGCGAGCCGCTCAAGTTTGAAGCCGCTGCTCGAAACCATCAGCTTGTTCTGGCTGTCCAACAACCCATCGCTCCCGCCACTACCGGTAACCCAATAGAGCAGTGGCCCCTTCGTGCTGATCGCACGACGGCCGGGTGGTCCAGCGATCGTGATGTTCGGCTTCGTGATGTCGAGCTGCGAAAACATGTAGTACGGCTGATAGCCGCCGGAGTAGTTATTCGGAATCACGGCAAGGCGAACTTCGTCACCGGCCTCGGCCTTACTAACAGCAAACGGAAGCGTGCATGGCGAACCCTCAGTGCAGGTTCCGCTGGAAATGCCAGTGACCGGATTCGTAAACAGGGTGGCCGCCGAAGCTGGCGATGCGCCTAGCGCCATCGCAGCGATTGCCGCCGCAACTGCTGCTCCATTGAATCGCTTGGCCATCAACTAATTGTACCTGTGAGTTTGAAATTCAGCGCCAATTGGGAATTGATGGGGGGAGCAGGATTCGAACCTGCGTAGGCAGAGCCAACGGGTTTACAGCCCGTCTCCTTTAACCACTCGGACATCCCCCCGAGTTGAGGAGAGCGGAGGATAGCGACGCGGCGTTGCCGGGTGCCGCCAGCGGCAGCAACCCGGCAGTAAACGTGGTTACGCAGCGGCCGTCTCCTGCCACTGATCAGCAAGCGTCAAGGCCTTCAACTTGCGTAGAACATGGGTCTCAACCTGGCGGACACGCTCGCGCGTAACCCCAAACTCGCTACCAACCTGTTCAAGCGTCATCGGCTTCTGGTTGGTGAGTCCATAGCGAAGCTCAAGCATCACCCGTTCCTTATCCGGCAGGGCATTGACTGCCTCACGCAGGCTCTCGTTACGGATTGATTCAGAGGCAATCTCGAATGGGGACGGAGAGAACTTGTCCTCAATCAGGTCACCGAAGCGTGATTCCTCACTACCGCCAACAGGTACTTCAAGTGAGATCGGCTGGCGGACCATGCTCTTGATGTCATCGAGTTCGGCCATCGTCCACTCAAGTGCTTCAGCCAACTCTTCCGGCTGAGGATCGCGGCCAAGCTTCTGCGAAAGCTTGCGCTCAGTCCAAGAGAGGCGATTGATCCGCTCAACAACATGAGCTGGAATTCGAATCGTCCGCCCCTTGTCAGCGAGCGAACGGGTCACAGCCTGGCGAATCCACCACGTCGCATATGTCGAAAACTTGTAGCCGCGGCGCCAGTCGAACTTCTCCACCGCCCTAATCAGACCGACCGACCCGTCCTGAACCAAGTCCTCAAGCGGTAAACCACGGCCGCCGTAGTGCTTGGCAATTGAGACGACCAGACGCAGGTTGGCCTCAATCATCTCCTGCTTGGCCTGCATATCGCCGCGCTCAATGCGCTTGGCGAGAGCTATCTCCTGCGCTGCTGTCAGCAGTTTTACGCGACCGATCGACCCGAGGTGCAGACGCATTGCATCCGGAGCAGGTGACTGCTCCGAGGGCTGCTCCGCCTCATCGAGGCCAATCCCCGGTGATAGCTTCCCATCATCCGACTGTTCGATTTGGCTTCCATGATTGAGCATTCCCTTGCCACCTTCCGTAGCGAGACCGCAGCCAGCGGCGGGCTCACTTCGCTTATTTAGATACTTTTTAACTACAGATTGATAGTCCTCCGATTGAAGCTGGCGTGCAACCACCATTGCCTAGGCTTTACTCTTGTCTGAACAAAGCATTTAATCTCTCGCGATGACCACTTCGAAAACTCAGTTCACAGCCCCTGATGTGCAGGCCCAACTGCCCTCGCTCCCGATCTCGCTTTCGCGCGTTGGAGTAACCGGGGTTGAGAAGGTTGTCCGAATCGCAACGCTCGATGGCGACCAACTGTTCATGGCGAAGCTTGAGTGCTTTGTTGACCTAGGCCCGGATCAGAAGGGCGCGCACATGTCGCGCTTTGAGGAAACCGTCAACGATGTAATCAGCGAGGTGATCTTCGGATCAACCCAGTTCCGGATCGAACGCGTGGCTGAACGGATTGCCACGCTCGTGCGTGAGCGCCAGCAGGCGGATCGCGCAGAGGTGAACATCGAAGCCCGTTACCCAGAGCACAAGCCTGCGCCTATCTCAGGGATTGATACTCAGGAGATTTACACGCTGCTCGGCTCGGCGGTTGCTTCCGAGCGGGGCACAAAGCGAGTAATCGGTGTGCAGGCGCAGGGAATGACCGCTTGCCCGTGTGCTCAGCAGATCGTTGCCGGCAAAGCCCGCGAGACACTCAGCGGCGATGGCTTCTCAGACGGTGAGATTGAGCGGATCTTCGAGGCAGTACCCGTCGCAACCCACAACCAGCGAGGCCTAGGGACGCTGCATGTTGGGCTACCAATCGGCAGTGACGTTGAACTTGACGCTCGCGTGCTGCTTGACATCGTCGAAGACTCAATGTCTTCCGAGATCTACGAAATGATGAAGCGCACCGACGAGGCATCTGTCGTTGAGAAAGCCCACCGTCGACCGCGATTCGTCGAGGACTGTGTCCGCGAAATGATCGGCGGCGTTGTCGAAACGCTTGGCCACCTTGATGACAGCTGCTGGATCAGCGCCCGCCAAGAGAACCTTGAAACGATTCACCAGCACAATGTCGTCGCCGAACGGCACGGACTGCTCGGTCAGATGCGGGCCGAACTCGCTGACGGCACCCCGGCCGCGACCTCGCTTAGCCGCGAGGCCTGGCAGCTCGAAAGTTAGGCCTTCGGCGCAGGCTCATCGCCTGCCTTAGCTGCGATCCGCTCCTCGCGCTTGCGGCGCGCTTCCTCAACCGTCCTGCGCACCCCGAAGAAGACATCAACGCCGCTGATCAGAGTCACCGTAACCGTCAGGTAGACGAGCAGGTCTACCCAAAGTTCGCCGCTGCCAACAAGAATCAGAGCGACGACCATCGCTACCTGCAGTGCGGTTTTCCATTTACCCCACTGCTGAGCTGGCACGACGACGCCCTGCGCACCGGCGCCGGCCCGTAGCGCCGTCACAGCAAATTCGCGGGCGATAATTACCATCGCCACCCAAGCGGCAACGCGGCCAAGCGACACCAAAGAGATCAGCGCCGCCAGTACGAGCAGCTTGTCAGCGACTGGGTCCATAAGTTGGCCGAAGGTCGTAATCGATCCCCGCGAACGGGCGATCCTGCCATCAAGCAGATCGGTAAACGAAGCCAGACAGAAGACACCAGCGGCCAACAGGTCGCCGTGTTTCGTGCCTTGGAGCAGCGCGACAACCAACACCGGTACGAGCAAAATCCGCAGGACGGTCAGCGCGTTTGGCAGGTTTAGCTGTTCCATCAATTCGGAACGCTACCGTCGTATCTGCGAGAGTCACAGTCGCTGCACAACCTTCACCAACAATCGACCACAGCGAATAGGACAAAAACACGTATGCCACTCGTACCGATGGTCACCGAACGCACGTCACGCGGAGAGCGCGAATTCGACATTTACTCACGCATGCTCTCGCAGAGGATCATCTTCCTCGGCCAGCAGGTTGACGACCAAATCGCAAATCTTGTCGTCGCCCAGCTCCTCCATCTTGAGGCTGAAGACCCAGACAAGGACATCTCGATCTACATCAATTCGCCGGGCGGTTCGATCTATGCGGGACTTGCGATCTACGACACGATGCAATTCATCAAGCCAGACGTCTCGACAATCTGCGCCGGAATCGCCATGTCAATGGGTTCTCTGCTGCTGACCGGCGGCGCGAAGGGCAAGCGAATGGCTCTCCCCAACTCGCGGATCTTGATCCACCAGCCTTCAGCTGGTTTCGAAGGACAGTCAACCGACATTGAAATTCACGCGCGAGAGATCCTCGATACGCGTGAACGGATTGACCGGCTCTACGCCGAGCACACCGGTCAGAGCATCGAGCAGGTCCATAAGGACATGGAGCGCGATCGCTTCTTTAGCTCAGCCGAAGCAGTTGAGTACGGCCTGATTGACCGCGTTCTGACCAGCCACTAGGGCCACAGCCAAGGCTTTCAGCGTGTGCTGATTGGATGCTCGATCGAGCCAAGTGGCTCGATCTCAATCCGTACTACGTCGCCATCTTCAAGGAATGTCTTTGGATCCATTCCCATGCCAACGCCGGCAGGTGTTCCGGTCAGGATCATGTCGCCTGGAACGAGGCTGATCGCCTCCCCGATGAAGCTGATGATGTCGGCAATTGGGTGGACGAGATCACTAACCGGCGCCTCCTGGCGAAGGTCGCCATTAACCCATGCCTTCACAACCAACGCGGTCGGATCGGCAATCTCATCCGCGGTTGTAATCCACGGACCCCACGGGCAGAAGCTATCTGCCCCCTTGGCGCGCACCCAGTGGGGCTCGCGGGCCTGAAGGTCACGCGCTGAGATGTCATCAGCGACAGCGAAGCCGAAGATGCTCGAGTCGCGTCCGATGATTACTGCCAGCTCGCCCTCATAGTCAAGCCGCTTGACGACACTTGGGCAGAAGACTGGTCCGCTCGGCCCCGTCGAAGATGATGCTCCCTTCGGGAAGATCACTGGAAACTCCGGCGGCTCAGCACCAATTTCTGCGGCATGGCTGCGGTAGTTGAGGCCAACGCCATAAATATTTGGTAGCCGCGTAATCGGAGCGAGCAACTCAACTTCGGATAGCCCGTAACGGTCACCGGTTGCTGGCGAGAGATCACCGCCGGCAATTCGGTCAAGCACGCTGGAACCATCACCGAAGGCAACGACACAGCCGTCCTGCACCTCACCACCGATTGATCGGTCTGAGTCTGGAGCTAAGAATGTCGCAAGCCGCATTGAATAAGTGACTCTAGAGCAGCGCTCAGCGACGCAGAAAGTTGGGAATCTGATTTCTAATCCGGACCGCGAACTCAAGCGCTCGCTCACCGGCCAGCCGTTGAAGCTCAATCGTGCGCGTTGGATAGACCTCAACCTGCTCGGCGAGGCCTGTAAACCTCTGCCTGCGCGATACCGAACCTTGAATTCCACCGAGTGACTCGCTTGCGCCCGGAGCCAGCATGTGGACGCCAGCCAGTCTGCCGGCGACCGTTATTGCGACGATCTGGCCTGGCGGGTCACCATCGATTCTGGCCCGGTCGGAGTCGCCAAGGTCGCGTTCGATCCTTTCGACACGCTTGCCGGGGAAGGTTTCGCGCGCCTCATCGAAAGTCAGTCCGGCATGGCCAAGTTCAGGGTCAGTAAAGATCGCATAGGGAACTCCAGGCGAGCGCCTGCCTGCGCCGGGCAGTGCAATGTCGCGAACCGCTTGAGCTGCATCGAAGCCAGCTGAATGGGTGTGACTACGGCCTGCAACATCGCCAACCGCATAGACCGTCCGAATCGTTGTCCTCGAACGATCATCGGTCAGGACACCCTCCTCGCCAATGTCGATTCCCACAGCGCGTAGTCCAACCGTTTCAACATTTGGCTTGCGCCCGCAGCAGACGAGCAGCTGCGGAGTTTCGAGCAGCAGATCACGGTCACCAACCCTGCCGCTAAGCATTGTTGTTCCAGCTTCAACAACTGACACCTCATTGATCGTTGCATTTGCGATCAACTCAACCCCATCGCCCGCGAGGCGCTCGCTCAGCAAGGCTGCGAGCGAGGGCTCCTCCTTCGGCAAAATCCGTTCACCGCGATGTACGAGCTTGACTCGCGAGCCGATCCGCGCAAGGCCTTGAGCGAACTCAACACCGGCCGAACCGGCTCCGAGGATGACAATCTCGGCAGGAGGAGCTTCAAGATTCCAGATCGACTCGCTCGTCAACGGGTCAGCAGCCTCCAGCCCAGTGATTTCCGGCAGGCGTGGGCTGCTGCCGGTCGCGATGATGATCTTGCGAGCTCGGATCGTCTCGCCGCCAACGTCGATCGTGTGACTGCCGGTCATCCGAGCTGGGCCGATCCGCAAGTCAATACCCAGCTGCTCGTAGATCTCAGCGTTGTCGTCAGTCTCCGCGATCTGCTCCTGCACCGCACGGATTCGCTGCCAAACAGCCTTACCGTCAACGCGAACCTCACCGGTTTCGACGCCAAACCGAGCGGCATCGCGGACCGTCGCGGCGACCTTGGCTGACGCGAGCAAGGTGTTGGTCGGTACGCAACCACCCCAGAGGCAGTCGCCACCAAGCCGTGCGCGCTCCAGGGCGACAGTCTTCAGTCCAATCTGAGCCGCGGCCTTGGCAGCTGTCAATCCAGCTGATCCAAGTCCGATTACTGCAACATCAAATGTTTCGCCAGCCATACTGCGGATCGTCTCACGGCAGCTAGGCTTGTGCGAGTGCGAGCCGCGATTGTCACCGACTTTGCCTCACCACCGGCAGCGGGCGAGTTCGCCGATCCAGTTGCCGACGAAGGCCAGATCGCAGTCGATGTAGAGCTTGCGGCATTGAATCCAGTCGATATCGCGATCTACTCAGGCAGCTTCTATGCCGCTAGGCCAGACCTGCCTTGCGTTGCCGGCCGAGAGGGTATTGCGAGGCTTGATGATGGTTCGCTGGCTTATTTCGATTTGAGCATTGCCCCGTTTGGTTCGATCGCCGAAAGGACGCTGGTTGCGAATGAACTTCCCGTCCGGCTACCAGACGGCCTCGACCCGGCACCGGCGCTGGCCTGCGGAATTGCTGGCCTTGCCGCCTACCTCGCCCTATTGGATCGCGCCAAGCTCACCGCCGGAGAGCGCGTGCTGATTCTCGGCGCTGGGGGCGCAGTTGGCCAGGTTGGGATCGTTGCTGCACAGCTGCTTGGCGCTAGCCGAGTTGTAGGCGCTGCTCGGCGCCCTCACTCGCTGGAGCGCGCCAGAGCGCTCGGCGTTGATGCAACAGTTGAACTTCAAGGCGATCGTGAGACGGTCGCCGCCGCTATCAGCGCCGCATTCGACGGCGAGGGTCCTGATGTAGTTGTCGATCCGCTCTGGGGTATGCCGGCGGCAGCAGCTGTTGACGCGATGGCGTTCGGTGGAAGGCTCGTGCAACTGGGGCAATCTGCCGATAAGGAGGCGACCTTCGATTCGGCGGCTGTCCGCGGAAAGTGCCTAAAGATCCTTGGTCATACGAACTTCGCGGTTAATCCAGCCGTCAAACTCAATGCGCTTGAAACACTATTTGGGTGGACCTTAAACGGCCAGCTTGAAGTTCCACACGAGCGATTTCCGCTCGGCGAGGTTGGCGATGCTTGGCAGCGCCAGATTGACTCGCCAGGCATGAAGCTAGTGATTGACCCGCACGCCTAGAGGGCGCGCACCTGCCTCAAGCTTCGAAGATCAGATCTAGCCGCTGCTCGAGTGCGAGGGCAAGAGCATCGCGCGAGCGTCCGCTGCCGAAACGTTCAACAAGCTCGGCAAGGAAGCCGCCAATCACGAGGCGCCGCGCCTGCTCGAGCGGCAGCCCGCGCGAACGCAGGTAGAAGATCTGTTCCTCATCGAGTTGGGCGATCGCCGCTGCGTGGGTGCAACGAACATCATCCGCCTCAATCTCAAGGCCTGGGATCGCGTCAGCGTGAGCCTTGCGACTCAGCAGCAGGTTGCGGCTCTCCTGGAAGGCATCGGTCTGCTGTGCGCCTTCGTCAACGCGGATCATGCCCTTCCAGACAGAAACTGAACGGTTCGCGAGCACGCCTCGGAAGGCAAGATCACTGGTCGTGTTCTCAGCTGAATGCTCCTGGAATGTGTCGTAATCGAGGTGTTGACGGCCGCGGCTCGCGTAAGCGCCCGTCACCTTGCCTGAAGCGCCGGGTCCGGCGAGCCTTGAGGCCATGCGTACACGACCCTTTGCGGCACCAAAGCCGAGCGCGACCCAGTCAAGTGATCCATCGCGGCCGACCTCTGCCTGCTGAGTTCCAAAGACAGTTGATTTCTCAGACAGCCCCTGGACTCCTACGTAGCGAAGGTTGGCTCCATCGCCAACATGTAGCTCCACAACTGTGGTCATCATCGCATCAAGCTCAGGATCAGCGGAAAGCACTTGATCCCAAACTTCAACCTGCGAATTAGCCTCGGCAACTATCAACGTCCGCTGGTTGAGCGTTGTATGGCCAGTCGCCTGAATAACCGTCGCTTGAATTGGCCGGTCGACGACTACGCCTGCAGCAACATGCACGAACAGCCCACCACGACCGTCGTTCTGGTTGCGGGCGGTAAAGAAGTCAGCGGCCGTGTCAACCAGTCCTCCGAGGCGCCCCTCGGGGATCAAGTTGTCGGCAATCGCTTGCTCTAAGGATGTGACCGTTACGCCATCGGGCAGGTCACTGGGAACTTCGATTGTCGTCGCATCTACCTGGATCAACTGCCATGCGTCACTGAAGGGAGGAACGATTCGCTCGGTTTCGACGGCGGCAGCGTTCCCCTCGCCGGTGTCGGGGTAGGCGGATGGATCGAGCGACGAAATGTCGGTGAACTCCCATCCGGCACGGCCCTTGAACTGCGGGATTTCAACGGTTGTCATTCTGTTCTCCTGTCTCGACCGGCGTCAGCCGATCGAGCCTTCCATCTGGAGTTCGATCAGACGATTCATCTCAACCGCGTACTCCATCGGCAGCTCCTTGACAATCGGCTCGATGAAGCCATTGACGATCAGCTTGCCGGCCTCCTCCTCGGGGATGCCTCGGCTCATCAGATAGAAGAGCTGCTCATCGCCAACCTTGGAAACGGTCGCCTCATGACCAACGGTCACATCGTCCTCTGCAATTCGGATCGTTGGGTAGGTATCGGAGCGGCTGTGCTCATCGAGAAGTAGAGCGTCGCAGACGACCTTTGACTTGGATCCGTGTGCTCCATCAGCGACCTCAAGCAGCCCGCGGTAGCTAGAGCGGCCGCCATCCTTGCTGATCGACTTGGCAAAGATGTTTGAGGTCGTGTTCGGCGCAGCGTGGACAATCTTGCCGCCCGCATCCTGATGCTGACCCTTGCCGGCGAAGGCAATTGAGAGGATTTCACCGTGAGCGCGCTCGCCCATTAGGTAGACAGCCGGATACTTCATCGTCAGCTTCGAGCCGAGGTTGCAATCAACCCACTCGACTGTTGCGTCGGTCTCGGCGACAGCCCGCTTAGTAACGAGATTGAAGACATTCTGCGACCAGTTTTGGACGGTCGTGTAACGAATCCGGGCACCAGGCTTTGCGATCAGTTCGACGACAGCTGAGTGCAGTGAGTCAGATGAGTAGGTCGGCGCAGTGCAGCCCTCGACATAGTGAACATAGGAGCCTTCATCGGCGATGATCAGCGTCCGCTCGAACTGACCCATGTTCTCGGTGTTGATCCGGAAGTAGGCCTGAAGTGGCATTTCAACGTGAACTCCGGGCGGCACATATACAAATGAGCCGCCTGACCAAACGGCGCTGTTCAAGGCAGCCAACTTGTTGTCGTTCGATGGAATGATCGTCGCGAAGTACTCGCGGATCAATTCCTCGTGGTCACGGAGAGCCGAGTCCATGTCAAGGAAGATCACGCCCTGCTTTTCGAGCTCCTCATTGATCTGGTGGTAGACAACCTCGGATTCATACTGGGCGCCAACTCCGGCGAGGAACTTGCGCTCCGCCTCAGGGATACCGAGGCGATCAAATGTGTTCTTGACATCTTCGGGAACATCGTCCCATGAGCGTTCCGCGCGCTCTGAGGCACGGACGAAGTAGTGGATGTTGTCGAAGTCAACTTCGGCAAGCTTCGGTGATCCCCATGTGGGCATCGGCCGCTCGAGGAAGTGGTCCAAGCTCTTCAGTCGGAAGTCACGCATCCACTGTGGCTCGCTCTTAAACTCGGAAATCTGCTCGACGAGCTTGCGGGTCAACCCCTTTGGCGCCTTGAAGAGATAGTTCTCCGGGTCGTGGAAGCCAAACTTCTCGTCGTAGTCAGAGTTGATTTCGCGCAGGCCTTCGTTCTCGTCAACGGCGGCTGCGGTTGCTGTGTCAGGTGGCTGTGTCAATTCAATCGACCTCCATGGTGATTGCGTCTCCATCAACCCGTACGGGGAAGGTTTCAACGGGCTTATAGGCGGGCAAGGTAAGTGGTTTTCCGGATCGCAGGTCAAACAGCGCGCCGTGGCGAGGGCATTCAATTGCGCAGCGCTCAGGATCAATCTCGCCCTCGGCGAGATCGCCATCGTCATGTGAGCAGCGGTCTTCGATCGCGAACAGTTCGCCGTCAATGTTGACGACGAGAATCTCCATGTCCTCCCAGGCAACGGTCTTTCGCCCTCCGGGTGGAAGTTCAACGGTCGGGCAGACGGTGATTGTTTCTGTCATTGGAAGGTTTCCATCTCCTAGCGCAGTGGTAGGAGTTATAGGCTGAGTGTAGCGACAGTGCGGGCGCGGCCGCAGTCGCCTCAGCTGAGTTCTGCGAGCAGTAATCCAGTCAGGGCCATCAGCGCAATTGCTCCGCCGACCCCAACGACCGCTTGGCCGCGACGACCGGGCTCCGAGAACGACTCTGGTAGAAGGTCCACGACGACCAGCGCAAGCATCGCTCCAGCCGCAAAGCCAAGCGACCAAGGCAGCAGTGCACGCACCTGTTCAACGAGCAGAAAGGCGATCACTGCGCCAATCGGCT
>Ga0194055_10001532_pt1 | contig 18814 bp, 11 predicted proteins | sample SepL449m_MetaG_FD_155482 | JGI IMG/M metagenome (GOLD analysis project Ga0194055, IMG submission 155482) | Anoxic zone freshwater microbial communities from boreal shield lake in IISD Experimental Lakes Area, Ontario, Canada - Sep2016-L442-9m | ecosystem: Environmental > Aquatic > Freshwater >...
GTCGAGGAATGCCTTGATCACCCAGTCGCGATACGGGGAGATGTTGTGCGGTTGGTCGCCGTGGTAGCCCACCGTGTCGGCGTAGCGGACGAGGTCGAGCCACCAGGCAGCGAGCCGCTCGGCATGTCGCGGCGAGACCAGGAGCCGCTCGACCAGCCTTTCGTAGCGGTCCGGCTTGGTGTCGGTGAGATAGGCATCGACCTCCGCGGAGGACGGCGGCAGACCCGTGAGATCGAAGGTGAGCCGTCGCAGGAGTGTGAGCGGGTCGGCGTCGGCCGCCGGGGCAAGGCCTTCCGTCTCCAGCCGCGCGAGCACGAACCGGTCGATCCAGTTCGTCGGCCACGACGCATCCTTCACCGCTGGCGGACCATGCCGCTGCGGTGTCACGTAGGCCCAATGCGGGGCGTATGGGGCACCTGCGGCAATCCACTTCGCGAGGAGTTCCTTCTGCGTCGCGGTGAGCACGTGGTTGCTCTCGGGCGGTGGCATCACCACGTCGGGGTCGGTCTCGTGGAGGCGGGCCACGAGTTCGCTCTCCTCGGGATGGCCCGGCACGATCGCCCGGCTGCCGCTGTCGAGTTCCGCGACTGCCGCGTCGCGGTCGTCGAGTCGCAGGCCGCCGCGGCGGTCGTGCTCGTCGGGCCCGTGGCAGGCGAAGCAGTTGTGCGACAGGATCGGCCGGATGTCCCGGTTGAAGTCGGGCGGTCGGTCGGCGGCCAGCAGGGTGGCGCAGGTGATCGCCCACGCCACCGCCCCGCAGGCCGCGGACCGGGTCCATCGCACGACGACCACCAGATTCGGCATGAAACGCCTCGAATCCATCCAGTCTAGCCCACGCTGCGGCCGCAGGCACCGCGGCGGCGCTCGCGTTGACGATGCCCGACCGCGAACGTAGATTCGGGCGGCTTTTGCGGAGAAAAACCTCGGGTTTTTCCCCATCCACACCACGAAAGGGATCGTCCTGCCCATGGCCACGTCGACCAAGAAGTCCGCCGCCAAGAAGTCTGCCAAGAAGTCGGGAGCCAGCGGTGGCAAGGCGGGCAAGATGACCTACTACTTCGGGGTCAAGAAGTGTGACGGCGACGGCACCATGAAGGCCCTGCTCGGCGGGAAGGGCGCCAACCTCGCCCAGATGACGAAGATCGGGCTGCCTGTGCCCCCGGGCTTCACGATCACCACCCAGGTCTGCATCGACTACTACAAGCACGGCAAGAAGTTCCCCAAGGGCCTCGAGGACGAGGTCGCCGCCGCCATGAAGCTCATGGAGAAGGAGACGGGGAAGAAGTTTGGCGACATGAAGAACGCACTCTTGGTGAGCGTTCGTTCCGGCGCCCGCGACAGCATGCCGGGCATGATGGACACGATCCTCAACCTCGGCCTCAACGACGAGACCGTGAAGGGGCTCGCCGAGGCCACGGGCAACCCCCGCTTCGCCTACGACTCCTATCGCCGCTTCATTCAGATGTACGGTGACGTGGTGATGGGCGTGCAGAAGCGGCACGAAAACGAGCACGATCCCTTCGAGGAGGCGATGGAGGGGCTGAAGCACCAGCTCGGCATCCACGACGACACCGACCTCACCGAGTCGCACCTCCGGGAGCTGATCGGCCGCTACCTGCGGCTCATCAAGGATCGGACCGGCAAGGGCTTTCCGCAGGAACCGTTCGACCAGCTGATGGGCGCCGTGGGCGCCGTGTTCGGCAGCTGGATGAACGAGCGGGCCATCATCTATCGCCGCAAGTACAAGATCCCCGACGAGTGGGGCACGGCCGTCAACGTGCAGAGCATGGTGTTCGGCAACATGGGCGACGACTGCGCGACCGGCGTGGCCTTCACCCGCGACCCCGCCACCGGTGAAGACGTCTTCTACGGCGAGTATCTCGTCAACGCCCAGGGCGAAGACGTGGTGGCCGGCGTGCGGACGCCGAAGCCCGTGGCCGAGATGAAGCACGAGGCGATGTTCGCCGGCACCTACAAGGAGCTGGAGAAGGTCCGCCAAACGCTCGAAAAGAAGTTCGGCGACGTTCAGGACTTCGAGTTCACCGTCGAGAAGAAGAAGCTCTACATGCTGCAGACGCGGCACGGCAAGCGGACGGCGCTGGCCTACGTGAAGATCGCCCACGACATGGTCAAGCAGAAGCTGATGACGGCCGAGCACGCCATCCAGTCGGCCGACCCCGATGCCCTCTCGCAGCTGCTCGCCCCGATCTTCGACCGCCACGATTACGAGGCGGCCAGGAAGAGCGGCCGGGTGCTCACGACCGGCCTGCCCGCGGGCCCAGGTGCGGCCACCGGTCAGCTGGTGTTTACGGCGGCCAAGGCCGAGGAGCTGGCCCACAAGGGCGAGAAGGTCGTCCTGGCCCGCGTCGAGACGAGCCCTGAAGACCTCCGCGGCATGATTGCCGCCGAGGGCATCCTCACCAGTCGCGGCGGCGTGTCGAGCCATGCGGCGCTCGTGGCCCGGCAGATGGGCAAGGTTTGCGTGGCCGGTGCCGGTGCGATCCAGATCGACTACGCCGCGGGCACGCTCAAGTGCGCCGGCAAGACGCTCAAGGAGGGCGACGCGATCTCGATCAACGGCTCGACGGGCGAGGTGTTCGCCGGCGGCATCAAGACCGCTGACAGCGAGCTCAAGCAGGTGCTGATCGCGCAGACCATGAAGCCGGCCGACTCGGAAGTCTTCCAGTACTACGACTTCATCATGAAGCTCGCCGACAAGCATCGGAAACTCGGCGTCCGCACCAACGCCGACACCCCCGAGCAGGTCCGGCATGCGATCGCGTTCGGCGCCGAGGGCATCGGCCTCACTCGGACCGAGCACATGTTCTTCGAGGGTGACCGCATCGACGCGATGCGGGAGATGATCCTCGCCGAGAATGAAGACGCCCGGCGGGCCGCGCTCGGCAAGCTCCTGCCCTACCAGCGCGACGACTTCGAGGGCATCTTCAAGGCACTCGACGGCCGCCCGGCCACGATCCGCTTCCTCGATCCGCCGCTGCACGAGTTCGTGCCGCACGACGAGAAGGCCCAGGCCGACCTGGCCAAGAAGCTGAAGCTCCCGCTCGAGACCGTGAAGGCTCGCGTGGCGGCGCTGCACGAGTTCAACCCGATGCTCGGCCACCGTGGCTGCCGCCTCGGCATCAGCTACCCAGAAATCTCCGAGATGCAGGCCCGGGCCGTGTTCGAGGCCGCCGCCAAGGTTCAAAAGGCCGGCATCAAGGTGAAGCCCGAGATCATGATTCCGCTCGTCGGCTTCAAGAAAGAGCTCGACAACCAGGTGGAGATCGTTCACGCCGTCGCCGAGAAGGTGCAGGCTGAGACTGGCCAGAAGATCAAGTATCTGGTCGGCACGATGATCGAGATCCCGCGGGGCGCGCTCACGGCCGACGAGATCGCGGAGACGGCCGAGTTCTTCTCGTTCGGCACCAACGACCTCACCCAGACGTGCCTCGGCATGAGCCGTGACGACATGGGGTCGTTCCTCGGGAAGTACACCGACGAAGGCATCTTCAAGGCCAATCCGTTCGCGTCGATCGACGCCTCCGGCGTGGGCCAGCTGATGAAGATCGCCGTCGAGAAGGGGCAGAAGACCCGTAAGGACATCAAGCTCGGCATCTGCGGCGAGCATGGCGGCGACCCGCACTCGGTGGTGTTCTGCCACCACATCGGGCTCGACTACGTGAGCTGCTCGCCGTTCCGCCTGCCGGTGGCCCGGCTGGCAGCGGCCCAGGCGGCGCTCGGGAAGACGTACTGAATACACGCCCGCCGGGCCATCCATGGCCCCGGCGGGCTGACTCAGGTGGCCGGCCTTCCGGGCCGGCAGGCGATCGAGGTTGCTCGCCGGGCAGCCTTGGGCCGTTGCGGGTGCAGCCGAGGTGCACCCGAACGGCCAGACGGTCGCACCTCCGGGCTACCGTGGCCACTCGCCGAGGCGGCGAGCGGTGCCGCGAGGACCCGTCGCTCGCGCTCGGGGTCTCCTGGGATGCCGGGTGCAGGGCTCGTGGTCGAGCTCGGGGCTGTCCATGCCCCGCGAGCCGGCGTTGCTGACCAGCGGAGCCGGGATGGCGAAGCGCAGTCAGCATCGAGCGAGCGCAGGGCAGGATGCCCGCAGCGAGCGTCCGGCGACGGGGCGTGGGCAGCCTCGAGCGGCGCGGCACAGAGGCGGGCACCGCAGGTTGAAAACCTGCGGCCACTGGAGGGCGGCTACACTCGCCGCATGGACCTCTCGCCCGAAGCGCTGCGGCTGGCGTGTATCGTCGCGGCCGTCATCGTCCTCTGGTTCACGGAGGCGTTGCCACTGGCCGTCACGGCGCTGCTCGGCGCGGTCGCCTGTGTCGTCGCGGGCGTGGCGCCGGCCAAGGAAGTCTTCAGGCCGTTCGCCGACCCGCTGATCTTCCTGTTCATCGGATCGTTCCTGCTCGCCGAGGCGATCCGCCAGCATCGCCTCGACCGCCGGCTCGCCTACGGCGTGCTATCGCTGCCCGCGGTTGGTGAGCGGCCGGTGGGCATCCTCGCCGCCGTGGTGGCGGTGTCGGTGCTGATCAGCGCGTTCATCTCCAACACCGTCACGGCGGCGATGATGATGGCCATCGTCACGGGAATCCTCGCGGCCATCGAAGAGTCGGCCACCGTGTCGGGAGTCCGTCCAGCGGCGAGGTTCGCGACGGGGCTTTTTCTGTCGATCGCCTTCGCTGCGTCGATCGGCGGACTGGCCACGCCGATCGGCACTCCCACGAACCTGATCGGGCTGGGCTTCATCCGCAACCAGCTGGGCGTGAGCATCTCGTTTCCGGGCTGGTGTGCGATCAGCCTCCCGGTGGTTGCGATCCTGGCGACGATTCTCGTGATGGTCATGTCACGGCTCTTTCCGGCGGGCGTTGACCGGCTCGAGGGCGTGCAGGAGTTTGTGCGGGGCGAGCGGGCCGGGCTCGGCCGCTGGACCACCGGCCAGAAGTCGACCGCACTCGCGTTCGGGGCCACGGTGGCCATGTGGGTGGTGCCGGGCGTGCTCCTGGTGGTGCTCGGGGCGGATCATCCGGCGAGCGTCTGGCTTCGCGACCGACTGCCCGAGGGCGTGGCGGCCCTGATCGGGGCGATCCTGCTCTTCCTCCTGCCCGGGGATCGCGGGGCCGATGGCCGAACACCGCGGGCGATGTCGTGGAGCCACGCCCGCATCGACTGGGACATCGTGCTCCTCTACGGAGGCGGCCTGGCGCTTGGCGAACTCTGCTTTTCCACGGGACTCGCTGCAGCGGTGGGGCGGCAGATCACCGGGTGGATTCCCCATGGGGCCGGCGCGGCGGCCGCGCTCGTGGCGGTGGCGGCCGTCGTGGCCGTCGTGACGAGCGAGTTCACCAGCAACGTCGCCAGCGCCACGATGGTGGTGCCGATCGTGATCGCCATGGGGCAGGCCGTCGGCGTCGAGCCCGTGGCGGCGGCGCTCGCGGCCACGATGGCGGCGAGCCTCGGCTTCATGATGCCCGTCAGCAGTCCATGCAACGCGATCGTCTACGGTTCCGGGCGGATCCCGCTTCGCGCCATGATGCTCTCCGGCGCGATCCTCGACGTGATCGGCTGGAGCGTGATCACGGTCACGATGCTCGTGGCGTCACGTGCGGTTGGCCGCTGATCGGTCTCCCAGAAACGACGCCGCGGCCCGGCCGGGGGCACATACCGGCCGGACCGCGTGAGAGGGTGTCGTCGTCCGTCGCCGCCGTATCAGGCGTCGCGTCGAGGGGGGCTGAGCTCAAAAGCCTCCCTCGATGACCGCGCCACACTGATGGCAACGGGGCAGGGCCAGCGGCTTGGGCGTGGGCATATAGCCCTCCGCGCACAAGGTGTGGAGCCGCGGGAAACACGGCGGCAGCGTGACGCAGCCATGACGGTGGATGTCATGCTTCGCCCGAAGTTGGCCGCAGGGATCCGCGTGGAACACGCCGCAAGGATGGCAGGTCGGTCCGCACGCAGGACCGTTCACGCTGCCATGCCAAGGGGGCTGCTGCACGTTCCGGCATCCGCAGGCGTTCCCCGACCCATCCGTGGACATCATCGCGGACTCTTCCGTGACGGTCGTCTCTTGGGCTGTCGCGAGGCCAGTCGCAAAGAGCGACGGCAGGGCGACGACGACGGCGACGATGATGCGGTAGGGTGAACGCACGGTGGGGTCTCCCGGTAACGTGGTGCAGGCCTCGCTGGCCACGAGGCCTTCTTCGACCTGCCGAGCCTGCCGGGATAAACGGCCGCACCGTGAGGACCGGTCGTGACGATCGCGGAGACCCTGACGTCAGTCGAGGGCCACGTCGGTGACGGCGTAGGCCTCCAGGCCTTCGCGGGTTGCCAGCACGATGTGCCCCCGCTCGCCATGCCGGTAGCCGCCGATTCCCACCAGCGGCTTGCCATACTGGTAGCGGTCGACGACCCTGCCGTCGGCCCAGGCAACGGTGACGGACCCATCGGGGGCGGCGATCAGCCACTGCCGCCGCGGCGTGCCGAGCAGGTCGGCCCAGGCCACGGGCTCGATCGGCCCGTCGCGGTGCACGCCGTCGCCCAGCGGCAGCGTCCACGACCGCGACCGGGTGGATGGGTCGATACCGACTGCCATCTGGCTACCGATCCTCTCGGAGGCGATGCCGACGAGAGCCCAGGCGCCTGCCTCAGCGACGGGGCCCGACACCAGTGACATGAGCGGTGTCTCAGATGGCGGGGTCGAGCCGGCCTCGCCTTGCGCATCGCCGGAGGCCTGCACGACGCGGCCATCGCCAGCGACGACGAGAACCTCGCGGGTTATCCCACCGGCTGTCGGGGGGCCCACGGCGACGTCGACCACGGGCGTCGTTGAGCGGTCGCGCCACAGCCGTTCGCCGGCGAGCGTGGCCACCTGCACGCCCACGGTGCCGAGATAGCCCACCACGATTTCGGGCGTCCCGTCGCCGCCGAGATCGGCGATCTCAGCGTCGCTGATTCCTTCGTGCACGGTGCCGCCGGGCTCGGGATAGGTCAGGTGGAGTCGCCACGCGTCATCGAACACGAACACGTGCTGCCCTCCACGGCGGCCTGCCAGCCACCAGCGGCCGCCGTCTTTCCCAGGGGCCGTTCGCAGGAATCCGATGCCCGCATCGGCCGGCAGGTCGAGCTCGTGTCGGCCGCGTTCCGCTCCTTGGGCGTCGAGTTCGACGATCGTCCTCCAGCCGTCGAGGGCGACGATCCGCGGCGCGGCTGCATCCTGGGCCGCATCGAGGCAGATCACGTTGCCCGGCAGTGCCACGCCACCTGCCCGCCAGGCCCGCTCCAGCTTGAATCTCACGGGCTGCCTCCGCGGCGCGATCACCTGTTCCGGCAGTCGCGTCACGCCACCGGCGGCTCGGTCGAGGTCGCGGCGATACTCGCGGAGCCGCCGCTCGTGCCGCGTCCGCACGAGCGGCTTCGGGTCGGTGCCGCGTTCCACGGCTGCGAGTGTCTCGACGACGTCGGCTGCGATCCGAGAGTGGTCGCCGACGATCACGTCTGCGATTCGGCCGTCACCCGCGATGATGACCGTGGCCGGAAACGACTCCAGGCCCAGGGCTTGGGCCGACACGCCCTGTGGATCGAGGGCCAGGGTCCCCACGCCGCCGAACTCGGCGAGCTTCTTGCGGATGGCCGGCAGGGGTTCGTCGTCGGGATCGAGGCTCACGGCGACATGCTTGACCGCCGGCCGCTCGCCGCCGTGGTCACGGGCGTGGGCGGCGGCAAAATCGGCGATGCCCGTGGCGACCTGAGGGAGAGACCTGGCCGCAGGGCCGCATCCTGCGAAGAAGAAGTCGAGAACGAGCGGGGCATCGCTGAGCGATTCGCGGGTGAGCGGCAGGCCGTCGACTGTCTCAAGCGGGGGCAGTTCGGCTTTCGTGCCGATTCGGGGATGGAGCGGCTGCGGCCGCTCGAGGGGTTCGAGCCGTGCCACTGTGGCGGCTCCGGCCGGCACGTCAAACGTGAATGCCTCGGCCGGCACCTCGGCCTCGAACGAGGCTTCGGCAAACTCGACCTCGACCGAGATGCCGACAGGTGCTCCGGCTTCCCGCGAGAGTCCTGTGGCATAGGCAGCTGTCGGCACCCTCATCTTTCGCAGCAGCTTCGACTCACGATCGATCCAGAGACCGAGCACGCCGTCCGGCTTCGTGATCTCAACATGGCTGCAGGCGCGTCCGTCGACTGTCTCGGTACCGATGATCCGCGGCGGTGACTCTGATGCCGCGAGGATCAACTCGAGGGTGTCGTCGGCGAGCAGGAGCGGCAGCTGTGTCGGACAGCCGGCCTCTCCCTCGGCGAGTGTGGACCGCAGGGCGTCGTCGGTAAAGATCTGATCAAGCGCCAGTGGACTCTGGATCGGCTCGACGAGCACCTGGCCGGGCACGGTGCCTACGGCCGCGTGGAGCGACGTCCCGTCGGCGGCGACGCGCGCGTCATAGGCCTCGATGCGGATCTTGTCGGGCCGCACGAACGCGACCCGATACGGATAGGTCACTTCCGTGGACGAGTCGCCTTGTGTCTGCCGGACGGTGACGCGGGCGTCGTCGGAGTAGCGGGCCGCGGTACGGTAGGCCCGCCCCATGTCGTCCAGAATCTGCCGGGGATCGTCCCCACATCCGGCCAGGAGGAGGGTCGCAGTGGCGAACAGGACATGCGACGACCGCGGTGGAAGAATACGTTTCATGGCGGCATCTTGCGCCAAACCCCGCATCCTGGGCCAGATCATTCTCTGGCGACGAAGCAGCGATAAGATGGCCTTTTTCCCAGCCGCCCCTTCCTCGTACCGCCCCGCCGCCTGTGGATACCAACTTGCTTGAGTACGGTGCCGAAGAGCCACTCGTGCTCGAGTCACTCGAAGGCGGCGTCGCGGCGTTTGCCCCGCCCGCCGGCGTCGTCGGTGTCGACGCACAACGGCTTGTAAGGGACGCCATCACGGCACCGCTCCACGGTCCGCCGCTCGCTGCGCACGTCGTGCCTGGCGACCGCGTCGTGATCGCGGTTGCTGGCGATGTCGCGCAGGCCGCGGCGGTCGTGGATGCGATCCAGGAATGCCTGGTGTCTGCAGGGGTGGCGGAGTCGGATACGACAGTGCTCCAAGGGCCGTCGCTTGGATTCGTGGCGTCGTGTGGTGCGAACCCTCCTCCGGTGATCGCGAGTGCCGAGGTCTTCGATCCCGCCGTCGAGTCGGCCACCGCCTACCTGGCCGCCGACGAGGCCGGCCGGCCGCTCCACCTTGCCCGTGCGCTCGTTGATGCCGACGTGGTCGTCGCCGTCGGCGAGTGGGGCATGAGTCCTGCGCTTGGCGGCCGCTCGATCGAGGGCGAACTCTGGCCGACGTTTGCGCGAGCGGAGTGCCGCCGCGACCTGCTCATGGCGCTCGCCCGTCGCGGCCGCGGTGCCCTGGGCGACTGGAAGAGCGGCATGCAGGAGATTGCCTGGCAGCTCGGCGTGTGTGCGAACCTGCGGCTCGTTGGCGGGGCAAACGCATCGCTCGCCGCGGCACGATTCGGACTGCCCGACGAGGCGTCGCGTCAGGCCCGCGAGGCGGCGGCGTGCTGGTGTCCTGGAATCGACCCCGTGGCTGACGTCGCGGTGGCATCGCTCTCCGATCCCGACGGTGGCTTCGCCGCAATCGTCCACGCGGCCGCGGCTGCGGCGCGGGTCACGCGGCCCGGAGCCACGATCGTCGTTGCCTGCCGCGACATCGAGCCGGCGGGCCTGGTCTTCACCCGGTGGCGGCAGGGTGCGCCGCTCGAAGGGCTCGTGCATGAGGCGGTCGCCAGCGGTGATCGGACGCTGATCACCGACGCCCTGCTCACGAGACTGTTCGCCCGGGCGATCGACGACCGCCGGTTGGTGTTTCTCTCGAACCTCAGCGAGGAAGTGGTCGAGGAACTCGAGTTCGGGTACGCCGGCAGTCCTGAAATCGTGGAGCGGCTGGCCCACCGGGCGGAGCGGCTCGCGGTGCTCGCCGAGGCCGACCGCTGCTTCCCCAAGCCGGCGGACTGACCGGGTCACGTGTGACTTTGTTTGTGGTCGCGCTGCCGCAGCCGGCCGGCGACATGCTCGGCGCCTCTCGTAGCACAGGTTGTCAACCTGTGGGTGCTCCAGGTTCGCCTTGGGCTCGGGGCTGCCCGTGCCATCTCGCCGGACGTTCGCTACGGGCATCCTGCCCTTCACTCACTCGAAGGAAACCTCGCTTCGCCCTCCAGGCTTCGCTCCGTTTCCTACGCCGCTCGATTGGCACGGGCAGCCCCTCGCCGCATCCTCCCGCGTGTGTGATTCCGGAAAGGGAAGCAGCCGGATCGGAGGCACGCGCAGAAGCCGGTGAGACTTGTGCCCCGCGGCGGTCGCTCCGGAGCGTTTGAGCAGAGAACTCACACACCGCAGGTGGGTCGGAGACCTCATTCCCGCCGGCGCCGAGCATGTCGCCGGCCGGCTGCGGATAACGCGACGACGCCTCAGGATCACGTGCGACCCGTGTGACTTACCGTTGCGGGGTGACCCGGTGCCGCAGCGTATGCCTCGGCCGTGGCCCCCAGGCACGCGAATCGATGCTGCCGGTCGGGAAGTCACCCAGGACGAGGAACGAGTCTGCATCGAGCTGCCATCTGATCGACTCATCAATCCTCGGGCGGTAGTGGATGTCGCGCCAGGCGGCGATTTGCTCCACCTCCCCTCCCGCATCAACGCTCACCGAGCAGCCGGCCTCCGTGGGCCCGGCGATGCCCTGCGGCCATGGAGCGGCGACCGTCCACGCCGCGGGCACGCGATTGGGCAGGACGCTGCGGCGGTCACCGGCGGGCGCCGCGTCGCGATCCACCCATGTGACCGCGACCAGCCGGCCATCGAGCCGGCCAGCGATCAGCTGGCAGCGGACTCCAGCGGGGAGCCGCCAGGTGATCCGGGTATCCCCCACGGCAACGTGCGCTCGCGAGCCGGCTGGGCCGACGCTGACGGCCGCCACGATTCCCACATCACGAACAGCTTCGAGTGGGCGGTTCACCTCGGTGGCGAACGTGGCATCGTCGAGCACATCGGCGGGCGGCATCCACACCTGGCCGTCATCGTGGTTGATCGGCACGTTGACGGGCAGCGCCACCTCACCAAGATCGGCCGGGTCCTTCAGCACGACCTCGCCGTCCACGAGCAGGTCGCCATCACGGATCTCCACCGTCTCATTCGGTAGACCGCCCACTCGCTTGATCGTGGCGGTGCCGTCGGCCGCGTCGGCGATCCACCGCTCAAACCGCCGCGGACGGCGGACTCTGTCGGCCGCCGGCAGCCAGCCCGTGGCCACGACATCGCCCGGCATCAGGCCCGGCGCCATGGAGAGCCCATCGACCTCATACCGCGATGGGCGCACGGCGAGCATCACGGCCGCCGCCACGAGGGCGAGGATCGCGGTCGCGACGCCCCGGCGAACACTCACGGTGTCAGGAGACCTTCGCCCACTGGTGGCTCTGAGCGCTTGCGAGCACGGCGTCGCAGACCTTCTGGGTCTCGAGGGCGTCGCGGAACGTTGGCGCGCAAGGCCTCTTCTTCGCGTAGGCCTCGAGGAAGTCGGCCACCTGATGGACGAACGAATGCTCGTAGCCGATCGCCAGGCCCGGCACCCACCACTTGTCCATGTAGGGATGGTCGCTGTCGGTGACGTGGACGCTCTTCCAGCCGCGCATCGGGCCCTCGTCCTTGTAGTCAAACACCTGCAGGCGGTGCAGATCGTGGAGGTCCCACTTCAGGCTCATGTTCTCGCCGTTGATCTCGAACGTGTAGAGGGCCTTGTGGCCACGGGCATACCGCGTGCTCTCGAAGAGTCCCAGCGAGCCATTCTTGAAGTGGCAGAGGAACGAGCAGGCATCGTCGATGCCGACCTTCTCCACCTTCCCGGTGAGTTGGTGCTTCCGCTCCTTCACGAACGTCTCGGTCATCGCCGTGACGTCGGCCACCTGGCCGTTGAGCCAGATCGCCGTGTCGATGCAGTGGGCGAGCAGGTCGCCGGTCACGCCGCTGCCGGCGGCGGCCGCGTCGAGCCGCCAGAGGGCCGCACCACCCTGGGGCAGGTCGGCGTTGATCGTCCAGTCCTGGAGGAACTCGGCCCGGTAGTGGAACACGCGGCCGAGGGCGCCGGAGTCGATGATCTGCTTGGCGAACGTCACCGCCGGGATGCGGCGGTAGTTGTACCAGACGGTGTTGGGCACGCCGGCCTTCTCGACCGCCTCGCACATCCGCTCTCCCTCGGCCACGTTCATCGACAGCGGCTTCTCGCAGAGGATCGCCTTGCCGTGCTTGGCAGCCTCGATGGCGATCTCGGCGTGGAGGTTGTTGGGCGTGCAGATGTCGATCGCGTCGATGTCGTCGGCCGCGACCAACTTCCGCCAGTCGGTCTCGACCCGCTTGTAGCCCCAGCGGTCGGCGAACGCCTGCGCCTTGCCGGCATCACGTGCCGCCACGGCCTGCAGCACCGGCAGGTACTCGAGGTCGAAGAAGTCCTTGACGCGGTTGTAGCCATTGGAGTGGGCGCGGCCCATGAAGCCGTAGCCGATCATGCCGATGCGGAGTTGCTGAGCCATGAGGAAGAGTCCTTGGTGTCAGGGTCGGCGTCGTCAGGAGTGGCCCGGCTCCGGGATGGCAGCAGTCTCGTCGCGGTGGGCCGCGGACGGCCCAAGGCTCCTCGAGCAGCCGCCAGTCCCGTCGCCTCGTCGCTCGGTGCACGAGAGACGTGACAACAGGACTCGGCGCTGGGTGACACTCGCGTGAGCGACTCCGGTCTCCTGGGGAAAAGAAAGTGAGGGTTATGCCCAGCCGTGGGCGTCGCGGACGGCGATCATGGTCTTGAGGATGGTGTTCCAGGTGTTGGGGTTTTCGAGCGTGGCGTTGGAGAACATGCAGCCGTCCCAGCAGATGTGGTGGATGCCACGGTCGGCCGCGTCCTTGAGCCAGAGCCCCGAGCATTTCACGATGTCGAGTTTGCCGTTCGGGTCGTCGGCCGGGCAGTGCTTGCCCGTCTTGTCGTGCGACCCCGCACCGTGCACCTGGCCGTCGTTCTGGGCGACGTGGAAGTCGATCGTCCACGGCCGGAGTTTCTCGACCATCGCCTCGTAGGCCGGCCAAAACTCGGCGTCCGTGTAGCCCGCCTTCACGAGGGCGTGTTCCGGAGCGTTGTAGCCGAGCAGGTAGAGGTAGGTATGGGCGAGGTCGGCCTGGAAGCCGAGCGCCTCGGGCATCCCAACCTCCTCGAGCAGATCGAGCATGTCTTTCCAGGAGTGCATGCCCGCCCAGCAGATCTCCCCTTCAGCGGCCAGTCGCTGGCCGTTGTCCTTCGCGATCTTCGCCGCCTCGCGGAAGGTCTCGGCGATCTTCACGGTGTTGGCCTTGGGGTTTTCCCGCCACTTCGCCACCCCAAACTCGGCCGAGTCGATACGGATCACGCCGTACTTCCGCACACCCTGCCGCTCAAACACCTTCGCGATCCGGCAGGCCATCTTCACGGCCGAGAGAAACTTCTCCCGGGCCGCGGTGTCGCCCATGGCCGAGTCGCCCACCGTGCCCGGCCAGACCGGGGCCACCAGCGAACCGACCGAGAAGCCGTGCTTCGCGATCGTGTCGGCGATCTGCACGAGTTCCGAATCGCTCGCCTCGGGGTTCGTGTGCGGCAGGAAGAGGAAGTAGTCGATGCCGTCGAACTTCTGGCCGTTCACCGTCGCCGCGGCGGTGAGTTCGAGCATCCGCTCGAGCGAGATCGGCGGCTCCTGGCCGGCATCGGTGCCCTTGCCAACGAGGCCGGGCCACATGGCGTTGTGAAGTTTGGGGGCGGAGTGGGTCATCTGCGTCAGGTCCTCGGTTGGGCTATGTCAGATCACGCGAGATGTGCCGGGGCTGCCCGTGCCATCTCGCCGGACGTTCGCTGCGGCCATCCTGGCCTTCGCTCTCTCGATGCTGGCTGCGCTTCGCCATCCTGGCTTCGCTGGCCAGCAACGCCGGCTCGATTGGCACGGGCAGCCCCGTTCGCGGTGCTGGGCTCTGAAAGCATCATGCGTTGCGTCCGTGCATGGGCAGGTCGGAGTGGACGTCAGGGCCGAAGTAGCGGAGCGAGACAAGCGGGCCGGGGCCGGTGTTCGTCACCGTGTAGCCGGCCGTCGCGGCATCGGCCGAGATGAAGAGTTCGTCGGCCGTCATCTGGCCGAAGCGGATCAACGTCGGCGTGGCCACGTCGTGGACGCCGACCGTGCCCTCGCCCTGCACCGTGATCCAGCCACTGGCGCCCGAGTCTTTCACCGTCATGCTCGCGCCCGGCTCGAGCGTGAGTTCCTTGGCGCTGAAGAGCTGTCGGCCATCCACCTGGCCGTACACGATCCAGCGATCGTGAGCCCCGCCGGCCGAACGTTTCTCGTCGAGGATCGGCTCGAGGTAGTTCGCTTCCTTGAAGTGGGTGTCGACGTTCTTCTCCCAGTCGAGCTGGCCGATGATGAAGTCGAGGTCCTGATGCTTCTCCTTGGGCATGTCCTTGACCAGCAGGCTCCAGGGCACCGCCCGACCTTCGACGAGCGACTGGAACATCGCGAACACGTCGCTGCCCCACTGGGGCTCGTACGTGAGCAGTGAGCCCGGAGCATGCAACACGCCCGGCGGGATCAGCCAGCCGGTGCCGCGTTTGAGCCGGTAGGCCTTCGCGAGGTCGATGATCCCGTTGTCGCCACGGTTCCAGTTCTCGAGGCAGCGGCGGACGTCGGCCTTCGTGGTGCCTGGTTCGAGGCCCATGAAGGTGTAGGGGAAGTTGTTGTCGCAGTTGTTGTACTGCGGCGGAAAGTAGTAGCTCTCGGGCTTGCCTTCCTGGCCGACGAGCTTTGCGTCGTCGAACGACTGGTGCATGTGATGCGGGATCGGCCCCATGTTGTCGAAGAACTTCGAGTACACGGGCCACTTCTTGTAGCGATCCCAGATCGCCTTCCCGACCAGCTTCGCGCCCCCCTCGCTCACCGCGTCGCGGAGCATGAATCGCTCGCCGCCGAACACGCACCAGGAGAGCCCCTCGTCGGGCACGCGGCCCTCGTTGGCGGCTTCGGTGGTGCTGGCAAACCACCGCTCGTCGATGCCGCCACGATCAAGGCCGTAGGCGTAGTAGTCGTCGGGATGGAGGCGGACCCGCTTGCCGGGATGGAGGAAGCTCCGCGGCACCCAGGTGGGGGAGAGTCGGAGGATGCCCTTGCCGGCGTCGAGCGCCCGGTCGAGCGCACCACCGACATTCTTCGCCTCGGGCAGGATCGCGGTTCCCTTTGCGGACGCAGCCATGAACACCCTCCAATAGAACCCTGGAATCTGAACACCACATCGAGCATCGACCAGTGTCGTTGTTGTACGGCTCGCGCCCGCGGGTCGCAACCGCGGACATGCCCCCCGGCGGACAGCCACATGCTCGTTTCCTCCCGTTTGGGTGGTGGCATACACTCGCCTCCATGGGACATGGGACCGCTGTGTGCGGCAGATCGCCGATCTTCTGGCTGGCCGTGGCCGGCGTGATGGGGGTCGTCTCGATCGCGGCCCGCGCCGACGACATCCACGCCATCGCCGATCGTGTGCTCGCCTGCACCGTGAGCGTGTCGTGCCGGATTGAGGGGGGCTCGTTCTCCGGATCGGGGTTCGTGGTGTCGCCGGATGGTCATGTCATCACGACCGCCAGCGTCGTGCCCGTCGGGGCGACCGACATCACCGTGCTCCTGCCAGGCTTTCAGCGGCGGCCCGCGTCGATCGTGGCCGCCGACGAGTCGCTCTCGGTGACGCTCCTCAAGCTGGCCGGTGAGGAGCCGCTACCGGCACTTACTCTGGCCAGCAGCCTGCCGGCGATCGGCGACCTCGCCTTTACCGCAGGCGACGTGGACGACGTGATGCTCGCCAACGGTCGGGCGTCGTTCAGCCGCGGCGTCGTCAGCGGCCTCTACGACGTCGAGAAGCAGCCCGAAGCAGCCTTCGCCGGCCGCGTGATCGAGACGACCGCGGCGGTCAATCCGGGCTCCGATGGCGGCCCGCTCGTCGATGCGGCTGGCCGCGTCGTTGGCGTGATCACGGTCGCGGTATCGCCGCGACGGTGGCAGGGAGTGGCCGTGCCGATGGCGATCCTTTTCGAGAAGTTTGCGCCGCTGAAGTCAGGGGAGGTGCAGACCACTGTCGATGCCGCCGAGCCGCCACCGAGCCAGCCGCCGCTTGCCGGCTTGCGCAGAGCCGCGGCGGCGGTGGCTCCGTTTCTCGTGGCGATCGATGTCGAGCGCACTTGGCCGCCGGAACGGCTGCCGCGGGATTCGTGGGACGAGTACCGCCGCCGACTCAACGGCTGGGACAAGCTTCCGCCGTCGGAGCGGAGGAAGCAGTTCGCGGCCTTCGCCGCTCGGGCTCGCACGCTGGATGTCAACCAACTCCTCCGCCGGCCGTCCGGGCCCGCCACGGGGCTGGTCGTGTCGGCAGACGGGTTCGTGCTCACGAGTTCGTTCACCGTCGGCGACGACACCACCTACGTCGCCAAGGCGACGGGTCAGCCGCGGCGGTTTACGGCGGACGAGTCGGCCGAAAAGCTGATGGCTGATCCCGAGGGCGGGTTCGCGGAGAAGCCCAACGCGATCCGCGGCGTGACGGTAGTGCTTCCCGACGGCAGTCGCCGCGAGGCGAAGGTGCATGCCCGCCACGAGCCGCTGGGCATCGCCCTGCTCAAGATCGAGGCCTCCGGGCTCCCGTGGTTCGACCTCGCCGCCGCGGCGACGTCGCCACAGCTTGGCGACCACGTGGCGGCGATCGGACTCGTTGCGGCCGCCGCAGTTGACGTGACGCTCAATCCCGGCATCGTCAGCGCGGCCTCGCGGAATCGCGGCTACCGATTCCAGACCGACGCCCTGCTCAACTACGGCAACTCGGGCGGCCCCGTGGTGGACTCAGCCGGCAGCCTTCTTGGTATCGCTACGGCGCCGATCGAGCCCGACACGGTCATGGGCCGCATCTTCACGCTCTCGCAGTTGATGCGGTGGAGCCGGGCGCCGAACTCGGGCGTAGGCTTCGTCGCCCGCGCCGACAGGATTCGCGCCGTGCTCGAGGAGCTCAAGGCGGGGCGAACCTTCGAGCGGTTCCCCGGGCCATTCCTCGGCGTGCAGGCCGACGAGTCGCGGGCACTCGGCGACGACGTCGTGATCGGCTTCGTGGCGGAGGGATCGCCGGCGGGGAAGGCGGGGCTGAAGAAGGGAGATGTCATCGTCGCGTACGACGGCATCGAACTGGGGGCCTGGCGGGAACTGACCGAGCGAATCGCCGCCGGGAAGCCCGGTGACTCAGTCGCGCTCACGATCCGTCGCAAGCAAAAAGGGCCGCGGCTCGTGATCGCCGGTCGCGACGTTGAAACGCTGGAGGACCTCGAACGGCTCAAGAAAACGCTCGCGCCCGGAGAGACGTTCGAAGGACGGCTCGTGGCGGACGACGTCCGCGAGGTGAAGGTCGTGCTCGGGGAGAATAAGTGATGCGGTCTGCTGCGAGGATCATCGCGTCCGTGCTCGTCGCGTGCGTCATGCTTGGAGCCGTGGCGGCCACGGCTCGTGCCGACGTCGATCTCGCGTCACTCTGCGTGGCGGTCCGCCCCGCCTACGTGTTCATCGCCGGCGGCAGTGGTGTGGTGATCCGGCCCGACGGCCTGATGCTCACCAACGATCACGTGCTCGAGAACCGCCGCACGTTCGACGTCCGGCTCGGTGACGGTCGCTCGTTCAAGGCGCGGCTGCTTGGTCGCGACGAGGTGGGCGATCTCGCGCTCCTCAAGATCGATGTTCCCGAGGGAGAGTCGCTGCCGCACCTGCCGCTGGGCGACTCTGACCTCGTCCGCGTGGGCGACGAGGTGGTCGCGGTCGGCAATCCATTCGCGCTCGGGGTGATCGACCAGTCGCCGACGTTCACGCTTGGCATCGTGTCGGCCGTGCACCACACGCAGGGCAACTACACCGAATGCATCGTCACCGACGCCGAACTCAACCCCGGCAACTCGGGCGGGCCGCTGGTCACGATGGCCGGCGAGATCGTGGGCATCAATGGCCAGATCAGCACCCGCTACGGCCTGCGGAGCAACACCGGCCTCGGGTTTGCGATCTCGTCGCGGCAGGTTGCCCACTGGCTGCCGCTCCTGGAGAAGGCGGAGGGGGGCGAGGTGAAGCACGCCCGGCTGGCGGGCGTCGTGTTTGAAAGCCGCGATCGCGTGCTGCCCGAGAGTGTCGTGGTGAAGGACGTGGCCGAGGGCTCGCCTGCCGCAGTTGCGGGGTTTCGGGCGGGTGACGCGATCGTCGCCATCGACGGCGCGGCTGTCGCGAACGGCTCCAGGCTCGCGGGATTGCTGGGCATCTATCCGGAGGGGCACGAGGCCGTGTTTCGCGTTCGCCGTGGTGACGGTGAGGAGACACTGCGGGCGGTCCTCACACCGCTCGAGCGGTGCCGCACCGGCATTGATCTGGAACGGCCCCGCGGCGGCGAGTTTCGGCCGATCGTGGAGGCCGTCGAGGCGGGCTCGCCCGCCGACGCCGCTGGGCTCAAGGCCGGCGACGTGATCGTGGCGTTTGCGGGCCGGAGGCTCGAGTTTTCCACCAAGGAGGAGCGGAAGGCGTTTGATCGCTTGCTCCGCACGAGCGTCAACGTGGGCGATATCGTGCCGCTCACCGTTCGTCGCACCGATGGCTCCGGTGGCACGACCGACGTCGAACTCCGCCTCGTCGCCCGCTGACGTGAACCTCACACGTCGTCGCGGCACCGCAGCCGGCCGGCGACATGCTCGGCGCCGGCGGGACGTGTG
>Ga0194055_10001533_pt1 | contig 18811 bp, 17 predicted proteins | sample SepL449m_MetaG_FD_155482 | JGI IMG/M metagenome (GOLD analysis project Ga0194055, IMG submission 155482) | Anoxic zone freshwater microbial communities from boreal shield lake in IISD Experimental Lakes Area, Ontario, Canada - Sep2016-L442-9m | ecosystem: Environmental > Aquatic > Freshwater >...
ATTGCGATATGCAATCAGATCATCAATAACGCCGCCCTTTTCGTTGCACAGCAAGGTGTATTGGGCAGAACCATTACCAATGCGGTTGAGATCATTGGTAAACATTGCATTGAGGAACGCCAGTGCGCCACTTCCTGTAACACTGGCCTTACCTAAATGCGAAACATCGAAGATTCCCACCTTTTCACGGACCACAGCGTGTTCAGCCAGTACTCCTGCCCCTGGATACTCGATTGGCATTAACCAGCCACCGAAATCAGCCATCTTGGCATTTCGGGCTAGATGCTTGTCATGTAAAGGTGAGTGCTTCATAGTGTGAAACCTACCAAGACATCTATTACGCTGGCACCTATGACAACACTCAAAATCTCAGATGGCCTCGTTAAAGATGATCTCCTAGTTGTGGGTTTAGTGAGCACCAACACAAAAGGTGGAATCGCCATCGAATCAGGTGACTTAGCCCTTGATTCAAAATCATTATTGGCATCGCTTCTTGAGATGGGTGCGACAGGAAAAGTAGATGAAGTAACAAAGATGCCTGGTGGACCAGCACGCTTGATGGTCTTTACAGGTCTTGGTGCTAAATCTTCTACTTACTCACATGAGAGTTTGCGTAGAGCTGCCGGCAGTGCAGCTAGAGCCTTAGCTGGAAATGCTGGAGCAACTTTCGCCCTCCCAACTCGCGATCTTGCAGGCGTCAACGCAGTGGCAGAAGGGGCAGCATTGGGAGCCTATGTTTTTAATGAATTCCGCGGCTCAAGCAAAGATGACCACAAGAGTGCGCTTAAGTCAGCAACAATCTTTTCAAAACTTGCAGGAAAGAGTGAAGCAAAGGCGATCATTACTCGCGCTTCAATTATTGCTAAATACACACATCTTGTTCGCGACCTTGTAAATACTCCCCCAAGTCATTTATATCCAGAGACATTTACAAAGAAATTAGCTGCAAGTTTCAAGGCGGCCGGTGGTTTAAAGGCTGGATTAAAAATTACGATTTGGGATGAGAAGCAACTTAAATCTCAAGGCTTTGGCGGCATTATTGGTGTGGGTCAAGGCTCAGCCAAACCCCCACGTTTGCTGCATATTTCTTATACTCCGAAAGCTAAAAATGTTAAGCGCTTTGCATTTGTTGGAAAAGGAATCACTTTTGACACTGGTGGACTTAATCTAAAAGCGGGTCTAGGCATGGAGACAATGAAGTGCGATATGAGTGGTGCGGCAGCGGTCTGTGCTGCAACATTGGCTGTAGCCGAACTTGCTCTGCCTGTAGCAATTGAATGTTGGGCACCACTTGCTGAAAACATGCCAAGTGATACAGCCACTCGTCCCAGTGACATCATTACTATCTTCGGTGGAAAAACTGTGGAAGTCTTAAATCCTGATGCGGAAGGCCGTTTGGTCCTTGCAGATGGATTAATGAAAGCCCAGTCAAGTAAAAACAAGCTTGACGGAATCATTGATGTGGCAACGTTAACTGGAGCACAAGTTGTTGCCCTTGGAACTCGTACAGGTGCGGTCATGACAAATAACCAAAGCTTTAGTGATGCCTTCATTGCAATCGCAAAAGAAACTGGCGAGCAGTTCTGGCCGATGCCCTTGCCAGTCGAGCTGCGTGCATCACTTGATTCAGCTGTTGCAGACCTTGCCAACATTGGAGATAAGAATGGCGGCATGATGGTTGCTGGCCTATTTTTGAAAGAGTTCGTTAGTGATGATCTTCCTTGGCTCCACCTAGATATTGCAGGACCGGCCTTTAATGAGGGTAAGCCCTATGGATATACGCCAGTCGGTGGCACAGGTGTGAGCATGCGCTCACTCGTGAGATTGGTCGAACAGGCGTAGGTACGGCAGGATAGAGCCTTGGAACACGAGTAAAAGGGGTAGTTGAGTGTCGCAATTTGATCTAGTGATTCTGGGTGGTGGAAGCGGCGGCTATGCCTGCGCTTTAAGAAGTGCGCAACTTGGCCTCTCAGTTGCTTTAATCGAAGCCGACAAAGTTGGCGGAACCTGTCTTCATAAAGGTTGCATCCCGACCAAAGCTCTATTGCACTCAGCCGAAATTGCAGATGGTGCCCGTGAAGGTTCTAAGTTCGGTGTGAAATCCACTTTTGATGGCATCGATATGAACGGTGTTAATTCTTATAAGGACGGTGTTATCTCCCGTCTTCACAAAGGTCTTCAAGGTTTAGTTAAATCCAGAAACATCACCTACATCGAAGGTCACGGAAAATTAGTTTCTAAGGACACTGTTGAAGTCAACGGGCAGCGATACACCGGAAAAAACATCATTCTTGCCACCGGCTCATATGCCCGCACATTGCCTGGACTTGAAATTGATGGCAAGCAAATCATCACATCTGATCACGGAACAAAGATGGATTACGTTCCACAATCGGTCATCGTCCTAGGCGGCGGCGTAATTGGTTGCGAATTCGCATCAGTCTGGAAATCTTTTGGCGCAGAAGTAACAATTATTGAAGGCTTACCTCACTTAATTGCACTTGAGGATGAAAGCTCTAGCAAGCAGTTGGAGCGTGCATTTCGCAAGCGCGGAATCAACTTCGAATTAGGTGTTAAGTTCAAATCTGCTATCAAAGATCAACGCGGTGTAACAGTTACGTTAGAAGATGGCAAAGAGTTTACTGCCGAAGTTTTGATGGTCTCTGTTGGCCGTGGGCCAGTCAGTGCAAACCTTGGCTATGAAGAGCAAGGAATCACAATGGATCGTGGTTATGTAATCGTTGATAACAAGTGCCGAACAAATGTGCCTGGCATCTGGGCTGTTGGTGACTTGATTCCTACGTTGCAATTAGCCCACGTTGGATTTGCCGAAGGCATGTTGGTGGCAGAAGAGATTGCTGGCTTGAATCCACGCCCAATTAACTACGATGGAATTCCACGTGTTACATACTCAGATCCTGAAGTTGCTTCAGTTGGATTAACTACTGCTGAGGCTAAAAAGCGCGGCCACGATGTTGTTGAACTTAGTTATGACTTAGCTGGGAATGGAAAAGCGCAGATTCTTGGAACTGCTGGTTCAATCAAACTTGTCGGTGAAAAAGACGGCCCAATTCTTGGAGTTCACATGGTCGGCGCACGTGTTGGTGAACTATTGGCTGAAGCTGAGTTGATCTTTAATTGGGAAGCACGTGCAACTGATGTTGCATCCCTAATCCATGCACACCCAACACTGTCTGAGGCAATGGGCGAAGCCCATATGGCTCTAGCAGGCAAACCGCTTCACGCACACGGATAACCAAGGAGAGAAAATAATGACATTTTCCGTAACAATGCCAGCACTTGGTGAAAGTGTTAGCGAAGGAACAGTTACACGTTGGTTAAAGTCCGAAGGCGATCATGTCAATGTTGATGAACCACTTCTTGAAGTATCAACTGACAAAGTAGATACAGAAATTCCATCGCCAGTAGCTGGAACACTTACAAAAATCGTTGTTCAAATTGATCAAACAGTTCCAGTCGGTGCGGAGTTAGCAATCATTGCTGATGGTGCTGCCGCATCTGCCCCATCTGCACCTGTTGCTGCCACACCAGCTGCGCCAGTCACTCCACAACCTGCAGCACCTGTTGCTGCAGCTCCTGCACCAGTTGCACCTGTGGTTGCAGCACCGGCTGCATCCGGAGCAGGCACAGTCATCACAATGCCTGCCCTTGGTGAAAGCGTGAGTGAAGGAACTGTTACACGTTGGCTAAAAAATATTGGTGACTCTGTTGCCGTTGATGAAGCATTACTAGAAGTTTCAACTGACAAAGTTGATACCGAGATTCCATCCCCAGTTGCTGGAACATTGTTAGCAATCGATGTTGCTGTTGATTCAACTGTTCCAGTTGGAGCACGTCTTGGATTAATTGGAACAAGCGCAGCAGCGCCAGTTTCTACACCTGCAGTAGCAAAACCAGCACCTGTTGCTGCCACACCGGCACCTGTACAAGCTGCTCCAGTCGTTGCAGCGCCTATACAAGCTGCACATGTACAAGCAGCAGCACCCATCTCACAACCAACTGATGCTTACGTGACTCCCCTAGTTCGCAAACTTGCAAGCGAACTCGGAGTTAATCTTGCCAATGTAAAGGGAACTGGAATCGGTGGACGTATTCGCCGTGAAGATATTGAAGCGCTAGGAAAACCTGCCGCCCCTACCTATTCAGCTCCAGCGGCAGTGGCGTCTAATCCTTCTACTTCTAAACCTGCAGTTGTTGCAGTATCTCCACTACGTGGAACAACAGTGACGATGTCTAGACTTCGCAAAGTTATTGCAGCCAGAATGGTCGAATCACTTCAAGTAAGTGCTCAATTGACCACTGTGGTGGAAGTTGATGTCACCAAAATTTCTCGTTTGCGCGATAAGGCAAAAGCTTCATTTGAAGCTCGTGAAGGCGTCAAGCTTTCATACCTTCCATTCTTTGCCGTGGCTGTGTGCGAAGCACTCAAGCAGCACCCTGTTCTTAACTCATCGGTTGAAGGCGATCAAATTACCTACCATGGTGCAGAGCACCTAGGTATTGCAGTGGACACAGAACGAGGTCTGCTTGTTCCTGTTATTGCTAACGCAGGTGATTTAAACATGGGCGGAATAGCTCGAAAGATTTCAGATTTAGCAGCTCGCACGCGCGATAACAAAGTCACTCCCGATGAATTAGGTGGAGGAACTTTCACTCTGACAAATACTGGTAGTCGCGGAGCACTCTTTGATACTCCAATCATCAATCAACCACAGGTAGCAATCTTGGGGTTAGGCGCAGTAGTTAAGCGCCCAATGGTTGTTCGTGGTGAAGATGGCGGAGAAACCATTGCGATTCGTTCAATGGTTTATCTCGGTCTTTCTTATGACCATCGTGTGGTTGATGGCGCAGATGCAGCCAGATTCCTTGTTACATTAAAAGAACGTCTAGAAGGCGGCGCATTCGAATCTGATTTAGGACTTTAAAGCCAGATGCGCGTTCCTCAAAGAATCGCTACTAGCGGCTCATCTGGACTCATAGGCACAGCACTTGTTGGTCACTTAAAAAGTGAGGGTCACACAGTTCAGCGCTTGGTGCGCCGTGCTCCAGTTGCAGCTGATGAAGTGCAGTGGGATCCACAAACAGGTTTTGTTGATTTGACTGCACTTGCTGGCGTGGATGCAATTATTCATCTGGCTGGTGTTGGTGTTGGCGATAAGCGCTGGACAAAGAAATATAAGTCAGAAATTCTTAACTCACGTCTTCTTGGAACAACCACAATCGCAAAAGCAGTTGCAGAACTCAGACCACAAGTATTCATCTCAGCTAGTGCAATCGGTTGGTATGGAGAGAGTGGAAACCGCGCGGTAGTTGAAACTGATCGCGTGGGAGATGATTTTCTAGCAGCAGTTTGTCGTGAGTGGGAAAGTGCAGCAGATTTAGCTGGCGATGTACGTACGGTTAAAATTCGAACAGGTTTAGTCCTTGACCCAACTGGTGGCGCACTGGGAAAGATGTTGCCGCTTTTTCGCCTAGGTTTTGGCGGAAAACTTGGTTCAGGTAAGCAGTGGTGGTCTTGGATTACTTTGCATGATCAAATTCGCGCCATAGTTTTTGCCCTAGAGAATCCGATATCCGGTGCAGTGAATGTGACATCACCAAATCCAGTAACTAATCAAGAATTTACTTCAGCCCTTGCTCGCGCACTTCATCGACCAGCACTTTTTCCTGCTCCAGCAATTGCGCTAAAAATTGCACTGGGCGGTTTTTCCTCTGAAGTGCTAGGTTCTAAAAAAGTAATTCCTCATGTATTACAAGAAGCTGGATTTACTTGGGATTACCCACATATTACGCAAGCACTGGATCAATTAGTTCAAGATTAATTGTGCTGCCAAGCTGCCACTAAATAGGGCGCCTTGCTGTGATGGAACAGTGCGATGATCACCGACCATATAGAGATGATCTGAAATCTTGGTCGGTGCACTTAAGGTCTTTCCGACTTCGTGAAGTGGCAGCGCTGAAGGTATTTCATATTTAGCAATCAATTGCCAATCACGAGTTTCTACTCCCCACATGATTGAAAGGTGTCGGCGAACTTCTGAATCAGTTGTTCCTAGCTCAGTGGTACTAGAAATCAGATGCATACCACTAGGTGCATATTCCCTTGAAATATCGGAAATCACTAGGGAGTTAAAGATCGGCCCACGGTTTTGCCCATCAACGAGTAGGCGCCCAGTTCCAGATGGATTGTGCTCAGTTGCGTGATACCAAGTCACACATCCTTGCATTCGACACACTTCACCGAGTTCTAACAACTGGGTTGCTGTAGTTGCATCAGTTGCAATCACAATATCGCTGGCCTGAAATTCTCCAGCAGAAGTTTGCACGGTGGTTCCCAGTATCCGCTCTGCGCGCACATTGAGCTGTAAATCCTTCACCCGCGAAGCTAATGCTTGTGAGAGCTGGCCAACACCAAACTTAGGAACACCTGGTGAGCCAGTTACGAAAGAGCGTAAGACGATTTGGCCATAGATGGCATCAACTTTGTCTGGGTCAGCTAGAAACACACCTTGTAAAAATGGGCGCAGAACACGTTCATAAGTTGTTCCGCAACCGGCCTTTCGCAACGCTTGGCCTAATGATTGCTGAGATTTAATCTTAGAGAAAATAAACCGAGCAAAGTTAACTTTCTCACTCAATGATCCGGTCCCGCGGTGCAACGCTGAAAATGGCGCAGTTCTGGGGTCACCCAGTGGAATTCGCTCACTTCCTAAACTCACTTCAATTACACGCGGTGCGGGAATGAAATCAATCTCGTCAATAACATCAAGTTCAATGAGGGCTGGATACTTGGCATTTATGAGCTGGAATCCACGATCACAGATGTATCCATCTATGTGATCACTAGCTACGCGCCCGCCGGCTCGATCACTGGCTTCAAGCAGAGTTACTGACCGACCTGCATCTTGGAGTTGGATTGCCGCACTTAATCCAGCTAAGCCAGCTCCAACAATCAGGACATCGCTTTTCCTAGACATGCAGTGCGTTATTTCGTGCCTGATCAATTATCTGTGCAACTAATAGCGCATCATCATTAGAAATTGGCCATGGATTTGTGCCAGCTATTGCTCCAGCTACCAAGGTATAGAAGATGGCGTAGTTGCCGTCTTCTCCAACAATTTCTTCAATGTCATCTCCGCGGTAAATGAAAGTCTTTGATTTTGTTGGCACATCCCACTTGCCCCCCATCGGAATTTTCCCACTCTTAAGAAGATTCTCTTGGGGATCTAAATCATTGATAACCAATGCGCCCTTACTTCCCAGAATTCGAATGCGTGGACCTGGCGCACCCACTACTGCGCTGGCTGAGAGAATTGATAAGACGCCTGAGTCATGTTGAAGTACTAAAACAGCATCATCATCTGCCCCACCACGGATTGTTCGCACCGTAGAAGTTACTAACTCTGCTTTTCCAAACCAATCAATTGCAGTAGAAATAAGGTGTGGCTGCAAATCAAGAAGTTGTCCCCCGCCATCGGCTGCGCTCATGTTCTCACGCCAGGAAGCTTTATTGAGTTCTGGGCGAAAGCGCTCAAAGCGCGAATCCAAGCGGTGAATAGTTCCAAGTACACCGGAGGCTAAAACTTTCTTAATAGTAAGAGCATCACTGTCCCAACGGCGATTAAAGAAAGTTGAAACTGGAACACCTGCGCGCTCACCCGCAGAAATAATCTCGGCAGTTTCGGCGAAAGTGCGACCCATTGGTTTATCAATTACAACAGGGATGCCGGCATTAATTGCGGCAAAAGCATGCTGTGCATGGACGATATTTGCTGATGCAACAACAACTAAATCAAGTTTATGAGCGACCAACTCTTGAATAGTTGCAACTACTTTTACATCTGGAAAATCTGAGACAGCGTGTCCGGCACGTTCGGCATTGCTGGTTTGAATTGCGACGACCTCATACCCACACCCTTTAAGTAAAGGTGCGTGGAAATAACGTCCAGCTAATCCATATCCAGCAATGCCGACGCGCATCAGTTCTTTATATCTTCGCGCGATAGTTTTGATGGCCACCAGATCTTCGGACCAATTTCGTGAACCAAAGCTGGGACCAAGATTGAACGAACAATGATGGTGTCTAGGAGAACTCCAAATGCCACTGCAAAGCCAAGCTCAGCAAGTGGCACCAGAGGCAACAGACCTAGAACTGCGAACGTTGCAGCGAGCACGATTCCAGCAGAAGTAATAACTGCGCCTGTGACCGTAACACCTTTAATGATTCCTGCCCGAGTTCCAATCTTGCCACTCTCTTCACGCACGCGTGTCATCAGGAAGATGTTGTAATCAATACCTAATGCAACCAAGAAGATGAAGGCGAAGAGAGGGAAGGAATTGTCCCCTCCGGCGAAGCCGAAAATGTGGTTGAAGACAAGTGCACACACACCCAAAGTTGCAAAGTATGAAAGCAACACAGTTCCTAGAAGCACTAGAGCACTCAAAATACTACGAAGGAGTAATCCAAGGATTATTGTGATAACAATCAAGATGATTGGAATGATTGTCTTATTGTCCTGGTTATTAGCTGTTCGAACATCGAAGTAGACGGCGCTCGTGCCACCAACTAGCGATGAAGCATCTGCCTTATGTGCCAGTTCACGAATCTTTGGAATGTCATTTCCGGCTTCAACGCTATCTGGTGCCTTATCTAAAGTGACATTTAAAATCGCCTTGTTGTTTACGATCTTGATTGACTTGGTCATTGGATCAACCAAAGTGACAACCTCTGTCACACCAGGTGCACTCTTTACTGCAGCAGTTACAGCATCAATTTTATCTGCTGCAACAACGATCTGAGTTGGGTCACCCTCTCCACCAGGGAAGTGAGTAACAAGAAGCTTTTGACCAACAACAGATTCTGGATGTCCAGTAAAGGTATCAACAGTGCCAATTCCATCGGCCTTAAGTGTTGTTGAAGCAAATGCTAGAAGTAAAAGGACTGAACCCGTAACAACCCATGCTTTGCGAGGATTGCGACCAATTCCATTTGCAAGCTTTGACCAAGGACCACTCATCACATGATCATCGCCATCAAAGAGAGGGCGACGAGGCCAGAAGATCCAGCGCCCGAAGACTAAGAGCAGCGCAGGCAATAGCGTAAGAATTGTGATCATTGCGCAGACAATTCCGATGGCACCGATTGGTCCAAGGCCTGCAGTATTTGTTAATTGGCTAAAGAGCAAAATTAGCAATGAGATAGAAACCGTTGAGCCTGAAGCAAGAATCGGTTCCCACACTCCTTTGTAAGCACTCTTCATGGCATCAAAACGGTTTTCATGAAGATGGAGCTCTTCACGATAACGTGCGATTAATAGGAGCGCGTAGTCTGTAGCAGCACCGATAACGAGAACAGACAAAATGCCTTGCGACTGTCCGTCGACATCAATGATGTTTTTCTTAGCAAGTAGATAAACAATTCCACCTGCAGTTGTTAATGCAAAAAGTGATGACAAGAGAGGAATAATCCATAGAACTGGGGATCGATAAACCAATATCAAAATCAAAGCCACAACACCTAGTGTTGTTAGAAGCAAAGATGAATCCAGGGTTCCAAATGCGCTGAAGAGATCTCCCAGCAATCCACCTGGACCTGTTACGTAATGTGTTAATCCATTAGCTTGCGCAATTGGCTGTATATCTTCACGAAGTGCTGCAACAACGGCCGGTAGAACTGGTTTGTCATTTGATAAAACTTTAGATATCGCATTTCCATCTAATGGTATGTTTGCCAGAATTGCTTTTCCATCTTGAGAAGGAAAGACGGTTATTTGCTGTCCTGGGGCTAAGAAATCAGAAATCTTTGAAGAAGTTCCATCCAGAGTGATGGCCCCAACTGTGGACATATGAGCATTGATCGCAGCAAATGTCTCAGGAGTTGTTTTGCCTTCAAATAAAATCAAAGTTGGAAAGTTGAAGCTGTCTTTGCCAGAAAAAGTAGCAATTACATCTGAAGCCTTTGTGGCTTCAGCACCCTTTGGCAAGAATGAAGAGTTGTTGTTCTCTTGTACTGAAGAGAGCTTGCCGAAGAGTGGACCGAAAATGCCGGTTATGCCAAACCATACGATCACTACTAGCAGTGCAATGGCAAAGGGCTTACGGGTTTTTTGAATTGACTGCGTAGACATGGTGAAGGCGGCCTTTCCTAGAGGTCTGATATGGCTTCAATTGGTAAGGAGGCAAGCCTACCTTTAGGCTAGCGATGTGCCCGTTGTAACCCAGCCGAACCAGAGTGCAATTGCCCTCACCCGCCATGGCCTCATTGATTATGAAAAGGCTTGGCAAGTACAACGCACTATTCACTCAGAAGTTGCTGAGGGAATTCGCCCCAATACTTTGCTCTTGCTCGAGCATCCATCGGTTTACACGGCAGGACGCCGAACATTAGATTCAGAAAAACCACAGGATGGAACGCCAGTAATTGAAGTTGATCGCGGTGGAAAAATTACTTGGCATGGTCCAGGACAACTAGTTGGATATCCAATCGTCAAACTGTCTCAACCACATGAACTTGTCGGCTTTGTCCGCGAAATAGAACGAGGGCTGATAAATGTCTGTGAAGATCTAGGGATTAAAGCCACATGTGTTTCAGGACGTTCTGGTGTTTGGGTTATTGATGAGAAAGGTGATCGCAAAATAGCTGCCATTGGTATTCGCGTGAGTAAAGGCGTAACAATGCATGGCTTCGCACTCAATGTATGCCCAGAACTGAGCGCCTTTAATCAGATCATTCCGTGTGGAATTGCAGATGCTGATGTGACTTCCATTTCTAAAGAGCTAGGCCGTACGATAAGCATTGAAGAAGTTTCTCCGCTAGTTGAGCGACATATTTTTGAATCGCTAAAGAAGGTGTGCGCATGACACTTGCTCCTGAAGGTCGTAAATTAATCCGTATTGAGGCACGTAACGCTGCTGTTCCAATTGAACGAAAGCCCGAATGGATTAAGACCAAGGCACATATGGGCCCCGAATACACACGCCTGCAAAGCCTTGTTAAATCTGAAGGCCTACACACCGTCTGCCAAGAAGCAGCATGCCCAAATATCTTTGAATGTTGGGAAGATAAAGAAGCAACATTTCTTATCGGTGGCGATAAGTGCACGCGTCGCTGCGATTTTTGCAATATTGATACGGGTAAACCTGATCCATTAGATCGTGAAGAGCCAAGAAAAGTTGCTGAGTCTGTTAAAGCTATGGGTCTTAAATACGCAACTATTACTGGTGTTACTCGCGATGACTTACCTGATGAAGGTGCTTGGCTCTATGCCGAAACAATTCGCATGGTGCATGAATTAAATCCAGGCACAGGCGTTGAAATGTTGGCACCTGACTTTCATGCAAAGGCACACCTACTCAATGAAATTTTTGAAACCCGCCCTGAAGTCTTTGCCCATAACCTGGAGACTGTCCCCCGAATTTTCAAACGCATACGTCCAGCCTTCACTTATGAAAAATCCTTAACTGTTATATCTATGGCCCGCGATTTCGGTTTAGTTACTAAATCAAATCTCATCCTTGGTTTGGGTGAAACCCGCGAAGAAATCACGCAAGCGCTGGTAGATCTGCATGATGCCGGCTGTGACTTAATCACTATTACTCAGTACTTACGACCAACTAATCGTCATCACCCTGTAGAGCGTTGGGTTAAGCCAGAAGAGTTTGTGGAACTAGCAAAAGAGGCAACTGATATTGGATTCCTCGGCGTCATGAGCGGACCACTTGTTCGTTCAAGCTATCGTGCTGGTCGCCTATATAAGCAAGCAATTGAAGCCAAGGCTGCTCGTGGCTGATCTTGTTTATCCTCCAGTCATTGTTGCAATAAAGACTTTTTGGAAAATACTTGGTCTTCGATTTGATTTTAGTGGTGAGGAAAACATCCCACGAAAAGATGGTGCAATTCTTGCGATCAACCATGTGAGCTATTTGGATTTTGCAATTACTGGCACAGCGGCACTACCTGCAGGGCGATATGTGCGCTTCATGGCTAAGAAGGAAATCTTTGATAACAAAGTAGCTGGACCTTTGATGCGCGGAATGCACCACATTAATGTTGATCGCAGTAATGGCTCAGCATCTTTTGTTGCAGCCCTTCGCGCTTTAAAATCTGGCGAGATCATTGGCATTTTTCCTGAAGGCACTACCTCTACGTCATTTGAGATTAAAGAGCTCAAATCTGGCGCTGTCAGATTAGCAATGGGTGCCGGAGTTCCAATTATTCCGACGATTATTTGGGGAAGCCAAAGAATTTGGACTAAAGGCCTTAAGCGAAACCTCAAGCACAATAAATTCCCTGTGACCGTCATCTTTGGTGAGCCGATTTATTATGAGCGGGGGGCAGATGTTGAGCAAGCAGAGTTACATTTGCGCGAAACTTTGCTTTCCATGTTGTATCAGGTGCAAGAGAACTACCCTGATAGCCATGTGGGCCAGCGTTGGGCTCCAGCCCGCCTTGGTGGAACCGCCCCTGCCCCACTAAACTAAATCCATGTTTAAGAGAAAAGCTAAAGAAAAGAAAATCAAGACTCCTCGCTTTCAAACTTTCCGTGATGCATATGCCGTCACTAAGCAAGTCAAACCATGGATCGGTATAGCACTTGTTGCTATCTTCTTGGTGACCCTTGCAATAGGAATCGGAATTGGTTTGGCAGTTGGTCATCCGGTGTATATCGGCTTTATTTTCACCCCACTTTCCTTTCTAGCCACTCTTCTCGTCTTCACTCGCGTTGCAGGACGCGCGGCATATTCATCAATTGAAGGTCAGATTGGCGCCGGTGCGAGTGTTTTGATGTCTATTCGCAAAGGTTGGACAACAACTCCAGCCGTTGCAGTCTCGCGAAACCAAGACATGGTTCACCGCAGTGTTGGCCGTGCAGGAATTGTTCTCACCGGAGAAGGTTCACCAAACACTGTTCGTCAACTCTTACAAGATGAGCACAAGAAGACCGAACGCTTTGCCCCTGGCGTGCCAGTTATCGAAGTAATTGTTGGCGATGGTGAAGGACAAGTTTCCCTTCGCAAGCTACAAAAGCACCTTCAAAAGCAACCTAAGAAGTTAACAGCTCATCAAATGCGTGAAGTCCGTGCTCGCCTTAAGGCAGTTGGTGGTTTATCTATGCCAATTCCAAAGGGTCCAATGCCAACTCGCGCGCCAAAGATCCGCTAATACTAATTAAGGTGTGGGGAGTTTAATTCTTTCCCCATCACGCAGTTGTTGATCAGGCAGACCTTTCAACACATGAACTTTTGCTTCTCCCACTACAAGCCAGTCAGTCTCCCCTGAACGTTTCACAATAGCTGTTAATTCATCGACCCCTATGAGAATTGAATTATCAGGTACATGCAATAGAACCTTTGCAGCACTCTCTGGAATCCACTTAAAGAACTTATTGAAGTGAGGTATCACACGGATCTCTGGTAGCAGATTGAGACCTGCAGTTGGAGACTTTTTGAGTAAACGAAAGTTAGGAATATGCGCACTCAGAACCATTGCTCCAGCGCTGCATCCTGCAAGAGATGCTCCTGTTTTCCAATTCTCAATAATTGCCGACCACAGTGGTGTGTCAATCAAAACTTCAGCTAAATGGTGTGGGTCTCCCCCAGACATATACATCAAGGCGCTATTTGCCACCGCATCAACATATTTTTGATTGAATGCATCTTCTCGTGTAAAGACTGGAAGATATGTTGCCTCTACTCCGATGCCAGTAGCTTGCGCGAGACCAAGAGCTTTCCAATACGCCAAACGATCAGAGCTCTCTCCACCAGCCGCAGTTGGAATTTGAACATATCTAACTTCCTTGCCGTTCTTAACACCATCATGAATCAGTGATTTCTCAAACTGGCTCATCGCAGGCAGATATTCACCTGAACCAACTAATGCCAGTGAGCCATTCATTCGGTAAGTGTAAGCGGAGTTAACTTGATTGATTAAGAGATGTTCTAACTTCTTGTCAGTACTGATTCGCTTAAACGCTCATGAATTCCGCGACCATTTGCATCAAAAGTAACGGCAGTAACTACTAGTACCAAAAGGATCGTTCTAACTAGCGCTTGGCCAATAGAGAGTGATCCACCATCTTCAAAGCGCACAACCTTCATTCCAAAGAGGCGGTGCCCAAGAGTGGCTCCTTGCAGGGCGGTAAGAATCCACACTTGGGCAAAGAAGAGAGCTAGAACATAGAGGGAACTATTAGGGCTCATCTGGTTAATGCCACCGCTCAGGGCGGCCACGATGGCATAGCAGGCCAACCAATCCAGGGCCAGAGCGCTCATGCGGCGGGCATAGGTGGTTCGAATGAATGGATAGCTCATGGGCCTAAGCCTAACGCCCTTTAAATTCTTAACATGGATGTAACAGGGCGGTTAGGCCATTTCCCCTTTTGCGACTTATTCTTGGCCAAGAAGCAGAGGGCTCAAAGTCGAGAAAATCTGCACTGATACACCTTTTATGTATCCATGTGAATTGGGAGAAGCATGTTTAAGAACTCTGCAGAAATATTTGCATATATCAAGAAGGAAGACGTAAAGCTTGTTGATGTTCGCTTTACTGATCTTCCTGGAATCCAGCACCACTTCAACGTTCCTGTTGAATCATTTGATGAGGCTGTCTTTACTGATGGTCTGATGTTTGATGGTTCATCAATTCGTGGTTTCCAGTCAATCCATGAATCAGATATGAAACTGTTACCAGTTCCAGAATCTGCATACGTTGATCCTTACCGTAAAGAGAAGACGCTTGTCATTATCTTCTCTGTTCACAACCCAATAGATAACTCACCATATAGCCGTGATCCACGTGGAGTTGTGGCAAAGGCAGTTGACTTCATGCGTGCCCAAGGAATTGCTGACACAGCATTCTTTGCACCAGAAGCTGAATTTTATGTTTTCGATCGCGTTCGCTTTAAGACCGATATCAACACTGCTTATCATGAGATTGATTCTTATGAGGGTGCTTGGAACACAGGAATTAAAGAAGATGCCGATGGAACTCCAAACCGCGGATACCGTACTCGCGTCAAGGGTGGATACTTCCCAGTATCACCAACAGATCAGTTTGCTGATCTTCGCGATGAAATGGTTATGCAACTTGGAAAAGTTGGCCTACTTGTTGAGCGTTCACACCACGAAGTTGGTACAGCAGGGCAGATGGAAATTAACTACCGCTTCACAGATATTTTGCATGCTGGTGATGATGTAATGAAGTTTAAGTACGTCATCCGTAACACTGCATGGCAGGGCGGCAAGACTGCAACATTTATGCCAAAGCCTTTATTTGGTGATAACGGTTCAGGTATGCACGTTCACCAATCACTCTGGAAAGATGGCAAGCCATTGTTCTTCGGTGATGGATACGGCGATCTTTCAGACATGGCCCGTCACTATGTCGGTGGCCTCCTAAAGCACGCACCATCATTGCTTGCTTTCACTAATCCAACTGTTAACTCATATCGTCGCTTAGTCCCAGGTTATGAAGCACCAGTAAACCTTGTTTACTCAGCACGTAACCGTTCAGCTTGTATCCGTATCCCAATTACTGGATCCAATCCAAAGGCAAAGCGCATTGAGTTCCGTTGCCCAGATCCATCTTCAAATCCATATCTAGCATTTGCTGCGATGTTGATGGCTGGTCTTGATGGAATCATCAATAAGATCGAACCACCTGCCCCAGTAGATAAAGACTTGTATGAATTAACTGGCGCAGAAGCTGCGGCAATTCCACAAGTTCCAGGATCACTTGATGAAGTACTCAACAACCTAGAGCGCGATCACGAGTTCTTGCTCAAGGGTGGAGTATTTACAAAGGATCTCATCGAGACATGGATCGAATTCAAGCGCAAGCAAGAAGTTGACTATGTTCGCTTGCGTCCACATCCAGCTGAGTTCGAGCTCTATTACGACATCTAAAAAACGCTTTAAGACAAAGCCCGTGCCTATTGGTGCGGGCTTTGTTGTTTCCTCAGGCTTTTCTAACTATCACCTAAGTCATTTCTGTCTAAACCCTACCGCTGAGCACAGGTTCCACAAGGCCCCTGCCCAGGTTCATCATTCATTCTCTGCTTTGTAAGGAACCCAACCTTTTAGATACGGAGAACACAATGGCACTTATAGCGATTTTTCCACTGCTCATGATCGGTACTGTTTTAGGCGTCTTCATGATGATTATGAATGATGACCACGTCGCACACCGCAATTTCATCCCGCTCGTCGACAATAATTATGAGGAAGAACTCCTAGCTGCATAGTAGATTTATGGGATGTTCCTTGATGCCTTAATCGCAATCTTCTTCTTTCTAGTTGGTCTAGAGATTAAGAACGGCATTAAGGATTTTAAAACTGCCATCGTTCCCATCGTTGCAGCCCTGGGGGGCATGATTGTCCCGGCAACAATCTATTTACTAATTAATCCAGGTTCTCACGTCTGGGCAGCATCAATGCCCACAGATATTGCTCTTGCACTTGGCGTGCTCTCGTTGTTGGGTAAGCGAGTAAATCCACACGTGCGCCTATTTCTTTTAACTCTGGCAATCGCCGATGACTTATTTTCTCTCATTGTTCTTGCCATCTTCTATGGCAATGATTTAGAGCCTATAAAAGCGTTGACTACTTTAGTTGCAGCCACAATCGGATTCCTACTGCCGCTGCGCACTCATGCACTCCAGAAAGTAATCAAAGTTTTAACACCTGTATCAACCTATTTCATCGTGCCTGTCATAGTGATTGTAAATATTCCTCTTAATATCAGTATCAGTGCTTTCACATCGCAAACAACTGTTGCAATTATCCTGGCCAGATCTATAGGAAAAATACTTGGTATCACTCTTTTTGCTTGGCTGGTTCTGCGCTTTGGTGGCCATGCAAAAATTGGTATGAAAGAGATATCTGGTGTGGCAACGTTGGCAGGAATGGGACTCACGGTTGCCTTAGTAATTGCAGACATCGCAGCACGTTCAGAAGCAGAGTTGGATCAAGTAAGACTGGGACTATTTATTTCAGCAATTATTTCAGGCCTAGCCGGATACATCTGGCTTAGAAGGACTCCTGCGCAGCTATAGCTTTTCTTGATAAAACTAGGTGTCCAAGAAAACCAATAACAAGTGCTGCAATAACACCTACATTTGCAAATGCCCAAGCCCCATCTTTGCCACCAATGAGAAAGAGCAAATAGCCCTGCCACGATAACCAGGATGCAAAAGTATTCGTCACTAGCCCCCAGCCGATAATGGAGCCAACAAGCATAAGTGCAAGTGATTTCTTGTTCCAAGCACCATATCGCCCAGTTGGGTTATACAAATCTGTCTCTGAGTAAGGATTCTTTCGCATAATCACATCAGCTACAAAGATTGCTGACCACACAGCAACTGGCACACCTAAAGTAATAAGAAAACCTTGAAATGGTGCAAAGAAGTTATCTGCAAACCACACAATATAAATCGTGCCTATGAGCATTATTACCGCATCAATAGATGCAGCAACATGGCGCTTGACTGGTAAACCGATTGAAACAAGGGTTAATCCGGAAGAATAAAGATCAAGAATTGCACCACCCACCAAACCAAGCACTGCGACCAGAGCAAATGGAATCAGATACCAAGTTGGAAGCAAGGTTGTAAGGGCTCCGATGGGATCCATAGCAATCGCATCACTTAACTCTTTACTACTTCCAGCCAAAGCTGAACCATAGATAACTAAAACAATTGGAACTAAGGATGCACCTAACACTGTCCACCCAACAACTGCTTTACTAGAAACCGTACGAGGCAAATAGCGCGAATAATCAGCTGCCGAATTTACCCAACCCAAACCAATGCCTGTAATACCAAAGATTAATGCGCCAATAAATCCCTGTGATGTTCCATCTTTGATCGCACTTACCGCTTGCCAATTAACACTATCGATTGTGAGGGCGATATAAACAACGGTCATTACTACCGTTACAAGTGTGAGCCACTTTTGAATCTTCATTATCGTTGCAAAGCCAAGCACTCCCCCAAAAACAGTGAGTGAAACGGCGATTACAAACCCAATGACTAGCGAAAGATCATGGTTGATATGACCTATACGAGCAAAGACTGTGCCGGTGGCCAGAGTTGCAAGGGAAACAAGAACTGTCTCCCAGCCAACAAAGATTAAGTAAGAAAGAGCCCCGGGGACAATATTTCCCTTAACGCCAAAGGTTGCTCTTGATAAAATCATTGTTGGTGCATTTGATTTCTTACCAGCAAGGGAGCTAAAACCAACAACCAGAAAAGATAGAAATGTTCCAATAATGGCGGCCATAGTTGCCTGCCTAAAGGAGATTCCAAAGCCCAAAAAGAATGCGCCATATGAAAGGGCCAGTAGTGAAACATTTGCACCACACCAAGGCCAAAATAATGAGCGAGCCGAACCACTACGCTCTGATTCTTGAATCAGGTTTGGACCATTGAGCTCTAATTCAAAAATAGACATTGGTGCAGTCTACTTCTTGATGCGCCTAACAATGACTATAACGATGCCAATCAAAATCAGAATTCCAATGCCATTCACAAGCAAATTGCTGCCGCCTTCTTCAGAGATTCCTGCTTCTGCTTCGGCAGATTCTTCACCTTGGGCACTTGTCAGTGTTGGATTTTCACCTACCGTGAAACTGTACTCGCCTTCCACCGGGTGACCATCTTCTGAAACAATTCTGTAGTGCACTGAAACTAACCCAGTGATATCTGTTAATTGAAGCTTGGTTGAGATTTTACTGCCCTCTACAACAGAAGTTGGCGATGAAATAATTTGTCCTTGATTATCGGTAACCGTGATC
>Ga0194055_10001534_pt1 | contig 18810 bp, 16 predicted proteins | sample SepL449m_MetaG_FD_155482 | JGI IMG/M metagenome (GOLD analysis project Ga0194055, IMG submission 155482) | Anoxic zone freshwater microbial communities from boreal shield lake in IISD Experimental Lakes Area, Ontario, Canada - Sep2016-L442-9m | ecosystem: Environmental > Aquatic > Freshwater >...
CCCGCCAATGTTTGAAGGAGCGAGGACTTGCCGCATCGTCCTTCCCCAATCACAGCTACCCGTTCTCCGGCGTCGATGGAGATCGAAGGAACGACAATTTCATGTTGGTGCTGACCGATGAGCAAGCCCCGTAAGCGGACGGTCACGGGACCTATCCCGGCATCGATTGCACGGGCAGGTACGATGGTCGGTAGGTCGATCAAATGCCCGACTTTATCGGTGGCTGCCATCAGGTCGTAATAGGACTCCAAAGACTTACCGATTTTGGCAAATCCACCAACCACCAAGGCGACCACGGACACACTGGCCACCAATTGCCCAATCGATAAGCCTTCGGTCAGCACTAGCCATCCACCCAGGGACAACAGGGCTGAAATAGAAACGGCATTGAGCAAGAGGGCGAACAACGACTGCCGGATCAGAATAATAAAGTGCTTGCGCCGCGCCCCCAGATACTCGACGATCATTCGATTGGAACGGTCCATTGCCAATTCGCTTCCACCATGGATTTGAAAAGCATTGGGATTACCGATGATGTCTTCGAGCCAATGAGCGATTCGGTATTTGATGAGGGATTCTTCGATGGCCGTACGAACCGCGCCCTTGCCTAATAGATAGATCACAATGGTCATACAAAGCAGAAGCACGATGTCGAACGCCAGAAGGAACGGGCTGTAGACGGCCAACAACATCAAGCCCGTCAAGGTTTGAATGACCAACGTCAAGGCATCGACGAGGAGCGAAGCGGTCGACTTCTGCATCGTGATTACATCAAAGAAACGGTTGGCCATCTCGGGGCCATACATACCTTCTAGTTGCGAGCGATCCAAGCGCGGCAATCGGACCGCCAAGTCCCCGACGACACGAACCATCATGCGTCGCTGTAGGATCTCGACGACGAACAATTGCAGCGCCTTGATAATGGCCGACAAAGTTAGGATGGCAAACAGCAATACCGCAATCCAAATGAGAGGTTGAATGACACTGGCAAAGCCGATGGTGGTCACCATTTGCTCTACTGCCAGGGGTATCGCCAAATCGAGAACACTGACCACAAGACTAAAGATCCCGAGCGTCCAAATGTCGCTGGCATCCATCTTGAGCAAACGCAACCATCGTCGTAGAGGAGGGAGATGGGAAGCAGCATGCGCGTGATCCGAAGCGTCGTGCCTGTGGGAATGCGCCACCGGATCCGAGTCGTAGCGCGAGGACATCTGTTCGCACGTCAAAGATGGCTCCGCGATGAAGTACATCGGCGACTGCACCGTGGATAGGATCTTTCGAAGCGCACGAGAGGATAGCGTCTCGGATACTTTTTCCCGTCCGTGGAATCGCGTGCAATCCACCCGCCCCGCGGAGATGTGGGAAAGGACCATGGCATCCTTCGGTCCCGCTCGAACGCCGTCGATCATCGCGATTGGAAAACCGTCCAAAAGGAGCTCCCAAACGTCCTTATTGGCGATCTCCAATGGAACCAATCGCATGCCGACAGCGGTCCCGGCCCGCATCATGGTCATCGCCATTGCATCCGCAGAATCGTCGTCTTGGGGACCCGAGGCATCATTGATTGCCTGGAGGACCTGGGAACTTTCGTGAGGGATATCGAGCCGAATCAGCAACTCGGCTAGGACACCCCGCATCCCATCGCGTGAGAAAGTCCCTGATTGGGGTTGAGATTCAGTGAAAGGCTGCAGCATTATTTTCGCTGATACTGTTTGCAGGCGATGGGGTGTAGAAACGAATGCGGTTCACAGAGGGAAACGGTTCGAAACCTCGAAAAGGAATTCGAAGGGTTCACTCTTGGGATCTCTGGCATCCACTGGAAAGGTTTTAGGCGCCGGATACCAAACGGAATTGCCGGATACCAATCTGAATTATGGTACGGAGGTTGACTTTGCGGGTCTTATTATCGCAGCCAATGTTGCTAAATATCTAAAATTTTATCTTTCCCTATCGAATCGGCAATAAAAATTCGGCCTCTACTTTCCTTGTGGCTGAAAAAATCTCGTAGGTGCAGGTGACAAATCGTCGCAAACCTCTACAATATTGGGGAGATTGTGAAATTTTTCACAAAGTCATCCGAGCGACAGGAGTCGAATGTGCCCTCGCAACTTCCGATCTTGATCTACTTGATTGCGGTCATCGGTTTTGCCGCAGTTTCGCTGATTTTGCCCCATGTGGTCGCCCCCAAGCGTCCAACGCGAACCAAGGACATGCCCTATGAATCGGGAATGGATCCTGTCGGGGATGCGAGAAAACCTTTCGACATCAAGTTCTATTTGATCGCGATCCTCTTCTTGGTGTTCGATATCGAACTGCTGTTCGTGTATCCATGGGCCGTCTCTCTTCTCGCACCGGATGGCGTGCCGGAATCCTTTCGGCCGATTGTTTTCGGTGTGTTGGTAGTCCTGCTCGTAACGTTGGCATTGGCCTACGCGGTGGCATATCGCAAAGGAGTATTCGATTGGCGACGCAAGTAAACAAACAACTCGGCGACAACATTTTTTTGACCACGATCGATGCGGCCGCATCGTGGGCCCGGGCCAACAGTCTTTGGCCGATGCCATTCGCAACGGCCTGTTGCGGCATCGAATTGATGAGCACTGCGGCCAGCAAGCATGACTTGTCACGCTTCGGCAGCGAAGTGATGCGATTTTCACCCCGACAATGCGATCTCATGATTGTGGCTGGTCGCGTGGTGATGAAGATGATTCCGGTGCTGCAGCGGATCTGGTTGCAAATGCCTGAACCGAAGTGGTGCATCTCGATGGGTGCCTGTGCCTGTTCGGGGGGTGTCTTTGATACCTATGCGGTTGTCCAAGGCATCGATCGCTTTATGCCGGTCGACATTTATGTACCAGGCTGTCCGCCGCGACCTGAACAACTGATCAAGTCCATTATCGACCTGCAGGACAAGATCCAGAAGACAGGCACCTACAACGCGCGTGAGTTTCCATTGCGGATATTGCCCGATGGTCCGACTCGCTTTGACGAAGAGGAACTGTTGCGAATCCGTGAGCGCAATGGCATGAAGCTCGATTCACCCAAGTACGATCCAATTCACTAAAAACATGTCCGACCAAAACACTCAACCTACGGCTAGCCAAAGCCCATCGCCCGGTTCGAACGTGCGGTTGGCATTGGATTCCAAACTGGACCCATCCACTTTGCAGTGGTCGGAGTTTCGCGGGCAGCACCGGGTCAACGTACCCGCTGCGAACATCGAATCCGCATTGCGATTGGCTCGCGATTCAGGGATGGATCAATTGGTCGACTTGACGGTCGTCGATCTTCTGGAGTATCCGGGAGCAACGGATCGCTTTGAAGTCGTTTACCTGCTGCTCAACACGGAGTCAGGCGAGCGATTAACCATTCGGACGTATTTGAACGAACCCGAATTGACGATCCCTTCGGCGGTCCCGATTTGGTTTGGCGCCGATTGGCTCGAGCGCGAAGCCTACGACATGTTCGGAATCCTCTTCCATGGTCATCCGAACTTCAAACGTCTGTTGCTGCCGACTGAGTTTGAGTCGTTTCCTCTTCGAAAAGACTATCCCGTCAAAGGGCGCGGCGAACGCCATAATTTCCCCGTCATCACGCGGGCCGAGAGCTAACGACCCACTTCACGAAGGATTCCAAGTATGCCACTTGAATTGCTGGAACGCCCGGATTTGGGCAGCAACCAACGCGAAGGTCTGTGGACATTGAATTTTGGTCCTCAGCACCCTGCTACGCACACAACCCTTCGTTTGGTTCTGCAATTGGATGGCGAGATGGTCATCGATGCGGAACCCGACATCGGCTTCCTGCATAGCGGTTTCGAAAAACTGGCGGAGGTCCTGGATTACAACCAGTACGTCACGATTGTTGACCGGATGAATTACATCTCGCCTCTTGCCAACGAAATCGCTTGGCACCACGCGGTCGAAGGTTTGATCGGCATCGAACTGACACCTCGCTGCAGATACATTCGAACGATCTTTGCCGAGTTGATGCGGATCCATGACCACTTGCTATGCACCGGCACATGCGTGCTTGATTTAGGTGGTGCCACTGCGTTCATGTATGCATTCAATGAACGCGAAAAAATCTACGAAATCTGCGAAAGGGCAAGTGGCCAGCGTTTTCATACTTCCTACACGCGGGTCGGAGGCTTGCTATACGACGTGACGGATGATTGGATTCAGATGGTTCGTGACTTTTGCAAGACCTTCCCCAAGGCCTATCAGGACTTTGCGGGGTTGGTGATGAAGAACCGAATCTTTGTCGAACGGACATCGGATGTAGGTGTGCTGAGTAAGGCCGATGCGATTGCCGGTGGAGCTACAGGGCCTGTGGCACGTGCCAGCGGCGTTGTGAGGGACCTTCGGCGCGATGAACCCTATCTGGCCTATGACGACTTCGATTTCGACATATGCGCTGCGGAAGCCGGCGATTGCTATGCACGCTTCCAAGTTCGCATGATGGAGATGCTGGAGAGCCTCAAGATCATTGAACAGGCCATCGAGAATCTTCCTACGGGCCCGATCTTTACGGCCGGTTCGGGGAAGGAAGGGATACCTGACAAGAGCGAGGTGTACCGCAGCATCGAAGGCTTGATTCATCACTTCGAAAACATCATGCCGAACCGTCAGATGCCGAGTCCCAAAGAGTCCTTTTATGGGGCCACCGAATCTCCCAACGGTGAGTTGGGGTACTACATCGTTTCCGATGGCGAGTTCCGCGCGTATCGCGCTCGGACCCGTCCACCCTCCCTGCTTCATTTCTCCCTGTTTAGCCGAATGATCCGTGGATGCATGCTCAGCGATGTAGCCGCGGTTTTGGGAAGCATTAACATCATCGCTGCGGAGTTGGATCGATGAGCGAACTGAGCGAGAACGCAAAGAAAACCATTGCCGAGCATCTCCCCCGGTATCCGAATAAACAGGCGGTGACGTTGCCTGCATTGCACGTCGTTCAGCAAGAAAAGGGATGCGTCAGCAATAAAGCGATGAAAGAGATTGCCGAGTTGCTAGAACTGTCCCCAGCTCAGATCAACGATACGATGAGCTTCTACGGGTTCTTCCGGACAGAGGAGAATGCCCTGGGTCAAAAGCGCATTTGGGTTTGCCGATCCTTGCCTTGCATGCTTCGAGGGGGAGAAGAATTGTTGGCCGAACTCTGCAAGCGTTGGGGCATCGCACCGGGTGAAACCACTCCCGATGGCAAAGTCACCCTCGAGTTAGCGGAGTGTCTCGGAGCCTGCGACGGAGCACCCTGCATCCTGGTCGATGATGAACTGCAACTGCGTGTCACGGCAGACGATGTCGAAAAGATCGCCGATCACCCACAAAAGAAGTCGAGGTAAAGCGTGAGCCAAACGGAGTTCCAACCCATTCTTCTGAGCCGCATTGGTCGACCCAATAGCCAGTCCATCGAGAGCTATCGAGCCGATGGCGGATATACGGCGTTAGCAAAAGCATTGTCGATGGCGAACACGGAAGTCATCGATGTGGTCAAAGCCTCTGGACTGCGAGGTCGAGGGGGAGCTGGCTTTCCCACTGGACTCAAATGGACGTTTTTGCCGAAGGACGTTAACGGCCCCATTTATCTTTGCGTCAATGGGGATGAAAGCGAACCGGGCACCTTCAACAATCGCGTGTTGATCGAGGAGGACCCCCATCAAGTTCTCGAAGGGATCGTTATCAGCAGTTTTGCAACGCGATCGACGACAGCTTACTTTTACCTCCGCTATGAATATGGACGCTGCTATCGAGCATTGAAAAAAGCGGTCGATGAAATGTATGCCAACAACCTTTTGGGTAAGAACATTTTGGGTTCTGGCTACAGTCTCGACATCTATTTGCACCGCGGTGCGTGCGCCTATATCTGCGGGGAAGAAACTGGTTTGATCGAAAGCCTCGAAGGCAAACGTGCATGGCCTCGGATCAAACCCCCTTTCCCGGCCATCGAAGGGGCGTTTCGACGTCCGACTGTGGTCAACAATGTGGAGACCATGGCTTGCATCCCTCACATCATCAACAAGGGTGCGGAATGGTTTCAATCGATGGGGATTCCCAAAGATCCGAACAATCCGCGCGATGCGGGTTCGTACGGCCCCAAACTCTATTGCATCAGCGGACACGTCAATCGCCCCGGCTTGGTTGAATTGCCCATGGGAGTCACGGCCCGCGAATTGATCGACAAGCATGGGGGTGGGGTATGGAAAGGTCGCCAAGCCAAGGCCGTTATCCCCGGAGGCTTGAGCATGGGTTTTATGACCAACGCCGAATTGGATACGCCTCTGGACTTCAACGGCCCAGGGCGGGTTGGATGTTTGGGACTCGGGACGGCAGCCGTGGTCGTGATCGATGACCATACCAGCATGGTCGATGTGCTGTACAACGCTTGTAGGTTTTTTGCCCACGAATCGTGTGGTCAATGCACACCGTGTCGCGAAGGAACGGCTTGGTCGACGAAGATCTTAGAGCGCATCCGCGATGGGAGAGGAAAGCTGAGTGATATCGATCTGCTCCTAGAAATCGCTGCGTCCATCGGAACGATTCCAGGTACCACGATCTGCGGATTGGCGGATGGAGCTGCTTGGCCGATCAAGACTGCCATCAACAAGTTCCGTGGCGAGTTCGAAGAGTACATCAAGAGCGGTCGTCGCAGCGAGAGCCACGTTCTCGCGGGCGCCCATTGAACCTGAACGATCCTGAACAAAGCACCCCTAACCCCTTTGGAATGAAAAGCCGTGGTCAAGGTCAAGGTCAACGATATCGAAGTCGATGCCGATCCCAAGGACAATTGCATCCTCGCGGCGCGGCGCGCGGGGGTCGAGATTCCTCACTACTGTTGGCATGAGTCTCTATCGGTCGTCGCTTCGTGCCGCATGTGCCTGGTCGAAGTCGGCGAAACGAAGCCGGATGGAACGGTAGCCATGGGACCGAAATTGGTCCCGGGTTGCCAAACTCCGATCAAAGACGGAACGGTCATCCGAACCGACTCCAGCAAAGTGAAAACATCGCAGCAGATGACCTTGGAACTGCTGCTTCTCAATCATCCGCTCGATTGCTCCATCTGCGATCAAGCGGGCGAATGCTATTTGCAGGACTACACCTACAAGTACGGGAAAGCCCATAGTCGTTTGGATGAGCCCAAATTGCACCGGGAAGACAAGTACCATATCGGCGAACAAATCGCTCTCTTCACCGATCGGTGTGTGATGTGCACGCGTTGTGTTCGATTCACGCGCGAAATCAGCGGAACGTCCGAATTGCAAGTCGTCGCGCGCGGTTCGCACGAAGAGATCGATGTTTTTCCGGATCAACCGTGCAATAACAAGCTCGCTGGAAACGTCGTCGACCTTTGCCCCGTCGGAGCGTTGTGCAGCAAAGACTTCCTATATAAGAAGCGCGTTTGGTGGCTTAAACATGCCGAGAGCGTGTGCACCGGTTGTTCGACTGGATGCAGCATCTCGGTCGATCAGAACGACAACAAAGTTTATCGATTGCGACCCCGCGAAAACCCTCTGGCTCAGGGGCATTTCATGTGCGACGAAGGACGCTTCGGTTTCAAGTACATTCACGACGAACGCCGCCTGAAAGCACCTCGATGGACTGGTTCCAGCGAAAGTGCGCGGCGTACCGCAAGCAATTCTCCCGCCGACAAACCATCCGATCTGAACTTTTCGGACCCATGGACAGGTATTTTGGCGACTGCGAAGAAACGTATTCAGGAAGCCATCAAGTCCGATGCCCACGGATTCGTCGCAGTCTTGTCTCCTTTCATGACTGTCGAGGAAGCGTATCTGCTCGCGAGTTTCGTGAAGGGGATCGATAGCCATACACGTTTGGTACTTGGCCCCGTCCCGGTCGTAGGACAGGATGACCGCTATCCCAAAGGCCCGAAGGGAGAACCTCCGGCTGAGAACAAGACGAAGTTTACGATACGTGCAGAAAAGTGCCCCAATCGCTTGGGAGTGGAAGCGGTTTTGCGGCACTTTGAAGGAGACGTGGTAAGAATTGAATCGATCCTGGGACGTCCGGAAGCACATGCTTGGTACTTTGTTGGTGGATATCAAACGGGTTGGGTAACGGAAGCCATCGATCGGGCTGTCGGTACACCTTCGCTATTGATCGTCCAGGATATTTTCCCTTCCCCGTTGAGCGACCGAGCGGACATTGTCCTGGCCTCAGCATCATTCGCGGAACGCGATGGCACTTATGTCAACGGCTTGGGTTTAGCACAAGCCGCGCATGCGGCCATCCGGCCCCCTGCCGATGCGCGTAGCGATGGAAGATTGCTCATGGAACTGGCACAGCGCACCGGTTTGTTCAATGCCCTTTCCTTGCGAAAAGAGATCGGAAGTGTCATCCCCGAACTCTCGGTGCTTGCGACTGGAGACCTTGGCGAACACGGAGTCCGGCTTCATCGATTTGCCCATACTCCGGCATTGGCCAACACCTAGTACCCCGATTCCAATCCCTAGAGAGATCAAATTGAGATTTCAATGATTGAGTTCTTGCTGCAATATTGGCCGGTGGTTTGGCCAACGCTCGGGGCGATTGCCGTGATTTTGGCGGTGGTTCCGTTCCTGGGTCTCTACATGACATTCGTCGAGCGTAAATTGGCGGCCTACGTTCAGGATAGGATCGGCCCCAATCGCGTCGGCCCCTTTGGTTTGCTTCAAGCGGTTGCGGACGGATTGAAGATTTTCCTCAAAGAACAAATCATTCCGGATCATGTCTACAAGGTTTTGTACGTCTTGGCTCCGACCTTGAGCCTGTTGACCGCCATGTTCGCGTTGGTGGTCATGCCCTTTGGTCCTGTTCCACAGAATTACGAAGGTGGGTTCCGATTCATCGTTGCCCCTGGAATCGATATCGGCATATTGATGATGGTGGCGATCAGTTCCCTGTCAGCTTACGGCATCATCGTGGGTGGTTGGGCATCGAACAATAAGTATTCGATGTATGGAGCCATCCGTTCTTGTGCCCAGTTCATCAGCTACGAAATCCCTTTGGGCCTTTCGATCATCGGCGTCATCGCCATTTCGGGTTCGATGAACATCGAGACGATCGTGGCCAAGCAATCGGGGAGTCTGTTGGATTGGAATGTGTTTTGGCAACCGGTGGCATTACTGGTTTTCTTTACCAGCGCCCTGGCTGAGACCAATCGATTGCCTTTTGACTTGCCGGAATGCGAGCAAGAACTGGTGGGTGGTTTTCATACCGAATACAGCGGGATTAAGTTTGTTCTCTTTTTCTTGGCCGAATACACGCATATCGTTACGGTCAGTTTTTTGACGGCTTTGCTGTTCTTTGGTGGCTGGCATTTTCCCGGTTTGCCTGGACCGGAAGGTGCGTCCCTACCGGTACTGTTGCTGGGGTTACTGGTATTGGTCGTCAAGGTCTCGTGCGTGGTGATATTCATCATGCTATTGCGATGGGCATTACCACGCTTTCGCTTTGATCAATTGATGGGTCTGGCTTGGAAAGGTCTGATTCCCTTGGGGCTCGCCAATCTGTTAGGGGTCGCCATTGTGCTCACTTTTGGCCTGCCCAAACACTTGCTCGCATTGACTTTGCTGTTGCCCGTGGCCGCCGCCTATTACAGCGCTACCCAATTCAATGCATCCATAGAATCAGCCTTTCAGCGTAGAGCTCTTTCGAACAAACAAGCGGTGCTTTATGAGTAATGTGAAGAAATCCAAGACCGTGAAATGGGGGAGCGAGCCGAAACTCACCGTGCTCGATGCCCTTTATTTACCCGCGATTGCGTCGGGGGTCGCAACGGCCATACGACATGCCTTGTCGGTGAAGCCCACGACACGCCAGTATCCCGAAGTCAAGCCGACGATCCCCCCGAACTACCGTGGCGTGCATCGGCTCAATCGGGATGAACAGGGCCGTGTGAAGTGTGTTGCATGCTACATGTGCCAGACAGCATGCCCTGCGAATTGCATCGAGATCATCGCGGCACCTGCGCCGAAGGACGATCCGCACTGGAAGGATCGAGACAAGTACCCCGCAACGTTTACGATTGATGAATTGCGATGCATCTATTGCGGCATGTGCGAGGAAGCCTGTCCGGTTGACGCGATCGAATTGACTAGCGTGTATGACCTGACCGGAATGACCCGCGAGGAAATGATCTTCGACAAAGAGAAATTGCTGTCGGTTTTTGATGATACATCGCAATCTGGCAACGATCCCGTCCGCACCAATCGTGGCGCACTCGGACCTGCCTCGGAAGCGACTGAGTCTGGCAAGCGTGGCACTCCACCTCCCGGACGAGGCACGCGCGGTTAGTTCAGACTCGGTGTTTCATCGAGATGTTGCGATGGTGAAAAGAACTTGCCATCCGTCCAATCCTATCCCCGTTTTTTTGCTTCGGCGACATAAAGAGATCCAACTTTGGGAACCCTACCAATGGAAAGCTTGTCTTTCGCTTGGACGATTGGTCAGCAAGCGTTTGATCCCTCCAACCTCCCGCTGGTCTTTGGAGATCGCAATGAAGGTCACTTTTCGAAAGTGATGCTTCTGGTCATTGCTTTGGGAGCGGTATCGTATTGGCTGATGCAGCGCGGGGTGGTTAAATCCAAACCCATGCTCTGGACGGGGGTTGGGTTGTTCGTCCTGGCAGCCCTCATGTCCTTTGCAGCCATACCGACCGATCTCGAATCGATTGTCCGGATGTGCTTTTGCATCCTGGGAATTGGAGGAGGTTTCGGATTCATCATTGCCCGCGAGCCCGTCCATGCGGCACTCGGCTTTGCCACTGCGGTTTTGTCGACCTGCGGTGTCATGTTCATGCAGTATGCGTACTTCGTCTCGGCCGCCACGATGATTGTGTACGCGGGTGCGACTATTATCATTTTTCTATTCGTATTGATGTTCGCGCAGCAAACCAAACTTCGGGTCTATGACGTTGAACTCACACGACCGGCCGTGGCAGCCTTTATCGGATTGTCGCTGTTGATTGCGATTGCTTGGAGCGTTGCAGGACCCGAAGAGATCCTGCCGATCAAGCTCGATCTCACCCGAGAGAAGAGCTTGGCGGCCAGGGCAAAGGACCCAGAACGGGAATTGCCCCCCGTTCCTCGTCCAGGAATTACGGATGAGCAGGTAGCCGAATTCATTCCATTCAAAACATCGGGCTTGGGTCGGGCCATGTACACGGACTATTTGTTAGCGGTCGAACTGGCAGGGACCGTGCTGCTCGTCGCGACCATCGGAGCCATCGCGCTGGCACAAAAGCCCGATGGAGGTGCATCGTGAACATCGTTGAAACACAGAATTTGTTATTGTTTGGTGGCACTCTGTTCGCGATTGGATTGATTGGTTTTTTAACCCGTCGATCACTCATCCTGATGTTTCTATCGTTGGAAACGATGCTGTCAGGGGTCAGCGTGAACTTGATCGCTTTTTCCAAGCTGCATCACAACTACCAAGGTCAAGTATTGGCCATCATGATCCTGACCATCGCAGCCTGCGAAGCTGCGATCGCACTTGCGTTTGTCGTTTCTCTGTACCGACGCAAACCGACTCTTGATGTAAGGGCTTGGGACGAACTCAGCGAAACGATCCTTCCGCATGAGCAGGAGGTCGAATCCGAAACCAATCTACCGGAAGAGCAATTCCCAAGCCTCACTCCAGCCGGCTTGGACCCGCTCGTGCGTCCGATTCCTTCTTCGGTGGATGTGCTTTTACATGAATCCAAACAACATCCTTCCGCATCATCGCAGGAGGTAACACAGCGTGTCTAATTTGAGTCTATTTGCCTGGTTGGTTCCTATCGCTCCCCTTGTAGGATGCATTTGGTGCGCGATTTTGGCGTTCCGTGGCGAGGCGAAATTCGCGCACGTGCCTGCCATTGCGTCGCTGCTGCTGTCAGCCCTGATGGCGATTTCCCTGTTGGCTCTAGGGGGTCCAGGGACGGAAGGCTACGCCGTGTTCGATGGCTATCGCTACCTGCAGATCGGCGGGATGACGGTCGATATTTCTTTGCGTATCGATGCATTGTGCTTAACGTTGCTAACCGTCGTGACGTCGATTTCGGCGATGATTGCGATCTATTCAAAAGACTACATGCACGATGATCCGGGATATGCGCGCTACTTTGCCGTGTTCTGTGGCTTTGTGTTTTCCATGACAATGCTAGTCCTGTCCCATAACCTACTGATGCTGTATGCGTTTTGGGAAGGTGTTGGGACATGCAGTTACTTGTTGATTGGTTTCTGGTACCGCAAGCCGTCGGCGGCCCGCGCGGCCACGAAAGCCTTCATGGTGAACCGTATTGCAGATACAGCGTTCCTGTTCGGTATTTTGTTATTGAGCTTTGCCGTAGGACAGACGGACGTAGGTAGCGGACTAAACTGGTTTGCCAGGCTGGATTTCCAGAACATATTTGACGCCGCACCGGTGCTGGCCGAGAAGCATTCAGGGCTACTGACGACCATCGCATTTCTGATCATGATCGGAGCCATTGGCAAGTCGGCGCAATTTCCTTTCCACGTCTGGTTGCCGGACGCCATGGAAGGCCCGACCCCTGTGTCCGCACTCATCCACGCCGCGACGATGGTCACGGCCGGGGTCTATTTGATGGCCCGCATGGCACCCTTGACGGCATTGACTCCGTCCGTATTGACGACGGTCGCCTGGCTAGGGGGCATCACCTCGTTGATCGCTGCCGTGATGGCTCTTTACCAAGACGACTTGAAGCGGGTATTGGCCTACTCGACCGTGAGCCAACTGGGCTACCTGTTTATGGCTTTGGGGGCTGGCTCGGTCAAGGAATTGGTTTCGGTCGCTGTCGTCGCCGCCATGTTCCACTTGGTAACGCATGCTTTCTTCAAAGCGCTCCTCTTTCTATCGGCGGGCAACGTTATGCACGCCATGGGGGATGTCATCGACATGAGAGAGTTTGGGGGATTGAAACGCGTCCTTCCCAAGACGCACGTGCTGTTTGCGATAGGTGCTGCCGCCCTTGCCGGACTGCCACCGTTGGCTGGTTTCTTTAGCAAGGATGGAGTGTTGGGCGTTCTTGCGGAAGCTTCCAGCGATACGATGGTCGGTGGCCATTTCAAGCTTCTTTTGGGGGTAGGATTCCTGACCGCACTCTTGACGGCGGTTTACACGTCCAAGGCCTTCTTCAAGACGTTTTACGGCCAAGAGAAAATTCCAGCAGCAGCCGGCCATCATGCCCATGAAGCCAGCTTCACGATGCTGGCGCCCATGGCCGTTCTTGCGGTTGGCGCCGTGTTTGTCGGAATTCTTTTGGGTCCGACAGGAGCCATAGCCAACTATGTCACTCAAACTCCAGGGCTACATCACGGGGAACACAGTGAACCTTTGTGGATCCTGGCTTTGTCCGCGATCATTGCGGTGGCAGGAGTATTCGTCGGATATGTCTTGTCGACGCAACCGCAGACTGCCAATGACGCTTCGCTTGCGAGCAAGCTGGCTGAGATCGGTCGAAACAGACTCTACATCGATTGGTTTTACAACATTGCATTCGTACAGCCCTTGGAATGGGCAGGGCGTTTCCTGGCGTGGTTCGATGTGGCCGTAGTCGAAAATACGACCAACTCGATCGCGGGGATTCCACGCTTGGTAGGCATGGTTGGACAGCGGGTCCAAACGGGGCGGATCACTGCTTACTCTTACCTCACTGCGGTGGGCATCGCTGCCGTCGCCATCTGGATTGTCATGCAAGGGAATTGGTAACTATGAACTATTTGATTCCTTTACTCATTCTCATTCCCTTAGCCTCCGCCGTAGCGATTTTTCTGGCCGGGCAACGGATGAAGACGCTGGTCCCGTTCGGCGTTTTGGCCGCCTTGATCACACTGCTCCTGAGCATCGGACTGGTGATTCAAGTCCATTTGTCACCCATCGCGAGTGGGGCGGGAACGATTGCGCCGAGGATCTCCTTTGCGCCGGATGCGTTCCGGTTCACTCTCCCGGTATCGGTGTCCAATCACGCCATCGAATGGAAATTGGAATTCGGTGCCGACGGGATTTCCGCGCTCCTTGTATTGCTGACCGGCATCGTTGGATTTCTGACGGTGATTTTGTCCACACGACAAATCACGCATCGCACCGCGCAGTACATCGCATTATTGCTGGCCACGATCTCCATGCTGATGGGGGTCTTTCTCGCAATGGATTTGGTCTCCTTCTATGTCTTTTTCGAAGCTGTTCTGATTCCATTGATATTGCTCATTCATGGATGGGGGAATGGCCTACAACCTTCGGCAGCATCCAGACGGTTCCTTCTGTTCACGTTGGCGGGAAGTATCCCGATGGTTATCGGCTTGATTTCGTTGGCGATGGCACCCGTGAATGGAAGCCGGCCTTCTACGATTTCCCTTGTGGAGCTCTCTCAGTACGCCGCGGATTCGCTCGCAGTCAACGGCATCCATTCCACCGCTCCTCACTCAACTTGGATCGTTTTGCTACTGCTTCTAGGGTTTGGTATCAAGCTGGCATTACTCCCGTTGCATACGTGGCTTCCGATGACCTACGCAGCCGCACATCCAAATACCACGGCCTTGGTTGCTGCGGTGGTGGCCAAGCTTGGACTCTATGGATTGATTCGTATTGTCATTCCGTTGACCCCTGCTTCACTTTCCGTCGAAGCGCAAATCATCGTTGGAGGTCTAGGAGCATTAGCGATCGTTTATGGGGCGATGATCGCGCTGTCGAAGAGCAATCTCCGCCATGTGCTTGCCTACAGTTCTTTATCGCACGTTGGTTTCATCACCATGGGACTCATGTCGCTGACAAGTGAAGGCCTAGGGGGAGCGACCCTACAGATGTTCAATCATGGATTGATCACAGCCAGCATGTTTTGGATTTTGGCAATGCTTGAACAACGCCGTGGACCGATTAGTCTCTCTCTGGCAGACCGCGGGATGGCGGCGCAGTATCCCAAACTGGCCGTGCTGTTGGTCTTCTTTACGTTGGCCGGTGCTGGCTTGCCTGGTTTGAATGGATTCGTTGGGGAGTTGCTCACTTTGTCGGGGATGATGCGAGTATCGGGCACGATCGTCGCGGTGGCAGTTTTGGGGACAGTCTTAGGGGCATGGTACGGATTGAAAATCGTGCAGCGGTTGTTGTTCGGCAGCAATGGTGTCGCAGTTGATTTGCATCACCACCCTGAGGGAAATCACGATTTGAATCCCCTGGAATGGGGTTCGCTGGCAGCCGTTGCCATTTTGTGTTTGTACATCGGACTTTTCCCAGCCCGCTCCATGCGTCTGTTTCAGCCTGACACCGATCGACTGGCCAGGGTCGTCGAACCGGTTTCCAAAGCAGCTCATCCGAACATGGATCAGCTTGCAACCACCAGCACCAAATAACCGCATCGCAAATCGAACGAGAGCAGAACTGTGGACACACTTCAAATCATCAAGGCCTCGATATCGCACTTGATCCCGGCCATCACGCTGTTGTTGGGTGGATCCCTTTTGATGTGCGCATCGGTCTTCTCGACGAGTAGCACGCGGCACGATATCCATGGCCAACGGTTTCGATTCGGAGCACTATCGTTGGCGTTGCTGCTGCTGGCGATGGTACTGAGCTACCTGCGTGGGGTGCCCAAGCTCGATCCGATGGACTTGGGGCTGTTTCGTTTCGACGCTTCGGCGATTGCGGCGGAGAGACTGACATTTATCGGCGGCTTGATCTTGGTTCTGATGTCCTGGTCGACGGCTCCGAAAGGAAAGTTGCCGGAATACTATGGTTGCTTGCTGATCCTATTGTCGGCCATCCCGATTGTGGGTGCCTCCAATGACTTAGTCTCCCTCTTCCTCGGTTTGGAGCTTGTGAGCATTCCTACCTACATCTTGCTCGGCATCGTCAAGACAGATAACACGGGAGCCGAAGCTGCACTCAAATACTTCCTCCTTAGCGCCTTCGCATCCTGCTTTTTTCTGCTGGGATTGAGCTATCTGTACGGTGTGACGGGATCTACCAATCTGGTGATCATTCAAGATGGCTATAGCGAAGGGAAGCGATTGATGGCCCTGGCATTGTTGCTGACCATGTGCGGGCTGTCATTTCGGATCACAGCGGTGCCGTTTCACTTTTATGCACCGGATGTTTTTGATGGGACCAGCGTCACGCTGGCGGGGATCATGAGCTACTTGCCCAAAGTGGCGGGATTCGTTGCTTTGGTCCGATTGATTGGTGAGGGAGGATTGAGTGAAAACGGAAGGAACGTCATTTTGCCCGTATTGCTCGTGTGTGCAGCGCTGACGATGTGCGTTGGAAACTTGATGGCATCGGCGCAAAACAATCTCCGCAGGTTGCTTGCGTATTCTAGCATTGCCCATACGGGCTACCTGCTACTAGCCCTTGTCGCTCTCTTGCGGCAAGACGCGAGTGCCAATGTTTTGTATTCGTATTTGGCTGCTTATGCGGCGATGACATTGGGTATGTTTGCGTGCCTGGGAGAGATCGAAGCGGCTGGTGGCAGATCGCATTTGATCGGAGATTTAACGGGGATGTTTTATCGTCGGCCAGCGGCATCGATCGGGTTAACCGTCGCCCTTCTCAGTTTGATAGGACTCCCACTGACAGCAGGTTTCTGGGCAAAGTTCTTTGTCTTTGTAGGGGTCGTTGCCGATCGCCAGACGGATTCTTTCAGTATGTGGATGGCGGTTCTCATGGCCTTCAATGCGGTCGTGGCGGCCGGTTATTATTGGAGGATCTTGAGCACGCTGTTTGAAAAGAGTGAATCGACTCTCCCTCTGCGCGTGTTTCGTCCCAGTCTTTTTTTGGCCTACACCATCTGCACGGTGCTGACCATTGTGTGGTTCTTTGTTCCGTCGATCCTTTAGTGGGATCGATGACTATGACACGCTGGGCAATCCTGGGAATCGGTCGAGTCACACCGCGCATGGTTCATGCCATTCGAGGTTGTGCGGGACACTCGATTGTGCGGGTCGCAGCTCGCGACAAGAGCAAACTGGCGCATTGGCAGTCGGAATTCGGAGTCTCCCAGGGCTCGACCGACTTTGAAGCAACAATTGCATGCCCAGATGTGGATGCGGTTTATATCGCTTTGCCTCCTGCATTGCATGCCCGATGGGGTATCGCCGCCATGCAGCATGGCAAACGTGTTTTGTGCGAGAAGCCCCTCGCAATGGATGTCGCCGAGACGATTGCAATGAATGAGGCATCGGTTCGAACGGGCATGCCTCTCGTCCACGCGACGGGATTCCCGTTTCACCCGAGATCGCGCGCGATCCGAGAAGTCGTGGACCAAGGCGTTTTGGGGGAAGTCCAACGAGTCACTGTTGCCTGCAGTTTTTCGGGGATCTTGGATCGTCCTGGGGACCATCGCATCCATCCCGAAGCGGGTGGAGGATGCTTGCTCGACCTCGGATGGTACTGCGTCTACTCGACGTTATGGATGACCGGATTGCGGCCGACCTGGATGCAATCCATCGGAACGCGAGCGGTGACCGACGATCCCTCGTCGGCTTGGCTCCATGTTCAAACCTTGGCCAGATTGAGCAATGGCGCTGTAGCTACGTGGGATTGTGGATACGATGCGGCGGGACGGAAATGGATCGAGATTGCGGGGACGAAAGGCTCGGTGATCTGCGACGATTTCTTAAGGCCCTGGGATTTAAACAAACCCCGGTATTGGGTCCATGGTCACGATGGTAACGCCCAATCGTCCATCGTTGGCGAGGGATTGCTACAAGAGACGGCGATGGTTGAGTTTGCCGCCAGTTGCAGCGTGGCGGAAAGCCACGAGCAGCGGGAATTCGCCTTGGAAACCCAATCGATTTTGGAACAGATCGAAGCGTCGGCAAAAGCGTCAATGGATCTTCCGCGGCGGATGAACATATAAGTCGTTGTCGACAACATAACCTTCGGTGGCGGCGCGGATCGTTTCTTGGGCAATTTGTTTCATGAAGAAACTCTCCACTTCGCCGCACAGGTGGATCTTATGCTCTTCGTAAAGAACGATCACTTCGTGCAATTCTGCGAAAGGGCTACGGCGAAGGGACTCCTTCGCATCGCTGACCACTTTGGCAAACGTCAAAGGATCGATGCATCCTAGCGGAATCGTCGTCAAGACTTGGTGAGAATCCAGGCTCTGTTTCATGTCTCCATCCTTGTAGCGGTGACAGCGGCTGGGCGTCCGTCGAGCGCAAACTCCAGCCTATTCGATCTCTTCGGCGAATGTCAAGCTTGGGGTGTCTTATCCGCAGCATAGATTTGCATGGAAAATAACGGCGGAAAATGCAGGCGTTCGGTTGGATTCCGTGCCGGAAAAGTTGACATTGGCTCGCTCTGTGTCGTAATCTGGATAGGAGCGGATGGTCCTCCATCTGCCTCTTTTCCTGTTTGTCACTTTTCGGAGTCTGATTGGCATGCCGTCAACCCTTTCGCGAACACGACGACGCACTGCAGTAGGAACGGCACGGGTGGCGGCCGCATTACTGGGCCTGTCCGTTTCCGTTTCTAGCTGGGCACAGGATGCCGGCGCCCCTGCCAACCCAGCCCCCGAGTACAAAGTCAAGCCCCTCGATCCGCAGCTGTGCAACGACAAACGGCGGAAAGAAAAGAATGAGTTTCTCAACCCCGAGAAGTTCGACTTGGCCGCGTTGGAAGCCTACTATCGAGAATGTTTGTTTGCTCGACTTACACAACCTGACGCGATCTCGATCAACCAAGCTCGCGAAGAGTTATTGATCGACATCGATACCATCGAACGCAAAAGCAAAGGTTCATCGGAGGTCCTGGGGGAGTTTAACAAGATGCTCGCTCGCCAACTGCGAGAAATCATCGCCAAGGACAATGA
>Ga0194055_10001536_pt1 | contig 18798 bp, 13 predicted proteins | sample SepL449m_MetaG_FD_155482 | JGI IMG/M metagenome (GOLD analysis project Ga0194055, IMG submission 155482) | Anoxic zone freshwater microbial communities from boreal shield lake in IISD Experimental Lakes Area, Ontario, Canada - Sep2016-L442-9m | ecosystem: Environmental > Aquatic > Freshwater >...
CAAGAAGACGGGGCTTTACAAGGATCTCGTCCCCACCGGCGACGACGTTCGCGAGGGCCTGACGGTGGTGGTCAGTGTCCGCGTCCCCCATCCACAGTTCCAGGGGCAGACGAAGACGAAGCTCGGCAACGGCGAGGTGGAGGGGATCATCAATTCCGCTGTCGGCGACTGCCTCGCCAAGTACCTCGAGGAGAACCCCAAGAACGCCAAGGCGATCGTCCAGAAGGGCGTGCTCGCCGCCGAGGCCAGGGCAGCGGCGCTCAAGGCCAAGGCGCTCCTCCGCGAGCGGAAGGGAGCGCTTTCCGGCGGCGGTCTCCCCGGCAAACTCCGCGACTGCACCAGCCGCGATGTGGCCCGCTGCGAGCTGTACCTCGTCGAGGGTGATTCGGCCGGCGGCTCAGCGGAGGGGGGCCGACACCGTGAGTACCAGGCGATCCTCCCCTTGCGCGGCAAGATCATCAATGCTTACAAAAGCCGGGAGGACAAGGTCCTCGCCAACGAGGAGGTCCGCAGTGTCATCTCCGCGATCGGCGCCGGCATCGGCACCGACGCCGATCTCGGCAAGCGGCGCTACGACAAGATCGTGATCATGACCGACGCCGACGTCGACGGATCGCATATCCGCACGCTCCTGCTGACGTTCTTCTACCGGCAGATGTATCAACTCGTCGCCGCGGGGCATGTCTACGTCGCCCAGCCGCCGCTGTTCCGCGTTCGCAACAAGAAGCATGTCTACTACGTGCAGACCGAAGAGCTCATGAAGACGCAGCTCCTCGACCAGGGCCTCGGCGAGGGCGTCTTCCTCCCCGGCGATGGCCGCGAGATCTCCGGGGCGACGATGCAGAAGCTCTGCCGCACGCTCGCCGGCCTCGAGGACGCCCTGATCGCCCTGGAAAGGCGCGGGATCAGCCTCCGCGACCATGCCGCCCGCCGCGACACAGCCACCGCCAAGCTGCCGATGTTTCATGTCTATTTCGGGAGCGAGGAGCACTGGTTTTCCAGCCGCGATCAACTCGAGGCCTTCGTGAAGGGAAAAGAGAAGGCCGTCGGGGGAGCGCTGGCGGTGGGGCGTGCCGAGGACGCGCAAGCCCCCGCGGCGCCGGGCGCCGCCGCGCAGTCGGTGGAGCATGAAGATCAACTCGTGATCGTCGATCTCCACGAGGTGCGGAGCATCAATTCCGGCCTGGCCGAGCTCAAGGAAATGGGCTTCGGCATCGAGTCGCTCTTCCCCGAGGACCGCACTGGCACCGAGGATGCCCGCTACTCGCTGCGGCGCGGCGAGAACGTCATCGGTTTGGAGGATCTCCGCAGTCTCCTCTCCGCCGTCCGCCGTGCCGGTGAAAAGGGGCTGTCGATCACCCGCTTTAAGGGTCTTGGCGAGATGAACGCGGAGGAGCTTCGCGACACCACGCTCGACCCGGCCAACCGTACCCTCCTCCGGGTGACGATGACGGACGCCGCCGCGGCCGACGATCTGTTCCGGGTGCTGATGGGGGAGAAGGTGGAGCCGCGACGCGAGTTCATCGAGCGCCACGCCCTCGACGTGAAGAACCTCGACGTTTGAACCAGGACCCCCCGATGCACGCCCCCTCAAGCGCCCGCCTCCCCCGGCTGTCGTTCGGTGTCGGAGACCGTTTTGCCCATCAGGCCACTGCCCAGCTGGCAGCCTTCGAGCAACTCGAGGCCGACGGGGTCCTCGTCGCCCCCGTGTGGAATAAATCGAACCGCGAGCACGGCTTCGTCGGCAGCCAGCCGCCGAGCGTCCGGGCGGCCGCGGCCCAGGCGGTGGAAGAGCGGGGCTGGGCCCATCCGTGGTTTGTCGATGCCGACCACATCCGCCTGGAGACGGTCGAGCGGTTTCTCGACACGAGCGATTTCTTCACGATCGATGTTGCCGACTCGATCGGTAATCCGGCACCGGCGGCAGAGATCGCCGCCTTCGTGGCCCGCCATCCGGAGCTGACACGGACGCTGAATGTGGCGGGCGTGGCAGAGCCGCTCGTCCTCACCGGCGACATCGTCGCAGCGATCGCCGGCAACTATCTCCTCGCCGCCAGGGAGGCTGGCGCGATCCACCGCCACATCAAGGCGCGGAAGGGGGGGGCCGGGTTCGTCACGGAAGTGAGCATGGACGAGACCGAAAGCCCGCAGACGCCGCGCGAGCTGCTGGTGATCCTCTGCCTGCTGGCCGATGAACGCGTCCCGCTCGACACGATCGCCCCGAAGTTCACCGGCCGGTTTAACAAGGGGGTCGATTACGTCGGTGATCTCGTCGCCTTCGAGCGCGAGTTCAACGACGATTTGGCCGTCCTTGCCCATGCGGCGTCCGACTACGGCCTGCCGGTTGGGCTCAAGCTCTCCGTCCACAGCGGGAGCGATAAGTTCTCCCTCTATCCCGTCATCCGCCGGGCCCTCGAGCGCAGCGGGGCCGGCGTTCATGTGAAGACAGCCGGCACGACCTGGCTCGAGGAGCTCATCGGCCTCTCCGAGGCGGGGGGGGACGGTCTGGCCCTCACCCAAGAGATCTACACGTACGCCCTTGGGGCTATCGACGAGCTCTGCGCTCCCTATGCGACCGTGATCGACATCGACCGGGCCCGGCTCCCGTCGGCCGCGGAGCTGGCTTCCTGGGATGGGCCGCGGCTGGCGGCGGCGATCCGTCATCTCCCTGCCGATCCTCGCTTCAATCCCCATGTCCGTCAGCTCCTCCATGTCTCCTTCAAGGTGGCGGCGAAGCAGGGTTCCCGGTACACCGATCTCCTCTTGGCCCATCGCGACATCGTCGGCCGGCAGGTGACGGAAAATCTCTACCAGCGGCACCTGCGGCCGCTGTTTGCACCACAGCGGGGGTCGGTCGCATGAACAGCGCGGTGACGGTGTGCCTCGTCAACGAGGCCCGGCAGGGGCCGTTTGTATTCCACGGGAACTCTCCGGCCGAGGCGCTTCATGTCGGTTGCCGGCGGGCGGCCGAGCTCGGCTTCGATGCGGTGGAGGTCTTTCCGACGGGGGCTGAGCAACTGGCCGACTGCGACCTCGCCGGGAGACTCGCCGACCACGGGCTCCGTCTGGCGGCGGTGGGGAGCGGCGCGGGCTGGGTGCGTCACAAGCTCTCGCTCACTCATGGCGACGCGCGAATCCGCACAGAGGCCCGCGACTTCATCGAGCTGCTGATCAACATCGCGGCCGACCATGGGGCGCCGGTGATCATCGGATCGATGCAGGGGCGCCATGAGGGGGACGTGTCACGGGCCGACGCGGTCGAGCACCTCGCCGCGTCCCTTCACCACCTCGGCCGGCATGCCGCGGGCCGCGGGCAGACGCTCCTTTACGAGCCGCTCAACCGCTACGAGACGAACCTCTTCACCCAGGTCGGTGAGGCGGCCTCGTTCCTCCGTGGGCGAGGCATTCACACCGTCAAGCTCCTTTGTGATCTGTTCCACATGAACATCGAGGAGGCCGATCCGGCCGCGGCCCTGGTCGCCTGTGGCGATCTCGTCGGCCATGTTCACTGGGCCGACTCCAACCGCCGCGCCATGGGGAGCGGCCACACGGCCGCAGCGCCGATCGCCGTGGCCCTGCGTCACATCGGCTATGCGGGCTATCTCTCGGCCGAGGTCTTCCCCTTCCCGGATGCCGACACCGCCGCGCGGATGACGATCGATAGCATCCGCGCTCTCGACACCATCGCCCCCCGCTCCACCTCCTAAAAACGCGTCTTTTCCCCCATGCTCAACACCGCGCTGGTCCACCCTGACATTCTCCGCATCCTCGCCCAGGCCGGGCACCATTCGAAGGTGCTGATCGCCGATGGCAACTACCCCGCGTCGAACAAGCGCGGGCCGCGGGCGGAGCTCGTCTCGTTGCAACTCTCCCCCGGGATCCCCACCGTCGCTCAGGTTCTCGAGGCGATCCTCGGCACGGTCCGGATCGATGGGGTCAACACGATGGGGATCGACCGCACCGATCCCTATGCCGCCGCCACACCGGGCGATCCGCCGGTGTGGGCCGAGTACCGGCGGATCCTTGCCGCGGCCGGGGCCCAGTGCGAGCTCGAGCCGATTCTGAAGTGGGACTTCTACGAGGCGGTGGCGTCGGTCGACCATGTCCTCACGATCCAGACCGCCGAGCAGGCCCCGTGGGCGAACCTGCTGTTGACCGTCGGCTGCCGCACCTTCTCCTGACCTTCGAGGATCCTCCGATGAAGAGACGACTGCTCGGCCGCACGGGGCTCGAGGTGCCGATCCTCGCCTTCGGGGCCTCCTCGCTCGGGGCCGAGTTCCGCCGGGTGACGGTAGAGGAGGCCCTCGCGAGCGTGCGGGTGGCTCTCGACCTAGGGATGAACCTCATCGACACGAGCCCCTTCTATGGCCGGGGGATGAGCGAGGTGCTCCTCGGGATCGCGCTCAAGGATGTGCCGCGGGATTCCTACACGCTCTGCACGAAGCTGGGGCGATACGACCTCGGCCACTTCGATTTCTCCGCCAGACGGGTTGCGGAGAGTGTCGATGTCTCGCTCCACCGCCTCGGCACCGACCATCTCGACATCATCCTCTGCCACGACATCGAGTTCGTGCCGATGCAGCAATTGGTAGACGAAACGATTCCGGCGCTGCAGCGGATCCGCCATGCCGGCAAGGTGCGATTCATCGGATTCAGCGGCTATCCGCAGAAGATCTTCCGGTTCGTCTGCGATCAGACCGACATCGACTGCGTCCTCAATTACAACCAGTACACGCTCCAGAACACGCGCTTCGCCGCGGAGACGGTGCCGTGGCTCGTGGAGCGCGGGATCGGCGTGATGAGCGCCGGGCCGTTCAGTGCCCGCCTTCTGACTGACGCGCCGTTGCCGGCCTGGCTCAAGGAGCCGGAGAGCGTGAAAGCAGCGGCGCGCGAGGCCGCTACCCTGTGCCGGGCCCGCGGCACACCGATCGCCAAGCTCGCCCTCCAGTTCTCGTTGGAAAACCCACTGATCGCGACGACGATCGCGGGGAGCGCTAATCCGGCCAACATCCGCGACTGGGCAACCTGGGCGGCGGAGCCGATCGACCGCGAATTGCTCGCCGAGGTGCAGGCGATCTTCGCCCCAGTGCACAATGTCGGCCATGTCGAGGGACTGCCGGAGAACAACTGACATTTCGCACCGGCACGGCTCGTCCCCGTCCGGCACCGAGGAGCTCCCGCCATGCGGATCGATGCCCACCACCATTTCTGGAGCTATTCTGCCGCCGAGTATCCCTGGATCGGGAAGGGGATGGAGCGGCTGGCGCGCGACCAACTGCCAAAGGATCTCGCGCCGCTGGCCGCGGCGGAGGGGATCGACGGCACCGTCGCCGTCCAGGCGCGGCAATCTCTCGAGGAGAGTCGCTGGCTGCTGGAATTGGCCGCTGCCAATCCCCTCATCTGCGGCGTCGTCGGCTGGGTCGACCTGCGGAGCACGCACGTCGAGGATCAGCTCCGGGAGTTCGCAAAGCGGCCGAAGTTCGTTGGCGTTCGGCATGTCGTCCAAGACGAGCCTGATCCGCGGTTCCTCCGCGGCGAATCGTTTCTCCATGGCATCGGAAAGCTCGCGACCTTCGGCCTCACCTACGACCTGCTCCTCTATCCGCAACAGCTTCCTGCCGCGGCGGAGCTTGTTGGCCGGTTTCCCGAGCAGCCTTTCGTCCTCGATCATCTCGCCAAGCCGCGGATCAAGCCGGGGATGAAGCCGGGGGAGCTCGACCCCTGGCGGCAGGATCTGAAAGCGCTCGGGGCCCAGGGCAACGTCTTCTGCAAGCTCTCGGGGCTGGTCACTGAGGCCGACTGGCAGGGCTGGAAGCGGGCCGACTTCACCCCCTACCTCGAAGTGGCGCTCGAGGCCTTTGGCTCGAAAAGGCTGATGATCGGCAGCGACTGGCCGGTCTGCACTCTGGCCGCCGAGTATGCCGACGTGATCGGGATCGTCCGTGATTTCCTCGCGCCGCTTGCCGCCGCTGAGCGCGAGGCGATTGAAGGGGGCAACGCCGCCCAGTTCTACGCGCTCGATGTCGGCTGATTTCTCCCCCGGAACCATCCATCATGCAGGCCCTCCAACTCGAAAAGCCCCACGCCTTCCGGGTCATCGACATCCCCGAGCCGGCAGCACCGGGGCCGGGCGACGCGGTTGTCGCTGTCCGTGCCGTCGGGATCTGCGGCACCGACTATGGCGGCTATCTCGGCAAGATGCCCTTCTTCAGCTATCCGCGGATCCCGGGGCACGAGTTGGGCGTCGAGGTGGTGGCGGTGGGGCCGGGGGTCGAGAACGTCGCCCCAGGGGACCGGTGCTGCGTCGAGCCGTACATCAACTGCCAGCAGTGCCACTCCTGCAGGCGCGGGCTCACGAACTGCTGCGAGCATCATCAGACGCTCGGTGTCCACTGCGACGGCGGCCTGCGGCCGCTGTTCACGGTGCCGGCCCGGAAGCTCCACCGCTCCCCGAGACTCGCGCACGAGCAGAATGCGCTCGTGGAGACGCTCGCCATCGGCTGCCATGCCATCGACCGGGCAGCGCCGACGGCCTCCGAGACGGTGCTCGTCATCGGTGCCGGGCCGATCGGCTTGTCGGTGGTGGAGTTTGCGAAGCTCTCGGGAGCGCGGGTGATCGTCATCGATCGGGTGGCGGCGCGGCTGGCGTTCGTGCGCGAGCGGATGGGGATCGCCGACACGGTGCTCGCCGCAGGCGGCGCGGTCGACCTCGACGCCGTCCGCGAGCTCACCGACGGCCGGTTCTGCGAGGTGGTCGTCGACGCCACCGGCTCAAACGCCAGCATGGGAGGGGCGCTGGCGTATGCCTCCTTTGGGGGAAGGATCGTGTTCGTGGGGATCACTCAGGCGGAGGTGTCATTCCCCCATGCGCCGCTCATGCACCGCCGCGAGCTCTCGATCCTCGCCAGTCGCAACGCCCTTTCCCGAGACTTCAGTCGGATCATCGGCCTGATCGAGGCTGGGCGGATCGACACCGCCCCCTGGATTACCCACCGGATCCCGTTTGCCGACACCATGGCCACATTCCCCACGCTCCTCGAGCCTGCCAGCGGCGTCATCAAGGCGGTCGTGGAGATGCCGGAATAAGCGGTGGATCGCGGTGTTCAAGGGCTGGGATGGGGGCCCGACCTTGCGACCGTCAACTGGAGCCAGGCTCGATTGAGTGGTAAGTTTGAATTGCAACGGTACCACGCCACCGCCCGAAAGGGCTTCAGAGCCGTCATGCCGAGCCGATCGCGAAGCTTTCACCGATCCGAATCGCTCCCCGCGCGGGAAGGCCGTTGGCCTCGCTGTCAACCGGCCCCGGGCTTCACGCTCGTCGAACTGCTCGTCGTGATCGCGATCATCGGCACGCTCGTCGGGCTCCTCCTGCCAGCCGTGCAGGCTGCCCGCGAGGCTGGCAGGAGGGCTTCCTGTGGCAACAATCTCCGCCAGCTAGGGCTGGCGGTGTCGAACCAGGAAGCGGCCCAGGGATCGATCCCGACCTGGCGGCAGGAACTGACGCTGGCGGAGTATCCATCCCCACCGAATCCGTTTTACCCGCTCCATACCTTTGCCCGCTCACCGATGGGGCCGATGGGGAGGCTCCTGCCGTATCTGGAGGAAGCCTTGCTGGCAACGCGCTTCGACTCTCGGCGCGCCCTGATCGATCCGCTGAATCTGCCGCCGCCATTCCCGCGGGGCCAGGGCAGCGTGGAGGCACGGACGCCGGTGCCGGTGTTTGTCTGTCCTTCCACCCCGTCGGGCATGCCCGCTGATTACAACGCGTTCCTGCAAAACTTCGGCATGCCGGCCGGTGTCCCCTACCCGCTGCCGCGGACCGACTACGCGCCCCTGCGGGGGATCGATGCGAGCCTTGCCCTCTGCGTCGGTCTCCCTCCCGTGCCGACCTCCGACTCGTTGTTCGGCGCCAGGGACGTCGCCACGGCGCGGCGAGTGCGGTTTCGGGATGTCACCGACGGGCTCTCCAAAACGCTCTGCTTCATCGAGGAAGCCGGGAGGCAACAGCGCTGGTTCAAGGGGCGCCGGGTGCCAGCGAATGCCGCCGGCGGCGACCTCCTCGTGGCCTGCTTCTACGGAGATTTCAACACCGCTCGACTCACGCGCGGCTTGAGCGGCGCTACCGACCTCGACCCGAAGCAGCCGGGCTGTGCGGTCATCAACATCGCCAACGACGACAACCCCTACGCCTTTCACGCCGGCGGGGTGATGACCGTCCGGGCCGACGGCGCGGTGGCGCTCCTCGCCGACAGCACCGACAATCGCGTCTACGTCGCCCTCGTGTCTCGCTGTGGCGGCGAGAGTGAGACCGGGGAGTAGTGGCTGGCTCCCTGCTGGCCTCCCATACTCCTCCTCCCGGGATGTATCGTGGGTGGGGGTCGGCCCGATGCCGGCACGATCTGAAGGGGGAGCCATGCTCGGCGATCTGAATCCACCCAGGGGACTCTTTCCCGGTCGGTCGTCGGCCGGTCGTCGGCCGGGCCGCCGTGCGATGCTCCGCGCCAGCGCGACGGGCTTGGCCGGGCTGACGGGCTTGGCCGCACGGCCCGGGGCCGCGGCGCTCCCCGGGGGAGCCGCCAAGGCGAAGTCGACGATCCTCTTCTTCCTCTGCGGCGGCTCGTCTCATGTCGACCTGTGGGACCTGAAGCCCGCCGCGCCGGCTGAATACCGCGGAGAGTTCCGCCCCATCGCCACGACAGCCCCGGGGCTAACGATCTGCGAGCACCTCCCGCTCACGGCGAAGCAGGGGCACAAAATCGCGCTCGTCCATGGGGTCACCGATTCGGGTCTCGCCACCGGCGACCACCACGCCGGGTATTACTTCAACCTCACTGGCCACGCCCCCGATATCACCTTCCGGACGATGGGCAACGACCGGCGCCCATTTCCCACCGACTGGCCCCACATGGCGGCGGTCGTCGGCTCGCGCCGGCCGCTCCATCCGTCGCTCCCGCAGACGATCACGCTCCCCTACCGTCCCAGCCAGGCCCCCTACACGCGCCCGGGGCAATTCGCTGGTCGGCTCGGCCTCGAGCACGACCCGTTCTTCCTCGAGGGGACCTTCAACGACCCGATGCGGTTCATCGTCCCCGATCTCGCTGTCGACGCCGCCGGCGCCGGCCGTCTCGCCGACCGCCGCGGTCTCCTTGACAGCCTCAACCGGCTCCGCCACGACCTCGATCTCGAGGTTGAAATAGGCAACTACACCCGCCAGCAGGAGCGGACGTTCGACCTCCTCGCCGCCTCGTCGACCGCCGGTGCCTTCGACATCCACCGCGAGCCGGAGCATGTCCGGGCGCTCTACGGCCCGACGATCAACGGCACGAGTCTGCTCATGGCCAGGCGGCTCGTCGAGGCGGGGGTGCCGTACATCACCGTCTTCTGGTCGGAGGAGGATGCGGTGGTGTCGAAGAAGTGCGCCAGCGGCGGCGGCTGGGACACCCATGCCAACAACTTCAGCTGCCTGCGGGAGAATCTCCTCCCGGAGTTCGATCGGGCGTTCGCCGGTCTCGTCGGCGACCTCGACGACCGTGGTCTCCTCGACTCGACACTCTTGCTTGTGTCGAGCGAGATGGGGCGGAAGCCGAAGATCGGCGATCCGCGGTCGGGGGGCCCGGGGGGCGCCGGACGCGACCATTGGACGGCCTGCATGAGCGTCGTCATGGCCGGCGGCGGCATCCGCGGGGGAGTGGTTCACGGTCGCACCGATCCGCGCGGCGAATATCCCGAGGAGAAAGTCACTCCGGGCGACGTCGTGAAGACGGTCTACGCCGCGATGGGGATCGACGACCTCGAGGCCACCGACAACCTCGGCCGCCCCTACAACCTCCTCGAAGAGGGCCGAGCTCTGCCGATTCTCTGAAGCGGGATCCGGCGGCTCACCGTGCACGTCCACATTCATCGCTCGCCCTACCCGATCGCAACGACGTCGACGAAGCTGGTGTTCAAGGTCTCCAGGCCGTGGCGTACCGTTTCCGTCGCGGCGTTTGTAAAGCGTGCAGCGCCATGGCTTCAGGTGCCGTCATTCGCTCCTGCGGCCGGCCCGGCACCTCATCCACCGCCTGCTTACCCGGAATGCTCATTTTCCGTATTTTTGAATGGCCCCCAAATCTGTATCAACTTCAAACGTTTTTTTGTTGTTGCCCTCATCGTATCCTAATGTACGAAAGAGCACGCCGAGGCTGACGACGAGTGTCACGATCATCCCGGAGATCAAAATTTGTGGGTTACTCATATTTATTTTTGGGTGAGGAGAGCCCCAAAAGCCTGGGACAGGATCTCGAAAGGGCTCCCCTATCTGCTTTTGTCTTCAGAAATGACCGTGGCGATTTTCGGGGAGGTGACTTTTGGACTTCGCTGGTACCCTAAGTTAACTATGTATACAAGCACGCCCATTCCACTGATCAAGGTAATGGATAGCCCGAAGATAAAGAGCACAAAGTTGTCCATTAATCAAAATACCTTCCGAGGGAAAGAATACTGGGCACCCAAATGCCTACAAAAATGGCTTGAAGTTCATTCTCAAGAAGAAACCAAATGCTCACACTGAGAACAAAGCTAAGAAATGCCGCAATAATAAAGAAGTATCGACTTTTGAATTTCATGTTGGTGCTGGGTTGTTGAGGGTGTAAGCTTCACGAACGCTTTCTGATGCGTGAAAGTGTATCAAGAATGCCTTTGTCTACCTAGGTTGAGGCTTTGGATAGCAGACGTGCGAAAAACGAATAGGCTCAGCTCGGAATCTCGGCCATTTTTTGAGCGAGAAGCATTTTTTGAGCGAGAAGATGGAATAGTAGCCGGGAGGTCCCAGATGACCACCCCCCGAAACGTTCGGGGGCATCGATCGGCTCGCCGTGCCGTCGCGCGCATCGGCCGCGGCCGCGGGGTGGAAGCGGGTGTGCCGATCAGGGCTCCGGTGTTGGCGGCCGGTTGCCCTCGACCGGCGCTAGCGCCCTGAAGAACCGGCCCGACCGGCCAACGAGGAGTGCCGGGAGGAGGACGAGGTCGCCGGCGAGGGCGGCGGCGATGAGCAGCGCCAGCAGCCAGGCAAAGCGGCTCGTCGGGGCAAACGAGCTCCAGGCGAACATGAGGATGCCGAACGCACACACCACGGAGCTTTCGGTCAGCGCGGCTCCCGAATGCCGGAAGGCCCCGTGGACGGCCGCCACGCGCAGGTGGCGCCGTTCGGCGGCATCGGCGCCGGCCGGTGCGGCACGCAGCCCGCGGCGGAAGAACGTGAGGAAGTGGAGGGTGCCGTCGATTGCCATCCCGAGCGCGATTGACGCGGTCATCACGCTGCCGATGTCGAGGGCCGTTCCCGCCCAGCCGAGAAACCCGAACATGAGGATCGTGGGGAAGACGTTGGGGATCATCGAAATGAGCCCCGCCACCACGCCTCGTTCAACGGCCATCATCATCAGGGTGATGACGACGAAGGCGGAGATGAAGCTCGAGAACAGATCGGAGAGGAGCGTCTTCTGGATGGCGTTGATCAGCGGCATGGCGCCGGTGTAGTCGGCGGTGACGCCGCGCGTCTCACCGCCATGGGCGGTCACCACCGGCTCGATTCGCGCGCGGACAACGCTGAGGAAGTCGCCGTAGTCGATGCCGGCCAGCGCCGAGGTCCGGGCCGTCACCCGCCACAGCTGCTCGCCATCGACATTCCGCACGATCCGCATGTCGTCGAGGCCGGAGAGACTCTGCTGAAGCTTCCGGGCGGCGATCGATCGGGTCGCCTGGCCGCGGAGCCCGGAGCCGACGTCGAGATCGGGGAGGAACGTGGCCGCCGAAAGGACGCCGCTCACGCCCGGCGTGCCCGCGAGAGCCTCCCCCACGTTGCGAACGATATCGAGCCTCTCCGCCGGCCGGATGGGCGAATCGTCCGGGAACCGGAGCACGATCTCGACCGGCACCAGCGGCCCGATCGCCTCCTCGAGCCAAGCGTAGTCGCGGATCACCCGGCTGGCGGGGGTGAATAGCGTGTCGATGCTCACCGAGGCCCGAATCCACGGGATCCCCACCGCCGCCACCCCCATCGCGATCATGCCGATCCAGGCGATGCTGCCGGCGTGGCGGACCATAAATCGGGCGCAGGCATCCTCGGTCGCCATCGTCCGTTGGGCAGCGCCACTCGACGGGACGATCGGCCAGCGCTCGAAGATGCCCGGCACGACGAGGAAGAGCATCGCGAGGGTGAGCATGACACCGATCGCCGCGTGGAAACCGAACACGCGGATCGGTTCGAGCTCGCTCACCACCAGTGACGCCAGGCCGACGGCGGTCGTGCCGGCCGACAGGCTGCAGGGGAGCCAGCCCAAGCGGATTGCGCGCCAGGCAACCCCCGCACGCCCCCCGGTGGCGAGTGAATCGATGAGATAGTTGGTGAGGTGGATGCCCCCCGAGACGCCGAGGGTGAGGACGAGCACCGGCATGACGATCAGGATCGGGTTCATGCGGTCGCCGCAGGCCGCCAGGCCCCAAAAGTTGAGCCCGACACAGGCCAGCGACACGAGGAACACCAGCAGCGCGTAGGGCAGGCTGCCGAGCGACCACCAGGTGAGGAGCAGGATCACGATCGCCCCAGGGCCGCCGAACCAGAAGAAGCTCTCCATGCTCGCCTCGTCGACCGAGATGTTGTCGACGACCGGGCCGGCGAGGTGGAGGGCCTGTTTGGGGAGGCCCGTGATCCGTCCGAGCGTGTCGTGGATCCAAGCCACGGCGGCCCGCCTGTCGGTGAGGCCGGCACGCGTAAAGGGGATCACCAGGCAGGTCGACCGGCCGTCCGGGCCGATGAGAACTCCGCGGAGCCGTTTCATTCCCTCCTCGCGATCGAGCGAGAGGGGTGGTTCGACGAGGCGCGCCAGGGCCGTGCCGCCAGTGGCAATGGTCTCGAACCAGGGTTCTCCCTGCCGGTTGTGCGTGTCGGGGCCAGAGGCGGCGGCGAGGAAGGCGTCGATCGCCGGGGCGTCGAGCGTGCAGCCGTCCCACGACGCGATCACGACATCACCGCTTTGGAACTCGCCAGTGAACTTTTCGTAGGCCGCCCGCGGAGCGAACGACACCGGCACCCACTCGATCGGCGTCGTGGCGTCGACCTGGAGCACGCCAAGCGCTGCCGGCACCATCCACGGAGCGACGGCCAGAAGGCAGAGGATCGTCGCCACGCTCACCGGGAAGAGCTGTCGGGTCCACTGGCGGAGTGACGGCAGCGGGGCCCGGTCGGTCATGGGCTTGGCGGAGGGGGGAAAAGCGACGAAGCAGTGGGTGACGGCCTTGAATATAGCCTCCCGACGGCCCGTGTTCAGCCGGGGAGCCACGCTGCCGGGATGCCCCCGGCCTTGCCGTCGGGAGGCTATATTCAAGGCTCGCGGGACCGGCGGGCGCTGTCCGCCCCCGGGCCGAACATCCCCTTCACCACGAGGACCGCCCCCATGCCGAAGAAGACCGTCGCCGACATCGACCCCCGGGGCAAGACGCTGCTGGTGCGCGTCGATTTCAATGTCCCGCAGGACGATTCCGGGGCGATCACCGATGACCGCCGAATCCGGATGGCCCTGCCAACACTTTCGTCGATCCTCGATCGGGGCGGCCGGGCGGTGCTCATGTCGCATCTGGGCCGCCCCACCGGAAAGGGGACGGAGCCGGCCTTCTCGCTGGCCCCGGTGGCCAAGCGACTCGGCGAGCTCCTCGGGCACCCGGTCGCTCTGGCGGCCGATACCGGCGGGCCGGACAGTCACGCGAAGCTCGCCGCCCTCCCCGCCGGCGGCGTCCTCGTGCTCGAGAACGTCCGCTTCAACAAGGGAGAGAAGAAGGGGGACGACGCCGCCTACGTCGATGGGCTCGCGGCGCTAGCCGACGGCTATGTCAACGATGCCTTCGGTACCTGCCACCGCACCGAGGCGAGCATGCACGCGGTGCCTGTAGCCATGAAAAAGAAGGGCAAGCCGGCCGTCGTTGGGTTCCTCGTCGAGAAGGAGATCAAGTATCTCTCCGCAGCCATCGGCAGCCCGAAGCGTCCATTCGTGGCGATCATCGGCGGGAAGAAGGTGTCGGACAAGATCGAGGTCATCAAGAACCTCCTGGCCATCTGTGATCATGTCCTCATCGGTGGTGCCATGGCCTACACCTTCTCGCTCGCCCAGGGGGGGAAGACGGGGAAGTCGCTCGTCGAGCCCGACAAGGTCGAGCTTGCCAAGCAGCTCCTCGTCAGCGGCGGCTCGAAGCTCGTGCTGCCGCTCGACACGCACTGCGCCGACGACTTCTCCGCTTCCGCCAACAAGCAGGTGGTGAAGGCGGGGGAGATCCCCGACGGCTTCGAAGGGCTCGACATCGGCCCGGCAACCGCGGCCGCCTACGCACGCATCATCCGCACCGCCGGCACGGTGGTCTGGAACGGCCCGATGGGGGTTTTTGAGATGCCCCCGTTCGACGCCGGCACGAAGGCGGTCGCCGATGCCGTGGCCGATGCCACGACGGCCGGCGGCGTGACGATCATCGGTGGCGGTGATTCGGCCGCGGCCGTCGAGCAACTCGGTTACGCCGACCGTGTCAGCCACGTGTCGACCGGTGGTGGTGCGTCGCTGGAGATGCTCGAGGGGAAGGCCTTCGAGACCGTGGCCATCCTCGACGAGAAGTGAACCTGACGGCAGCCGCAAAGCGACCGACCGTGCCCCTGGAGTGGGCACGGTCGGCGTCTTGCTTCAGGCTCGAGACCGCCCGCTGGGCGGGCGGGATCAGAGGCCGGCCGTTTCACCCGCCCGTGCCCCGCGCCCCAGGGCCAGGGCGACGCCGGCGACGTGGTCGAGATCGGTGCGGGAGAGGCGTGACATCGGCACCGTCGTGTGCCGACCGCTCGCTTTGAGAATCCGGACCCGGTCGGCATGGACCTCAACGAGCGACCCAACGGTGCCGTGGCGGCCGGTGTTGTCGCTCCACGCCCGTGAGGGCTGGCCGGGGGTGGGAAGGGCACTGGAATCGAACGGATCGGGTTCACCCGGAGCCTCTTCCTCAAGCGGAGTCCCTTCCTCAAGCGGCTCCCCTTCCTCAAGCGGCTCCCCTTCAACTTCCGGCTCGTCGGCGCGGGCATCGTCCATCGATTCCTCGGTTGCCGGCTCAAAGCCGGAGTCATCCGAGGCCGGCGCGCCGTTGTCGTCACCGAAGTCGTCAGCCGGCATGTCGCCGCCGTCGTCCGTCGGCTGTGGCTCTGGGGTCCCGAAGTCGTCATCGCTTCCGGGCGCCTTGAAGGCATCGCCGGGGAGGTCCTCGTCAGAGGACCGGGGGCTCTCGAACGCCTCCGGTGAGTACGGGGCGTCGTCAAACAAGTTGCGACGCTTCTGCTGGAAAGGTGCCTCGTCAGCCTCGTCTTCTGGCGAGTCTTCTTCCATTGCCTCGTCGTCGGCCTCCTCGTCGTCGGCCTGCATTCCGGGGCGCTCGAAGGCTTCGGCCTCCTCCATCGTCTCGGCCACGGGTTCGTCGGTCGCCGTTTCGGCGGTGGCGTCCCCCTGCACGGTCTTCGGTTCCCATGGTTCGAGGACCGAGGCGGCTGGCGCCTCGGCCTGTGCCGGCTGGGCGGCGGAGGGGTCGCTGGAGGTAGTCGCCGCCGCGGTGCCCGGGAGTTCGAGCAGCGTCGGGCTCTCCGACTCCGGCTCCGGCTCGTCGCGCGTGATCGGCACGGGGGCTTCGACGGGCTGTCGCGTCGTGATGATTCCGGCGTCGCCGCCGTGGCTCACCTCGGCCGGAGTCGGCATGCCGATCACTTCGTCGGTCTCGATTGGTGCGTCGGTCTCGATCACGGTCTCCTCGGAGACTGTGCCGCTGTCAGCGATCGTGGCGCCCTGGCAGGGATCGCACAGGCAATCCCCTCCGACGATCGAGCCTTCTTCAACCAGCGTCCCCTCGTTGAGCATGATCCCCTCGTCGACGAGACACCCTTCGACCGGGCCGGTCCCGATCCATGCGTCGAGGACCACTTCGGCGGGGAACGCGGTGACGACAGCAAACGGCGCGGGCGCGCCGAGCGGACGGTCGTCGATGACGATGGCACCGGCCCAGCCGGGGAACGGCACCCCGGCGCCGCACGGCGGCGCGAAAGCAGGGCCCCGGGCCAAGGGGCTCGCATGACGGTGGTGGTGCCACCAGCCTGCCACGGCGGAGTCGATCGGGATCCAGAGCGTGAGCACGCCCACAAGCAGGCCATGGAAGCATCGTCGCAAGGAACACCTCGTTCGTGCGGGGGAGAAAACAGGAGGTCCGGGGGCCGGAGACCGTGGCCCTCGGGCCCGGGGCGCCACGACCGGATGCGGCGCGGCAGCGAGGCAGAGGAGACCGACGGTCCCGAAAGCGTCGCCGGCTCCCCTCCCTGGTCAACCGGCGCGGCGCGTATGCTACCGGCGGGATCGGGCCGGTCGCAAATACCTGGGAATCCCCCCCTGCGAACCGCTCCGGGGGCCCGGAAAAAACGAGAAAGGCCGTGGTGGCTTGCGCCACCACGGCCCTCGTGGATCGAACAGGTCGCCGCCTGCGAGCGGGGTAGATCGCTGCGAGACTGATGCGGATTGGGTCTGGGGCAAGCCCCGGACTTTTCTGGGAATCCGGATCAACGCTTTGGGTTTGGCACCTCCGACGGAACGCGGCGACCGAGTGTTCGAAGTTCGGTGTCACCGGGGTGGCCTTGGGCGGTCCCCCCGGCGGCGGCCGCCGGATTGCTCCGGCGACAGAAGTGTTTTCGTCAGACTACGGTGGGGATTTGAGTCGATTTCCCCGCTGCCCCACTTTCCGGCACGTTCGTTTCACGCCGCACCGGACGTCCCCCCCTGCTCCACCGATGAACCAACGCCAGATCACCACCGCTCCCCACGGCCATCTCCTCACCAACGCCGGGGTCTGGACCCCCGACGGGGCATGGATCTGTTACGACATCCGCTCGGATCCCGCCGGGGCGATATTCGACGGCACGAGGATCGAGCGGGTCGAGGTGGCGACCGGTCGGGTCGAGGTGCTCTACGAGTCGCGCGACGGTGCCTGCTGCGGAGTCGTCACCGCCAGTCCGGTCGACGATCGAGTGGTGTTCATCCTCGGCCCCGAGCGTCCCGCGGCTGACTGGTCGTACGGCCCCGCCCGTCGCCGCGGGGTGATCGTCCGCGGGAGCGCTCCCGGCGCCCTTGAGCCCCTCGACGCCCGCGATCTCGTCTCTCCCTACACGCCTGGCGCGCTGCGCGGCGGCACCCATGTCCACCAGTTCTCCCCCGATGGCCGGATGGTGAGCTTCACCTACGAGGATGCCATCCTCGATGCGGCAGCGGGCGGCGCGGGGCACGAGCGCAACCTCCGCGCGGTGGGGGTGAGCGCCGGTGGTCGACCGGTGGGCGTGCCGCGCTCCCATCCCCGCAACCACGACGGCGGTGCCTGGAGCGTTCTCGTCACCGACCTCGAAGACCAACCCCCCGCCGGCAGCGACGCGATCAGCCGGGCCTGCGAGGAGGCCTGGATCGGCAGCGCCGGTTACCGCCGCCCCGACGGGAGCCGGCAGCGGCTGGCCCTCGCCTTCCAGGGAACGGTCGTCACAGCGGCTGGTGGAACGATCTGCGAGGTGTTTGTCGTTGACCTTCCCGACAGCGATGCGCTGACCGGCGGATTCGACACCCCCGGCAGGGGCCCGCTCGCCGGCACGCCGACCGAGCGGCCGCGTCCTCCGGCGGGGGTCGTCCAACGCCGGCTCACATTCACCGCCGGGCGCGTTCATCCCGGGCTCCAAGGGCCACGACACTGGCTCCGGTCGACTCCCGACGGGGAACGGATCGCGTATCTGGCCCGCGATGAGGTCGGCGTTGCGCAGCTGTTCACGGTCAGCCCGCGCGGCGGGGAAGCGCGGCAGGTGACCCGGCAGCCAACGAGCATCGCCAGCGCCTTCAGCTGGAGCCCTGCCGGGGATCGGCTGGCGTGTGTCATCGATGGGAGCGTCTGCCTCGTCGACGCGCGGGACGGCGAGGTCGTGCGGCTCACGCCGCAAAACAAAGAGCCGGGCCCGCGGCCTGAGGCGTGCGTCTTCTCCCCCGACGGCCGCCAGGTGGCCTACGTGCGGCGGGTTGGTGGTGCCGCCGGGGAGTTCAATCAGCTGTTCACGGTCGACGTGCCCGACTGACTGGCGCGGCGGAGGCTTGGGTGGGACCGCAGCGATTCGGTCGTCGATCCGGCAACACTCGGCCGGTGAGCCGGGATGAGACCTCGGCTCATGGCTCCATCAGGAATCGGATCAGGTCGCGGGCCTCGGTTTCATCGAGCCGCTCGAGGATCCCCTCCGGCATGAGCGACACGCCGCCGTCGATCACCTCTTCGACATCGTCCAGGGGAACCGTCTCCTCGCCGGTCGGGGTGCGGAGGAGGAGCGTCTCGGCAGTCCGGCGCGGGATGATGCCAGAGAGGACGCGGCCATCGGCGAGGACCACCTGCTTCATCCGGTAGTCGGGGGAGACCGTGGCACTCGGCGTGACGATGTTGGCGAGGAGGTAATCGAGATCGCGTCGCCCTGAGCCGGTCAGATCGGGGCCGAGGGCGCCCCCCTCGCCGTGCATCCGGTGGCAGGCGGCGCAGTGCCGCCCCCAGACCTCCCGACCGTTGGCCGGGTCGGCTGTCGCCAGTCGATCCGGGCCGAGGCGTTGGCGCCAGGCGTCGATGTCGGCCGGGGCGCTGCCCGCGGAGACGGGCTTTCCGCCGAGGAGCGGCCCGAGGCGGGCCCCTAGCGCCTTGTCACCGAGTCCGGCGAGCTGCCTTGCCACCAGTGGGGTGAGGAGGGTGGGCGGG
>Ga0194055_10001538_pt1 | contig 18792 bp, 24 predicted proteins | sample SepL449m_MetaG_FD_155482 | JGI IMG/M metagenome (GOLD analysis project Ga0194055, IMG submission 155482) | Anoxic zone freshwater microbial communities from boreal shield lake in IISD Experimental Lakes Area, Ontario, Canada - Sep2016-L442-9m | ecosystem: Environmental > Aquatic > Freshwater >...
TTGACAAACAATCGAATAATATGTTTTCTGGAACGGTTGCGATTGAAAAGCATATTATTCCTATCGTAGGCTCATTTTCAAGCGATCTAATAAGTGGCGTAATGGCTGATAAGGATGGAACTTATATATTTAAAGTTCTTAATCCAAATAAAATTGCTTTGTGTTTTGCAACTACCACTCCAAATCCCTCAGATAAAGCGGCAGGGCCTGTTGCTGATTGTCATGATGTTATCCGCAAGTAATTTGAATTTTATGGATTGATAAAGAGAGAGCTTTGCAGGGCGACTTTTTGTTGACCTGAAAGGTCACTTCGGGTCGGGTAGTTCCCTAGAGATTCCACTGGAATTAATGGCTGCTCTGCAAATACCTAGTAGCTTTAGAGAAAATTTATGCAGTAGCAATAAAGCTAATTGCAATTATGCAATAGCTCTCACCATAAAGGAATGCAAAATGGCACATGTTGGACATAGCTGGTTAAAAACTAAACCTGGAAGTTACAAGAAGGTTTGTGATCGTTATCATCAATTTGCTTCAGAGGTTTTGGCTCATAATGAAGATCTTCATGATGTCATTATTGTTGGTAATCAAGCGCAAAATACGATTGAAGGTTATGGAATCTGGGAAAATCCAGCTCATGCAGCAGCCTTAGAAGATACTCAAGATTTTGCAGCTTTTATGGCAGATGTTACTAATGATTTGGCTGAGCCATATCATCGTAATGACTTGGATCTACTGTATCGTATGAATCCTAAACCATAAAATACTTTTATTTTTGAGTTCCGACCCGCTTTTGAGCGGGTTTTTTATTGTCTGCGAAGCTCTCCTATGGATCGTTAGCCGCTCCTGATCTCAGATCATGTTTTGTTGAGTAAATCGACATTACTATTTAGCTGCTTTTACCCATGAAGAGTCATTCCACTAGTGACATACCCTCGGTGCCCCAATTCTACCCATTCTATTAGGGGCTATTTTTAATATAAGTAATTAAATAGTTTAATTTAGATCAAAAGGTAGTTAGAGTTTATACAACAGACCTTCGAGCTGACTTGGCATTCTGCCAAACCTACCGCCCCAGATTTCGAACACAGTTCAATTCTGAGGGAGTAGCAATGCTCACATTAATTCAAAATCGTGCTTATTCCAATGTTGGTGAGGGTATAGATCCTTCAATGAATAGTTTTGACGCAAAGAGAAATTAGTAAATCTTATTTAAAAATTCTCATGGAAGTAATTTTATAAATGAATACAAAAACAATACTGCAAATCTTAGTTTTTTTATGTATATGCGTATCGGCAAACATTTCTGTGGCGGATCAAAAGCCAAACGTAGTGATCTTAATGGCCGATGATGTGGGATGGAATGATTTTGGAGCCTATACAGGCGGTGGTGCGGCCCTTGGCCATCCAACCCCGAATATCGATAGGGTTGCAAAAGAGGGCGCACTTTTTACTAATTGGTATGGTCAAGCAAGCTGCACAGCTGGCCGAGCATCCTTCATGACGGGTCGGATTCCGATTCGTACAGCCCTCTCTGTTGTTGTTGTGCCGGGCGACTTGAATGGCCTGAAAAAAGAAACTCCAACCATTGCCGAGTTTTATAAAAAAAATGGTTATCAAACCTACTTTTCAGGTAAGTGGCATTTAGGCGATAAGCCTGAGATGTATCCAATTGAGCATGGCTTTGATGAAATGAAGAATTTTGCTGCTTACTATCCTGGAGTCTATTCTTATTCTGATTTGTCACCTAATATGCACCCTTGGTTTCCAAAATATAACGAAGCTTTTTGGAAAGCTTATCAAGATACTGTAAATCTATATGAGTGGAGTGGAGTAGCGGGCAAAAAAGCCAAAAAAGAAGGACTTATTACTTACGATAATTTAGCTGAGTTTGATGTTCGTCAAACCGATTCAGCGATTGCTTATATTAAGGGGCATGCAAAAGGGGATAAACCTTTCTTTATGGATATTAACTTCATGAAGATGCATAACCCCACAAATCCTGCAAAGGAATTTAAGGGAAAGACACATCTAGGAAATTATTCAGACTCAGTGTTGGAGTTAGATTCCAATATTGGTCGCATTATGGATGTAATCCGAGCAGAAGCCCCAAACACGATTGTAATCATCACAGCTGATAATGGGGCTTGGCAAGATGCGTATCCAGATGCAGGAACAACTCCATTTCGTGGGGAAAAGGGAACGGCCTTTGAGGCTGGGTGGCGCGTTCCAGGAATCTTATGGGCCCCGGGGAAGGTACCGTCCGGCCAAGTGCTCACTGAAATGATGTCCCATTTAGATGTTTGGCCAACCACTGCTGCCTTGGTTGGAATTACTCCACCTAAACGTGGCGAGTATCAAGACAATAACGGCAAACCAATTTACTTTGATGGGATGGATAACAGTGAATACATCACTGGAAAAACGAAACACTCCATTCGCAATGACTGGATCTATATTACTGGCGAAAGCTTTGGTGGCGTTCGGGCTGATATTGGCGGTGATCCCAAATCTCCAGATCTGAAGATTGCATGGAAAGCACTTTATACATCTAAAGATACTTGGCTTGGCCCAGAGTTGAATATGGGGTTACCCGCTGTTTACAACTTGACAATGGATCCATTTGAAAAATACGACATGCTATTTAATGGTTCTGTTTCTACTCGAAATCCTACAAGCTCTCCAGGGCGATTTTCTGGTCAAGATAATGGGTGGACAGCTGCTTTGACTGGCCCAGTTATTTTAGATTTTAATAAATCTATTATTAAATATCCCAATATGAGACGTGTTCCCGGGGGTGCTTCTAATGACCTGATTCCAAATCTGCAAGACCCGAGCAATCCAGTGCCCGCTATGGATCCACAGAAAGCTCCAAAAGTTGGCGCAATGGGTGGATAAGCACTGGGGGTAGGCTATATCAAATTTTAAATGAATAGGAGTGAATCATGAAGCGAGATAAATTTTCATTCAAAAATAGGCTACTTCCAATATTGTTGGCTAGCTTCATTTTTTCTGAAACGGCAAATGCTCAATGGGCATTTGCTGCACGTCATGTCATTGGGCGTATCAATCAGATGACTCAGGATGATTCAAATGGTAAGCCAGCATTTCAATTTGCAACAGTAATCATAGATGCTCCTGCGAACAAAGTTTACTCAACGGCAGTCAATGTGGTTAGTCAAAATCAAGCCATCACCATTGCTTCTCAAGACTCTCAAAATTTAAAATTAAAGGTTTCTGAGGGCAATAACAGCGCTTCATTAAGTGTAGTTCCATTAAGTGATAAATCGTCTGAAATTATGATCTCTGCTACCGCTGCTTCTCAGAGCCAAGATCCCAGTACTTCAGGAGTGGTGGATTCAATATTAAAAATTTGCAAGCAGCTTAATAAGGTTTGTAAGACTGGTGCGAATTAGCCTAGGGATTATTTCTTTCTGTGCGGGAGTATTTGTATGCCCTGCCTACGCCCAGCCTGATCCTTCGCCGATCCCAAAAGTTTCAGACGAATGGCGTTTTGAGCTAACTCCCTACTTATGGGCGTCTTCCATTTCATCTTCCCTCAGTTATAACGATCAGTATATTAAGTCCGTCGATCAAAATGCTAGTGATGTGCTTCACAATCTTAAATCTGGCGCAATGATTTCTGGAGAGGCACACTATGGCAATTGGGGCATCCTAGGAGATGTAGTTAGTGCAACCCTACAAAAAACTGGCGCCATTCCCGTTACCCCTCAACCGGGTGTCCAGATTAGCCTTGCCGATAAATCAACAGTGCAAAATACAATTGTGACTACCGCAGTAACCTACACGGTAATCAAAAATGATAACGCTTATGTAGACGCTTTAGTTGGAGGTCGCTGGATAGGGACAACTTCGACAATTAATCTAACATTAACGGGGTCTACTACGTTCAGCGACTCTAAGGCTATGTCTACTGCTGATCCAATAGTTGGATTTAAAGGTCGTTATCGTGTTGCCGACTCTACTTGGTATATCCCTTTTTATGCTGATATCGGTAGTGGGGGTGGTACTACCAATGTTACTTGGCAAGCCATGTTAGGTGTTGGTAAAACCATTGAGAAGTGGGTAGATGTTACGTTGGCATATCGCGGCTTGTACTACGATATGGACAGCTCAAAGACTAACGGACAAGGCTTATTACAAAAGACTACCTTCCAGGGGCCACAATTGTCGGCAACCTTTAAGTTTTGATACGACTTTATTTCTTCTCTCCTCATCCCATCGCAAAAATAATAGTTTGGCTTTCATGATTATGAATAAAAGAGGGTGACAATATGAATTATGCCTATGCAAGTCCTTTATCCTGCTATCGGTTTGTAGCTGTGATGCATATATGGTTACTGCGTTTGTGATGAGCAAACTTATTTATCGCCGCACTATCCTGCTTGCTTCAACAATGGCGCTAATAGGTGTTGGGGTGGCCTATTGGTATCATCTTCAAAGCGGTGCAGCTTCTTTGACTCCCTTTGTTGTGATTCAGAGCAATGGTAAGAATGCTCCATTGGGAATGGTATTAATTCCTGGCGGTGAATTCTTAATGGGGAGCAATCATCAAAAAGCGCAAGCCAACGAGAAGCCTACGCATAAAGTGAAGGTACCAGGATTTTGGATGGACACCACTCACGTTACTAATGATCAATTCGCCCAATTTATAAAAGAAACTAATTACAAAACCACTGCCCAGCAAATTCCCGATTGGGAAACAATCAGGGTGCAGTTACCGCCAGGAACCCCTAAGCCACCAGCTTCAGTATTTGTAGCTGGAGCAATGGTATTTGTGGGAACCAAGGCCAAAGTAAATCTCAATGACTACTCTCAATGGTGGGCGTATGTGCCTGGTGCAAATTGGCGTCATCCTGCTGGGCCCCAAAGTAATATTGATGGCAAAGGCACTCATCCAGTAGTTCAAGTGAGTTACGAAGATGCTTTGGCATACGCCAAGTGGGCTGGAAAGAGAATGCCCACAGAAGCAGAGTGGGAGTTTGCAGCTCGAGGAGGTTTAAATCAAGCAACCTATGTATGGGGCGACCAACTAGAGCAAGAGGGTAGGCTGCCAGCCAATATTTGGGATGTAAAAAAGCAAGCATTCCCGGTAGTCAGTCCAGTCATTAGTCCTAAAGCTGGTGGTGCAATTGGTACGAGTTCAGTAGGAACATTTCCACAAAATGGCTATGGCCTATACGATATGACTGGTAATGCTTGGCAGTGGGTTGCTGATTGGTATCGCTCAGATTATTTCGCGATGCAAGCCAAAGAATTTGGTGATGTTGTGGCCAATAACCCGCAAGGCCCCACTAATGCATATGATCCAGATGATTATGGCGTACCCACTAATGCACCCAAGAGGGTGATTCGTGGCGGATCATTTTTGTGCAACGAAGATTACTGTCAGTCTTATCGCCCAAGCGCAAGGCGTGGAGCAGATCCGTTTAGCCCAATGTCACATCTTGGATTTAGATTGGCAAAAGACTCTCAGTAGTATTCTTGTCGGTTAACGCGACAAATTCGATATCTCCCAATTCAACTGCCTGCGGACACCCTCCAGGATCCATCGATTTCCACCCGACACCAAGGCTCTCGTTGCTTACTGAACACCTAATTTAAATACCTTAAAGTCATTGTTTCTGCAGTTATTCCTGATCATTTTTAAAACCTCTAAGGCGTATCTCGTACGTTCGTTTCATACCGGGCAGGCCAAAGACCTGATTGGCCGATGAGATCAATAAAGAATTTTTTAGATCTGGTCGATTCTGCCCCGGGCCATCAGAAACCTCTACAAGCACCCTCGGGTGTTTTAATTCTTTAATTACAGAGATTAAGCGTTAAATCATCGATTCAAGGGTTACCAATGGGAGGGGGTATGTACTAGGTATACCTACCATTCTTTGTTCTATACATTGAGTCTTCTTACTCAAAACCTGTCCAAGATGGTTATTGGTCAGGGGAGATACAAAACTACTTTCTCGTAGTTTTTCATTTGTTCCATTTATAGCAAAAAACTTAGCATCCTATAGCGAGATGCTTGCCTTACTTCAATTTTTTGATAATAGGTAATTATTCTAGCAACTCAAATGAGAACGGATAATAATTTTTGTATGAATATTTAGAGATCACAGTACACAAAATCATCACTGCACATCAGCCTATGCTGTTGCTTTGCAGTGTTATTTTTTTGATTACTTTTAGCATAACAATTTATTTGATTATTGAACACCGCAGAGGAACAGGCAAAAGAAAGCAGCATTTTCATAAAAGTATTTACGTCGAGATTATGTGGGCGGTTATTCCATTCTTAATTATTTTTCTCTTAGTATGTCCAATATTTGTTACAGTTTTACGCTAAAAAATGTTGAAGTGTTTAATGCACTGCACCAGAAAAATTATAGTTTTTATAAGAATTTAGGTGTAAACACTGATTAAATTATCGTTTAGCTGAGATTTAAGGTATATCTTCAAAAAAAGTTTAAAGAACTTTATTTTTGATGAGAGGTTTCATTTCTAGATAGAGACATCCTAGAGTTCATGGCGTTGATGTAGCTTAAATCCTAAAGAGCGAAATGCTCTAGGAGCGAAAGGCGTTATGGCACTTGCGATCATCATTGCATTACTCGTCATTGGCTCAGTCCTGTTCCAATTCTTGAGTCCCTGGTACTTCACGCCAATTGCATCGAATTGGGTGGCAATTGACAATACTATCGGCTTGACATTCTGGATTACAGGCGCTGTCTTTGTCATTGTTAATTTATTTGTTGTTTACTGCATCATCCGTTTCCGTAAGCGTAAAGGCAGTAAAGCTGAATATGAGCCTGAAAATAAGAAACTAGAATGGTGGCTAATTGGCATTACCACCATCGGCATTGCTTCTATGTTGGCCCCAGGATTATTTGTATGGTCTGACTTTGTACATGTTCCATCTAATGCCAGTCTCTTTGAAGTCGTTGGTAAGCAATGGAACTGGAGTTATCGCTTTCCTGGTAATGACGGCAAGATGGGTTTAGTGGATACCAAATTTATCTCCGAAAAGAATCCTTTTGGCATCGATCCAGAGGATGTGAATGGGCAAGACGATATTTTGGTATCTAGCCAAGAGGTTCATCTTCCTCTAAACAAACCAGTGAAAGCCTTGCTAAGGTCTGTTGATGTGCTGCATAACTTTGCGGTACCGCAATTTCGCGCCAAGATGGATCTTGTGCCAGGAATGGTGACTTATATCTGGTTTACACCAACCCGCGCTGGAAAATTTGATGTTCTCTGTAATGAGTTATGTGGTGTAGGCCACTATGTCATGCGTGGCAAAGTCGTCATTGAAAGTGATGATGCCTATCAAGCTTGGCTTAGCAGCTATCCTACATTTTCCCAAACTCAAACACAAAAAAATGGTGATGCTGCTGCTGGTCAACCACTGTATGCGGTTTGCTCTGCTTGCCATGGAGCTCAAGGAGAGGGTAATAAAGCTTTAAATGCCCCTAAGTTGAGTGGCCAAGCGGAGTGGTATTTGAGTCGGCAGCTCATGAACTTTAAGCAGGGTGCACGTGGCGCTAAAGATCAAGATATCAATGGCAAGGTGATGGTGCCAATGGCTGCTACCTTAGTCTCTTCCGCTGATGTTGCTAACATCACTTCCTATATCCGAACACTGCCCGATACACCAGTTGAACATACTATCCAGGGAAATATCTCCAAAGGAAAAGATTTATACAACAGCACTTGCGCGGCATGTCATGGCCAAAATGGAGCAGGGGTTGAATCAACCAAAGCCCCAAGGCTCCAGAATATGAGCGACTGGTATTTGGTGACCCAATTAAATCATTTTAGGGATGGTGTTCGTGGAACCCATCCGAAAGATTTATACGGACAACAGATGTCATCGGTTGCCTCATTTTTAACACAAGAGCAAACAATTAATGATCTTGTTACCTATATAGGGACCTTGAAATGATCGATTTATTCATGAGGAGATTTTGATGGAACACGTTGCGCATGACGCATCTAATTTTGCGCCACCGTTAGAAGTCAAAGAGATGGAGCTTTACCATCCCAAAACATTTCTCGGTAAATATATCTGGAGTCAGGATGCCAAAGTAATTGCGATTCAGTATGGTATTACTGCAATGTCAATTGGTTTTGTGGCTCTAGTGATGTCATGGTTAATGCGTTTGCAGCTAGGTTTTCCTGACACATTCTCTTTTATTAATCCTAGTAATTATCTGCAGTTTGTGACCATGCACGGCATGATCATGGTCGTTTACCTCTTAACTGCCTTGTTCTTGGGGGCATTTGGTAACTACCTCATTCCATTAATGGTTGGTGCCCGCGATATGGTCTTTCCATACGCTAATATGCTGAGCTTCTGGATCTATTTGTTTGCTGTATTACTTCTCGTTGCTAGCTTTTTTGTGACTGGGGGACCTACGGGTTCTGGCTGGACTCTGTATCCGCCCCAAGCGATCCTGCCAGGGACGCCTGGTGCTACCTGGGGCATTATTTTGATGCTCGTTTCTTTAGCCTTTTTTATTATTGGCTTCACGATGGGTGGCCTGAACTATGTGGTTACTGTTTTGCAAGCACGAACACGTGGAATGACCATGATGCGTTTGCCTTTAACAGTCTGGGGCATTTTCATGGCGACTATATTGGCACTCTTTGCTTTTCCAGCGCTATTTGTAAGTGCGATCATGATGCTCTTAGACCTCACTTTAGGCACAAGCTTTTTCATGCCAGCCCTAGTCTCAATGGGTCAACAAGGCGAGCATTCTGGTGGTAGTCCCTTACTATTCCAACATCTATTTTGGTTTTTTGGGCACCCTGAGGTTTATATCGTTGCCTTACCAGCATTTGGTATTGTTTCCGATCTGATTAGCGTTCATGCTCGTAAGAATATTTTCGGTTATCGCATGATGGTGTGGGCGATCGTTGCAATTGGGGTTCTGAGCTTTATGGTTTGGGCCCACCACATGTATGTCAGCGGCATGAATCCTTATTTTGGCTTTTTCTTTGCCACGACTACCTTAATCATCGCTATACCAACAGCACTCAAAGTATATAACTGGGTTTTAACCCTGTGGCATGGCAATATTATTCTTAGTGTGCCAATGCTGTTTGCAATTGGATTCATCTTCGCATTCATTCACGGTGGACTCACTGGTTTATTTCTCGGAAATGTCACGGTCAGTGTGCCTTTGTCAGACACCATGTTTGTGGTAGCGCACTTTCATATGGTGATGGCAGTTGCACCAGTGATGGTTGTATTTGGAGCGATTTATCATTGGTACCCAAAAATTACTGGGCGCATGCTCGATGAGAAACTTGGAAAAATCCATTTCTGGGCTACATTCTTAGGCACCTATGCAGTTTACTTACCAATGCATTACCTTGGTTTTCTTGGGGTTCCGCGCCGTTATTACGCAGTTGGTGGAACTGATTTCATTCCGCAGTCAGCTCAGAGCTTAAATGCAGGCATCACTGTTGCTGCCATCGTAGTTGGCGCCTTTCAGTTTGTCTTTATTTACAACCTTATCCGGAGTTATACCAAAGGAAAGGTGGCTGATGGTAACCCTTGGAATGCGACTACTCTAGAATGGCAGACTTCAGAAACACCTCCTGTGCATGGTAATTTTGGTCCTAAGTTGCCCGTGGTTTACCGTTGGGCTTATGACTATAGTGTTCCAGGAGTCGTCAAAGATTTTATTCCCCAAAATGTGCCGCCCAGTGATGTAGTGATGGATGCCAATGCAACTCAGGCAGAGAGGGATTCTTTTTAATGGGAATCTTTCAAACATTAAGTGCGCAGCCTTGGTCTGTTGAGCAAGCGAAATTAGATAATCTTTACGCGGGGCGAAGCTCTACTGCCTACGCTAAAAAAATTGCCCTACGGGTATTTCTGGGAGTTGTAGCAGTCTTATTCACCTTAATGCTCATTGCCTATGCTGGCCGGATGGGTTATGAAGATTGGCGTCCAGTGCCGCAACTACAGTTATTGTGGATTAATACAGGCATATTGGCATTAAGTAGCCTATCAATGCAGTGGGCTCAATACTCAGTACGCCACAGAAAAATGGATGCGATGCGTATTGGCTTACTCCTAGGCGGGGCCTTAACACTGGTTTTTTTATTTGGTCAAGTTCTTGCTTGGCGGCAATTGAGCTCAATGGTTTATTTTGATATCACCATTCCAGCAATTGGATTTTTTTACATGATTACCGGCGTGCATTGTTTGCATATGGTTGGTGGTTTAATTGCCTGGAGTCGAACTGCCCCTAAAGTTTGGAGCAATGTAGATATTGCTAAGGTGCAAAATAGTATCGAGCTTTGTACGACGTACTGGCATTTTTTATTGCTAGTTTGGTTAGTCCTTTTTGGACTATTGTTTGCAGGCGACAATCTTGACCTCGTCCTAAAACTCTGTGGTATTCGGTAGATAGGATCTAAACATGTCAGAAGCCCATTCAACCCACTTAGAAGAGATTCCGCCACCATATACAGGGCCAGAAAGCTTTGTATCGGACTGGTCCTCTGATCAAACGGCGTTTAAGAATGTTCCTTGGGGTAAGGTCATGATGTGGATCTTCCTCGTTAGCGACACCTTCATTTTTAGTGCCTTTTTAATCTCGTATATGACCGTGCGGATTTCTGCTGTAGAACCCTGGCCAAATCCCAGTGAAGTTTTTGCCTTAACGTTATTTGGCAAAGAAGTGCCGTTAGTGCTGATTGCAATCATGACTTTCATTTTAATTAGCAGTAGCGGAACGATGGCGATGGCAGTGAACTTTGGATATCGCAAGAACCGCAAAGTAACTTTTATCCTATTAATCATCACTGCTATTTTGGGGGCATCATTCGTTGGAATGCAGGCCTTTGAGTGGACCAAGCTGATTGTAGAAGAGGGTGTAAGGCCTTGGACTAATCCCATGGGTGCCCATCAATTTGGATCTGTTTTCTTTATGATCACGGGATTTCATGGTACTCATGTCACCATTGGAGTCATATTTCTTTTAATTGTTGCCGCTAAAGTCTATCGCGGTGATTTAGAACATAATCGCCCTGGATTTATGACGGGAAGAAAAGGAAATTACGAGATAGTCGAAATCATGGGCCTATATTGGCACTTTGTAGACCTGGTGTGGGTCTTCATTTTTGCTTTTTTCTATCTTTGGTAGGGGGGAATAATGGAATATCCTAAACAACACCCCATTGGCATTTACCTCAAGATCTGGGCATTGCTATTTATTTTGAGTGGCCTATCTTACTCTGTTGATTATTTCCACTTTGAGGGCTATTTGAGATGGGCCTTGATCATCATTTTCATGATGTTAAAAGCAGGCTTAATTATTGCGTTCTTCATGCATATGGTTTGGGAGCGAGTGGCTTTAATTTATGCCATTCTTGTTCCGCCACTATTACTTTTAACTCTGGTTGGCATTGGCGTACTTGAGGGTGACTATACTTTTTTGACGCGTAATATCTTTTTTGATAGTTAATCTCTAGCTTTCTGATTTGAACTTGAGGAACTTTAATGAAACAGAAATATTTCTCTATTAATGCATGGATCCTGTGCGGGGTTTGTATCGGATTAATTGTATTTACTTTTATTTTGGTTGTTCATAATGAAAATATGCCAAATAAAATAAATCAGGATCGCGATAATTTACTTGGCGGTAGTAAGACAGTGCTGGACCGCATTAAGCCTATTGGTCAGGTTAATCTGGGCTCCTAAGGCTGTTCTTTACTAACCTTCAATTTCACTGGTAACACTAAGCCCCCTTTAAATTCAAGCAGCACTTCCACTTGATCTCCTTGTCTTAATCCTTTTTTAGGGTTCATGAGCATCAGGTGATATCCACCAGGTGTCAATTGCAGCGTAGACCCCGGCTTTATTTCAATCTGGGGTGTGTGATTCATATGCGCCATACCCCCCTTACTGACTGTTTGATGCAGCATGACTGATTTGAAGTCAGCGCTACGAGCCCCTAGAAGGGTCTGAGCTTGCGGGGATTGATTTTGTAGGTCCATATAGCCAGCAAGTACTTCTGCGCTTGGAGGCGCCTCTTGGACCCAGGCATGGCTAACATTGATTTTAGAATCTGCTGCCCGCAACTGTGCTGAACTGAAGCTCAGCATTAAACCCAAAATGAGTGATAGTGGTAATTTCACAATGTTGCCTTTAGAGTGTTGAATTCATAGCATTGATCTTTTTGAGATCAATAAAACGCCTACTGATAGTGCTCATATCGAAGGGCGGTGTTAATAATGCAGCGTATTGACCTTGTGGGTTGATTAAAAATAGCACTGAGGTGTGATAGACCTGATAACTCTCTTTATCTAGCGCAGACTCAACTTCAAATAGAGCGCCCAGCTGCCCCGTTAAATTGCGCAGTTCTAATTCTGTACCCGTTATACCAATGATAGAAGGGTCAAAGTAGCCAGTGTATTCCTTGAGGATAGCTGCTGTATCGCGCCTAGGGTCTACTGAAATAAAGACAAATTGAACATTTTTACTGCCATTGACGCCTTTAGCTAATTGCTCTCGTAGCTTAGAAAGGCTTGCTAAGGTACTTGGGCAGATATCAGGGCAGTGCGTATAGCCAAAGAACAGAAATGACCAGTTGCCTTTTAGCCGTGCAAGATCAAACGCATGATTATTTTGATCGGTTAGGACAAATTCTCTTAGTGGTTTAGGATTCACAAATACCGTCATTGCCCGATCTGGAATGAGCCTAGGATGCGACTCTTCTCCTAGGCTAAATAGAAATAGAGATCCTCCAGCTAAGAATGTCATTGCCAGAACAGAGGCAAGGATTAGGCTGAACTTAAATGATGGCAGCCTCATCTAAAGATCAAGATGATTTAGCAGTGGCGAATCATGCCTATTTTTTGTTGAAATAGGACTAGCCAATGCGGTTCAGATTTACCAGTTCCAGCCAAACTGACCTGAGGGTGCAATTTAAGCACACGATCTAATATCGCTTCCTGAGAAGGGTAGAGGTCTACATAGAAAACATGTAGGCCATCTTTAAGTGCCTGTTTAAACTGGACAAAAAGGTGATTTGGCCTATGGATACCAATTAAACCGCCTTCCCATATGCAAAACCAAAATAAAATTAATGCAAGGAATATGAATGGCATCCAGCCTGCGCCAGATTTATGCCAATCTAAATAATGGGTCAGCATCAATACAGTTGAAAAAACACAGGCGCCAACTGCAGCCCCAATTAATCCAGAATGAACAATGTCTATTTTCATGAAAGATTGGACTTCATGAAGGTGAGGGTGCTGTCGGACTCCTTCAACGTCATTGCTGAGCACATGAATTTGTGCAGTGGCAATATTTTCTTTTTCTAGCTGTTCTTCGAATAGCTCTAGGTCGTCTAAATTATTGCTAATGAAATAATGTCTCAGTAATTTCATAATGCACTCCTAGTTGAATTAACTACTAACATAATTTCATCTATTTTAATTTGATATAGATCAAGCCATCGTTTGATTGTGCGCTTATGAAGCACACTTGTCTATTGATAGGGTTACTTCTTTTTAAGGTACAGCTTGGTCTAACCCGATTAGCACTTAAATCATCGATTCAAGCATCATGAGTAGGAGCGGGTATGTACTAGGTATACCCGCCAATCATTGCTCTATACATTGGCTCTTCTGGCTAAAAAACCTGTCCTAGATTGTTATTGGCTGGAGGAGACATTCACCATGTTGGAGGGGAGCATTAAATGCAAGCCAGTTCAAAAAAACATTTCAATATTTTGATCTTTGGCGCCTCTTATGGCTCCTTATTAGCAAGTAAGTTAGCCTTAGCAGGACATGATGCAACCTTAGTCTGTTTGCCGGCAGAGGTAGAGCTGATCAATTCAGTAGGCACTCGGGTTCGCTTGCCAGTGAGGGGTCGGGAAGGATTAGTTGAAATTGATTCTCGTAACTTGCCAGGCAGAATTAGTGCCGCTACTCCAGAAAATGTCGCTACAGCAAACTTTGATTTGGTGGTCTTGGCGATGCAAGAACCTCAATATGGCGCCACGGCTGTGAGTGACTTATTAGAAGCTGTAGCCACTCAGCAGATACCAACCATGTCTATTATGAATATGCCACCACTGCCTTACCTGCACCGTATTCCAGGTATTAATGCTAACGACTATGTTGACTGCTATACAGCCCCCGAAGTTTGGGATCAGTTTGATCCTCGCTTCATGACTTTATGCAGTCCAGATGCGCAAGCCTTTAGACCTCCAGAAGAGGGCGTGAATGTTTTGCAGGTTCGTTTACCGACAAACTTTAAAGCTGCTCGGTTTGAGTCAGAAGAACATACCAATATGCTGCGACAAATTGCTGCTGATATTGAGGCAGTGAGGTTTAAAGTAGACGGGAAAAAGATCGAGCTACCAGTCAAGCTGAAGGTATTTGAGTCGGTATTTGTGCCGCTGGCAAAATGGAGCATGCTCATGACAGGTAACTACCGCTGCATTACTCCTCAGGGCATACGTTCAATCAAAGATGCCGTGCATTCTGATATGAAGGCATCTCAAGTAACCTATGATTGGGTTGGAGATTTGTGTCTATCTCTTGGTGCTGACCTTAAGGATTTAGTTCCTTTTGAAAAGTATGCTGCCGCAGCCAATGGCTTAGCTAATCCATCTTCTGCAGCAAGGGCTTTGTATAGTGGGGCAAAGAATATTGAGCGGGTTGATAAATTAGTTCAATCAATTGCTAAACACAAAGGCAAGCATCTTTCAATCATTGATGATGTAGTTGCTCTAGTTAATACTCAGCTTAAGAAAAATCAAGCACAGTAAAATTTTTTGCTCATCACTACCGAGTAAATTATATTTCAGATTTTCTGTGCTCAATCTCACTCTTACCAACCGCATGTTGGCTTTAATGCAGACTCTGTTTGGGGCGTTGCGCTAGTATTGACCATTCTTCGAGATAGTCTTGGATATCTTGGTTGCTTGATGTAATGTATTGTTTAAAGCCACTGTGTGAGTCTTGAGTTTGCAGCGTCTCTTTAAAGTCTATCGTAAGATCAAGCAGCTGACATATTTTCTCAGGGCATTTTTCGGATTGTATTATTTCTCGTGTCTTAACATCCATTAATCGTTGCGCAAGATAAGATAAAATTTGCATGTGTTCATATGTTGGTATCTCAGGAAAAAGTAAATAAATAAGGATGCTGATTTTATCCCCGTCTGGTGAAGCAAAATCTATAGGCTCAGCCAATTTTATAAGACATCCAACAGGTATTTGAATTCCAGCGATCATCCCATGCGGAATAGCAACTCCAGAACCGAGGGCAGTAGAACTTAAGTTTTCACGAGTATTCAAACAGTCAACCACTAAACTTGAGCTTATCCCTAGATGACTTTCAAAAAGATTACCTGCAAGAGCAAAAGCTTCAGCCCTATTTCTAGCTGGACTATTAATAGCAATGCAGTCTATCGTGAAAAGATCACTCAGGATATTCATCTTGATCGAGTAGTTTTTCGTGATGGTGATCTTGCATCTTCTCTTTGTGTTTTACGACTTGGCGTTCTAACTTGTTTACTACCGCATCAATCGCATGGTAAAGATCTTCGCTATGGGCTTCTGCATAAAGCTCCCTACCTTTGAGGTGAATCGTCAGCTCAGCAGTATGACGTAGGGCTTTCTCCGTAGCGTTATCAATCATAAAAAAGACAGTAGCATCAATCACATGGTCAAAATGCTTGCGAATCTTTTCCATCCCATTTTTGACATGCATGCGCATAGCAGGGGTGACTTCAAGATCACGACTATTGATAGTTAAGTTCACTGGCAATGTCTCTTGCATAGGCGAAGAAATAGGCCTTGCTTCTTTATTATTCCTAATGTCTAGGGCAAAGTAAGTTTTATGCTTAGGCATCATTTTTTTGATACCGAATTCTTAAGTTGAAATCACTTTTCCCATGAATTTTCCAAAACTTGATATCTTCAAATAGCTTATCCAGATCTGCATAAGATAGGTTCTTCATATCGAGAAGGTTGATTGAGTCGCCTGTCTCTAGTCTTTCTAATGCCATTGCATGTGTCAGCTCAGTCATTCCAAGGTCCTTTAGCCAATTTGGCCTAATTCTTACTAAGTTAGGCTTAATTCATGACTTATTGCCAAGTTCAAGTTGGCAAATGTATTTAATCTGACTTAGGGCTATAAAAGGTACATGATGTTAGATTGGCAAGAGAGCACTCTAGGGAGTTTTCACTATCAACCAATTCGTGATCGAGCGTTTCCATTTAGCTTTTAGAGCTGGACTGATCAATCGGTTTGGAGAAATACCTACGGCCAGTAAGTTAGCGATTGAATTTAATCTTCGTAACTTTCAGTCAAATCCAATTAGTCGTGAAACGGCAAGAAAATGGATCAATGGCCAATCCATGCCAGAGACAGCGAGACTGAAGACTTTAATCGGCTGGCTAAACTTAGATGCATCGTTCATTTACTCTACGACTGTCACCGAGACAGCAAGTATTCCTGCAGGGATTACTAGCGAGCAAGATAGGGCAAAAGTAGAGGCCTATGGACTGCGAAAAATAGAAGGTTTGGCACAAGCTGCTTTGAACTTTGTTTCACCCCTGACGGCAGTATTAAATACAGAGGGCACCATTATTTTGGTTAATAGTGCATGGCGATCTGCTGCTATGCTATATCCCAAGTTAAAGGGGGGCAGCCTAGGATGCGAGGGCGTTAATTATCTTGCTGTTTGTGAGAAAGCAATGGGACCGGGCTCTGAAGAAGCTTACAAAGTGGCTATATCTATTCGTCATGTTATTGCAGACAATTCGAAAACATTTACTTCAAAATATCCTTGCCACAGCAATGTAGATAAAAGATGGTTCGAGGTTAAGGTGTCTTCCTACAAACACTTGGATGACGTGTGTTGTGTTGTTACACATATGCCGATTACTGAAGCAGCTTTTAAGAAGAAAAACTGATTGGAGAATGCTTAGCCAGTTAGCCCTCTCTAACTACAATTCGACCAAGAGCGTCTAGATCAGATTCATCTACTTCTAAATAGTCATATTCGATGATGGTAGTCCCTTCTAATTGTTCAATATATTCTCGTGTCGCATAGTGCGGTGGAATGTAAGCATGGTTATCATGTTGGTAGTCATAAACTTTGTAACGATAGACGGTTATTTTCATATTCGGCTATTCAATCATCGCCCCAGTCTGCATAGCTTTCATCCGGGATATGATTCATTTCATTGATTTTGCGCTTTGTTAAATGTTGCCAAATTAATCGCTCTTGGACCAGTTCATTACTCTGAAGTTCAAAGAATTTTTCGGTCAAGCTATCTTCTTCAATTTGTAAATTTTGGGTACCCATGGCATGCTCCTATCAAAGCGGAAAAACAAGATCTAAGTCGTGATAAATTGACCCATCAACATTAACTTATGCTGAACCTAATGAGGGAGTTTGTCTAACTAATTATGTAGTTTTTTAGAAGGTGAAATCGTATTGCATGGCACCAAATTGCAAGTCAAAACAAGGAATTGCCCACTTTGTATTGATATCTCAAATCTTCTTCCCTAAGCGTAATTACTAGAGTAATCTAAAACCATCATTGAACCTGCTGAGGTTGTCATGAGTGGAAAACATGCAATTTATGTAGTTGTGAAATCCAAGGACGGGCAGATTGAGAGTAAAGATCATGGCCTGCTAAATTTAATTAATCGCCATCATTGTGATACAACATTGGTAGCATTTCATAGAGACTGGAATACCTATTGTCTGCATCATTTTGGTTGTGTATTGGAGATTATTGATGTAGGTTATGAGTGGTCTTATGAGTAAGCACTTCTATCATCAAATTGTATGGGTAGCTAACATGGAGATGAAGACGGCTAAAAATACATCTTATTCACTAGAGGTAGTGAAAGAATAGCCTTACTATTTTCAGTGCCTCAGATAGTTAAGTAATGAGTCTTTAGCTTTAAAAAGGAGAAAGTTAAATGTCTATAGTAGAACAATTCTTAGACTTGAATTCGCGAAAAGTATGGAGTTTAGGACCAGAAAATCGAGTAATAGACTCACTATTTTTAATGGCTGAAAAAAATATTAGTTGTATTTTGATTATGAATGAAGGACATCTTGTAGGAATTTTTTCTGAAAGAGACTATGCAAGAAAAGTAGTAATTCAAGGTAAAAATAGCACTGAAACTTTATTAAAAGAGGTTATGACAGACAAGGTAATTACGATTAGCCCTAAGACTGAATTGGATGAATGTATGCAGTTAATGACTGACCACCGGATTAGACATTTGCCGATTTTAGATAATATTAAAGTAATTGGCTTAATATCGATTGGTGATGTGGTGAAAGAAATGCTTGTTCAGCAAAAAAATCAGATTGAAGAATTACAAAAGTATATTTCTGGCTAGGTAAGAATTAACTACTTCTGAATTCAGGTTTAGTTATCAAACGTCGCCTCATGTTAAGGATCAGGCATCCTCTGCCTTGATTGATTCTGCCCCGGAGAAACAAGGATGAATAAAACCACCCGAAGGTAGTGTTATCTAGAGTGTAGGTCGCACGTTCGAATCGTGCTGGGCAGGTAAAATACTCCAATCTGCCTTCACTAAATACAAGGCCTAAGCGGCCATTATTATAAATTCACTTTCCTGTACCAAGCCTATTGGTAATACCCCCACCCCTTAACCTGACTTAAAAGTAGAATTTCTAAGTTGTTTGATTTAAAGGAAATTCTATGAAAACCTCCCGCTTTACCGATAGCCAAATCATGGCCATCCTCAAACAGGCG
>Ga0194055_10001539_pt1 | contig 18788 bp, 35 predicted proteins | sample SepL449m_MetaG_FD_155482 | JGI IMG/M metagenome (GOLD analysis project Ga0194055, IMG submission 155482) | Anoxic zone freshwater microbial communities from boreal shield lake in IISD Experimental Lakes Area, Ontario, Canada - Sep2016-L442-9m | ecosystem: Environmental > Aquatic > Freshwater >...
CAACCATTAGAGTATCTTCTTTATTTAAATCAATCTTTCCTTGTTTCCATAACACTCTAACCTCATTTACCAAATTAAAATATGATTCAGAATAAACTTTGAATCCATTATTGGTTAAAGTCATTTTATTATCAATATGATATTGTAATTCATCTGAAATATTAATAGTTTCTTTTAAAATCAAAGATTTATTTAGATGAGATTTTAAAGACTCTTTAATTAATTCACGTAAATCATCCATAACAGTTGGTTTTTTAATAAATACTTTTATTATTGAACTATGAAAATAATATTATCCATTTTTTTGATTTTATGTAGACTTTTTGTTGGAATCAAAATTATATATTGGATTGTTGGAAAAATTAACTACCCTCAACTTCATTCAATTTCAGAAATTGAGTTGTTTTTGGTTATTGTGGTTTTTGATACTTGGGTATCATCATCCCAAAGTGGAATTGATATTAAAATAAATAAGAAGGACGATTAATAATAACATAAGAATATTTATTATAATAAAAATAAATTATTATGTTATTAAAAATTGGGTCAAAAGGAGATGACGTAAAAAAATTCCAAGCAAAATTAGGACTTGTTTCTGATGGTATTTTCGGAAAAGGTACAGAAGAAGCCATAAAATCATTTCAAACTAAAAACGGGTTAACTCCTGATGGCATAGTTGGTGAAGGAACATGGGATAGAATATTTTTTGACCAACAATTAATTACCGAACCATCTACACCATCAATCTCAATTGGTGGGTTAAATTTAGACAAACTTAAAGGTCATATTCCTGATACCGTACTTGCTCAAATACCTGATACAGCATCAAAATTTGAAATTAACACTCCATTAAGATTGGCTCATTTCTTATCCCAGTGTGGTCATGAATCTGGTGGATTTAAGTTAACAAAAGAAAATTTAAATTATTCGGCAACTGGATTAAAGGGTACTTTTAGCAAATATTTTAAAGAACCTGGTTTAGCAGAATCATATGAAAGAAAACCTGAAAAAATTGCAAATAAAGTTTATGCAAATAGGATGGGTAATGGTTCTGAATCATCAGGTGATGGGTCAAAATATTGTGGAAGAGGGTATATTCAATTAACAGGAAAAGATAATTATGTCGCATTTGGAAAATCAATTAATGAAGATATGACATTAACTCCTGAAAAAGTTTCAACTCATTATGCTTTATTATCTGCAGCATGGTTTTTTAATAAAAATGGTTTACATAAAATGGCTGACGGTGGAGCAACTGATGCAGTTGTAACATCTATTACTAAACGAGTTAATGGTGGTACTATCGGATTACCTGATAGAATTAAACATTTCAAAGAATACTATAGTCTACTTTCTTAATTTTTTTTGGTTATTTTCAAATAAAGTAATATCTTTGGAGAAATTATAAATTATGATTCAAGTGAATTTAAAAACAGCTTTTTATGAGTTTGAGTGGGTAATCCGTGTTATGGAATCGGCCGAAACAAAACATCAGTTGGATGTCGTATATAAATGTTTCCACCTATGGGAGCAAAAACATGTGTCAAAAAATATTACTAAAGTAGAATTAAATAAAATCAATAGTTTAAGGAGTAATTTTTGGGTTATGTTTAAAAATAAAAATATAAAATTTGACACAGCCAATCTCATATACTAGTGAATTTTTACCTGAAATTACGATTGCTGTCGTATTCTCAGATAATCCACAATACGAAAAACTTGAACCCATGTTTAATGAATATGGATATGGTTTTATGGTACCAAATAAAAATCTTGTAATTGTTGATGGTGAACAAATTATAAATAATTTTGATGAAGATGTGTTAAAGTTTATTGAAGCTCACGAAATTGCTCATATTATATTAAATCATGATGGGCCAAGAAATGAAAAAGAGGAATTGGACGCCGATCTTGGAGCATATATTCTTTTAAAACAAAAAGATAAACTTGGGGCAATTAAATCTTTAATTGAACACTTTAAACAAAGACACGGAATTAAATTTGATGAAAAATTACTTGAAAGAGTAAAAAAATACTTCTATCAGTATTAAAAAACACATTTTTTTAAAATTATACAATATTTATAAGATACATCACTCATAGAGTGTTCTCATATATCAATTTCCAAAAGACCCGCGAATTTATTTTGTCGGGTCTTATTTTTTTCGTATATTTGTAAAAATAATAATTATGAAAGTAGAATTTGCCGATAGTTTTTGGAAATCGTTAAAAACTTTATCAAGACACCAAACTTGGTGGTATAAAACTTATGAATTTTTTCGTAGAGATTTACCATACTTTTTAGAAAACATTTGGTTTTTTAGAAAAGAATTGTACGCATTTCGTTCTTGGGATTATTCATATAATCTTGATTTATTTCGTCGTTCATTAGAAAAAACCGTAAATACAATTGAGATTCACGGACATGAGGTAGATAAATCAAGAATGAAAAAAGTTGAAAAGATGAAAAGAGCAATTCAATTACTTAATAACATAAGAAGCGACAAATATATTAGCCAATCAGAAAATGAATTAGGTGAGTTAAAAAATTCTGATTGGTTATTAAATGATAGAGAAGATACGGTAGAAGAAAAAGAACACAATATAAAAGTTTTTAAAAGATCTCATGAAATTGAAGAGTCTGAATGGAAAGAATTATGGACTATTTTTGAGGGTCAAGATTACGAGGAATATAAAACTTTATATGATTCTTTAACTGAAGAAGAAAAAAAAGAAAAAGACCTGTGGTATGAATGGTTTGATGGTACAGGGTTAAGAGGTTGGTGGGATTAATCTATTTATTAAAAAATATATTTTATGTTTGGAGTTATTTTATTTATTTTAGCAATATCAGCATCTCTCGCTTGGTTATGGTCAGGAGGAATTGATTATATGAAAAATCACCATCCTCATTATAAAGGTGAAGACTTTTTAGAATGGGGATTAGATGAAGAAGACAAAGACAATATTTTATAAAATATAAATTCAAATAAAATGATTAAAAAGTATGTGTTTATATCAGATACTCACAACAAACACAATTACCTAACAAGTAATGCTTATAATAACATACTTGGAAGTGGGGATGTTTTAATCCATGCCGGAGATTGTACCAGTATGGGAAAAAGTTATGAAATTAAGAGTTTTTTAGATTGGTTTTCAAATACGGATTTTACTCATAAAATATTTATCGCAGGTAATCATGATTTTGGTTTTGAATTAAATCATGATATCGCTGATGAATATAAAGAAAAAGGTGTTCACTATCTTTTTGATAGTGAAGTAATTCTTGATGGAATAAAATTTTATGGTAGTCCTTGGCAACCTGAATTTTATGATTGGGCATTCAACTTACCAAGAGGAGAAAAACTTGCTGAGAAGTGGGCAAAAATTCCTGGTAATACTGACATCTTAATCACTCACGGTCCTGCTCACGGAATGTTAGATTGGACTATGACTGGTCAACGCGTTGGTTGTGAAGATTTATTTCACAGAATTATGGAAGTTCAACCGAAAATCCATATTTGTGGTCATATCCATTGTGGATACGGACAAAAAAACTTTAATGGTGTTGAATTCTTAAATGCATCTGTGTTGAACGAAAGATATGACCATGCAAATAAACCAATTGTTCTTGATTTTGACACTGAAACTAAACAAATTGATTACCTATGAAAAATAAAATAAATGATGGACATTATTTAGAGTTAATGGATAGGATTCATATCATAATGTTAAATATTCAGGACCATCTTATAGACCATCCGTTGGCAGAAAACGAAATGAATGTACAAAAGAAAATAAAAAAAGCACAAAATAATTTGTGGAAGGCGTATCAATTAGTAGGAAATAAAGAAGATAGTTATGAAAAAAACAAACCGATTGCAAAAGTTATATCTGGACGACATAAGAAATCCTAAAACTGAAGGGTGGGATATTGTTAGAAGTTATACCGAATTTGTAGAATGGATAATAAATAATGGATTACCTAATGAAATATCTTTAGATCATGATTTAGGTGAATCTGATGAAAAAACAGGATATGATGCATCAAAATGGTTATGCGAATATTGTATTGAAAATGGGCTACCAATTCCAGAATATAATGTTCATTCTGCAAATCCAGTTGGAAAAGAAAACATATTAGCAATTTTAAAGACTTATAAAGAAAGGCTTAATTATTAAAAGGTGAGAGAAATCTCACCTTTTTTATATTTATTAATATGGCAGAACAAAGTCAATTTTCAAAATTACCAAAGAAACAATTATTTCTTATTGCTGAAAAATTAATAGACGAAGGTTTTCCAATCGGGAATCCATACCATGATGATTACGAGGGTTCGTATGAAAGTTTAAAAAATATTGCAAATTTTTTTAGTATTCCAGTAAATGATGAAGATGTTCAATTTTTCTCAAAATTTATGTATATTAATGATACCCTTCTTGCTAAAATTTTAGATAACCCAAAAGATAAATCTTTAATTGAAAGATTAGAAATTCCTGTAGCAAAAACTTATGATTTACATTATACGGTGTGGGGTAGTTGCACCTATACTGAATATCTCGCTCAAAAATTTGACTCTTACGATAAAGATTGGGTTACGGATTCCGCTGACCAACAAAGAAATGATGGTAATTGGGATTATTACAATGGTCGTACTATAAGACCTATTGAATATGATGATATTGAAGAAAGTGATAGTTCTTATGATAATGTTTATGAGGTTGAAGATAAAAAACCTACAAAAGAATCCATGTTAGATAAACTTGTAATTGAAAATACTAAAGATGTTGTTAACTCTTTAGATAAAAAAACTTTAATGGTATTAAGAAGAATAATTGATTCCAAGTTGAGATTTCTCTAATCTCATTCTCTTCTTTTCCTCTTTTGCCAAGTCACCCAATGTCATTTTCTTTTGATTCCAGGGATTAAAACTCCTCTTCCATCTATATTCCACTTCCACAGGTCCTGAGGTGGTTATTTTTGAGTTATATTTCCAAATGGATATACTTTCCTCATCTTCATAAACAACCTCCCATTTGGTCGGTTTTACGACTTCTTTTTGATTTACTGATGTTGCCATTATGCAAATATATAAAAAAAATTAAATTTGCGACGGATGAATTTCTTGGCCTTCATTATAAATTTTAATTTCCCAATTTTCTGTTTTATCTTTTTTACCAATACAAATATTTTTACAAAATTTTTTGTTGCCATAACAACTGCTAATTTTAGTTTTAACTTGGACTGGAACCCATCCCCACCCTAAATCTTGTTCGTGTATCAACATATCAATACCTAAAAAATCTGGCCATGAAAAATCGCCACTAAAAACTATAATATTTTCTTCACCAAAATGTTTTGATAAAATTGTTAGTGCAGATAACTCAGATGCTGCACCAATATCACCAGTACCTTTAATTGTTTTCAAAACCCCATTCATTATGTTAACCGCTTCTTCTCTACCTGAAAAATATTCAATAATAAGGTTAAAAAACGGACTCTCATTTAAACTGTTAGAGGGTGTTTCAAAATACTTCGTAAATATTTGGTTAAATGATTCACCAACCAATGCTTTTCTACTTCTAAAATCAGTTAGTAAGTAGGATAATGCTGTATAGTTAGTATTTAATTTGGTTAGTTGATTATATGTGTATTTGTCGTTTTGATTATCAACAAATAAAAATTTTTCAGCCAGATTGAGCTTAAAATTGTCAAATGTATCTTTGGCTTTATCACATGTTGGTAAAATAAGCTTTTCCGATAAATTTAAATTAGCAAGATTTTCATGAAAGAATGTGTCACCACTAGTATAGTATTTAACCTTTTCATTATAAGGTAATTCACTATCTTCTTTAAGGTGTTTTCCTACTTTATCTATTTGTTTTTGTACTTTTGATTTTTTATATTTTATTTTACTTTTAGCATTCTCACACCATTCTCTCTTTTCAGACTTAGCATCAAACAAATAACACCCCCACGCCTCGGAGTTGGATTCTAACATTAAAATTTGTTGTTCACTTAATATTATTCTCATACATTAATAAATACCTACAATAAACAAAAATCCCCACCGATTAAGATGAGGAATTAGTTTTATTGTTAATCAATATTTTTTTTATTTAGTATCAGGATTTGGATCAGGTACACATTTTTCATTAGTTAGGTAGTATTGAATACTATTATTTGGTCCCCACACTCCGTATTTACATGGTTTTCCTGTAAAATTTACTTTATCTGGACTAATACAAGAAGCGTTACATAAAGGTATTGCAGTTGTATTTGTTGTTGTACCAGTTGATTGTGGAACTCCTTGTTCTTTAATTACTTTTCTAATTAATCTTGTTATATCTCTTTCTGATAATCTTACTATTTTGGTTGCCATGTAATTATTTTTATTATAAATATATCAAAAAAAGAAAAATCCCCACTCATTGGTGGGGATTAGTTTTTTTACTCTTCAACGTCTTCTTTCTTTCCTTTAGTCAGTGTGATAAACTTATCAACTGAAGCGATTCCAAAACAAGCGATTGTTAATACTTTAAATGAATCAAAAATAAATTCATTAATGATTAATGGTTGTTTCAAAGTGCCGGTTACTATATCTGTAATTGCGAATAAACACATCATTACAAATGCTAGAAATCCAATAACTGCTTTCTCGTTGATTGAATTTTGATCATTGAACAGATCTTTAAAAAATTGTTTCATAGTTTGGTAATTTACTTAACTATAAATATCAATAACTTTACTAAGATACTACAACATTAATTGTTGTACCTGAAACAAATCTTGTTGATGCAGATTGAATCATTTGTGCCGAATTACTTACAATAAGTTGTAAGTAATTTCCAACTGAAATATAATTTGCTGATGTTCCTGAGTAAATTGCCGTACTACTTCCTTGACTTAGTGTTATTGTCCCGCCCACAGTATCCAATGTTGAGAATTGTGATGAATAACTTGTTCCAATGTTATTATTATTGTTAAAGAATAACGTTAATGTTCCACCTGTATAGTTTGGATTATATGTACCATTTGGACTGCCACCGTAAATAAATGCAGTATTACCATTATTTGTTGGTGCACTTGTAACAATTGTATTGTCTGCATAATAGAATAACCATCCGTCACTAGTATATCCTGATGTTGGAGTTGTTGATGGTGTTGGAGTTAATGTTGGCGTTACTGTTGGTGTACTTGTTTTTGTTGGAGTTAATGTTGGAGTTTGAGTATTAGTTACACTTGGTGTTGGTGTACTTGTTGTTGTTGGAGTTGGCGTCACAGGAATTGTTGATGTTGGTGTTGGTGTTACCGCTAATGTTGCCGTTGGCGTTGGTGTTATTGAAACCCATGAATTCCAATAACCATTATTTGTTAACCATGTTGATGCGTCATTACCATTTGTAAAATTTTGATTGAATGAGTTATTAGTCAATTCAACAAATGTTGATTCACTTAACGGATTAGACATGTTTTTAGTCCCTAAAAACCCAACTGAGGCATTAACATTGGCTCCTAAAACTTGATATCCTTCAGGTATTAAAAAATAAGGGTTATTTAATATACTCATTTGTCCAGCATTATTTCCTGGAGACAATACAGGGTAAAAAGATGTTAATCCATAAATAGGTAAACCTCCAGTACCTATTGCAGGGCTTGCATATAAGTTATTATTCCAATATCCGCCATTAACCCTTATCCAAATTAAACCATTAGATAAATCAACGGCAACATCAATTAAATCATTTGGTACCGACCATGTTGGTAATGCTGATTGAATAAGTGAACCACTGTAATAAAAATTACCATCCATAGAAAATCCAACACTTTGACCATCATTTCCAGGGTATGCACCATAAGGATTGCCTTGATAATTCATTGATGTTGTTCCTATACCAATAGATTGAAAAAATGGATTTCCTGGATTTGTACATACATTAGATTGGACACTAAACATAACTTTATCAACATTGTTAATTAAAGTTTGCCCTAATACAGATTGTTGATAACCAAATTGTTGGAGAGCTGATTGACTATTAACTAATTGAATATCACTTCCTTTATAAGTTGGACTTAATGTTAAATTCCCACCAACTACAGGAGTTTGTTGTGTATTACCTGAAACAGGGTATGCGATAACATAACCTAAAGATTCATCAGGACCACCCCACCATTGGAGTCCTCCGTAATTTTCACTATATTGAATGTTAACGTTACTAACGGCAATATCTCCGACTTGAGTTGTTCCGCTAATTGGTGATCCTGTATTATATGCGAATATTTTTTGAATTGCCATAATATTTTACTTATTAACTAATAAATATACGTTTGATACATAATAAGAATAATTTAAAAAAAAACAAAGTATTGAATTGAGTAGAACTCTAATGGTAAATCTAAATATGTTAATTTTACTATTAGTTATATTTCTGGTATTAGTTCTGTCCACTCTGGCGTTTTTAGTATATCTATCATTTCACTATAAACATACGGTCCTTCTTTTGTGGTGAGATTTAATACACATTCTGGAATGTTGCCCTCCCATTTAACAAATGTCTTAATTTTATCTACTGATTTGCGTACCGTATCAATTGATGACTCTCCTACTTTAGTGAAATCAATTTGACCTAATTCTGACACATTGAATATCATGAATTTTCTATTGTTGTAATTTTGTTCCATAGTATTATAATCCGAAGCGAGTTTTTGTTGCGTTATAGTTTGATGTTATTTCTACTTCAGAAAGAGATCTATTATACATAAAGATGCTTCCTGTATTTATTGGGCTAGCGTAGTTACCATCATTTCTGGCGCCATATGCTATATCTTGAGATGTATAATTCATTGACCAATTGTCAATGGTAACATTCCATAATTTGAATGAATCGTTCCAATACAAAGTAAAACTATTACCACTCTTTACTAAGGTAGTTTGAGCCCACCTACCTACTAAAGGTGTTGTTCCTGGAGTATAGAAGTTATTGTATTGAGTTCCTACTAAAGGTGATTGGTATACTTCGGATGATGTGTCAATTCGGAAAAATTGATTTATAGTATCTGTATTTCTATAACCCGTTAAGAAATTCTTTGTTCCTGCCAATTCCGACCAGAATAGTCCATCTAAGTTATATTGTCCTCCTGTTCTAAAGTAATGCCATGTTTGCCATGTAAAGTCACTACTATATATTGTCGTATTTCCAGGAATTGATACCCAATCATTAATACCGTCTAATACTATAACTCCACCATTATCACTACTGTAAGTAGGACCATTGATAAGAGTACTGTTAAATCCATTTCCACTTATGTCGTACCAAATTGTACCACTTCCTGGATACGATGATGGATTACTGGCATCTAAGTTTAGTACTAACCCGTTTGTTATAATTGGTATTTGATACGATGTCCAATATCCATTTAAATTTAACCAAGTTTTACATTCTGTTCCACCTGTAAAATTTTGTCCAAACAAAACATTAGTTAAATTAACAAAAGAATTTTCAGTTAAATATTCAGACCTATTAAACCCTACTGAGGCGGTTACTCCAGAAATTGGTGTTGGTTGAGTGTTTCCACTCACAGATATTGCGATAATATAACCTAGTTCTTCATCTGGACCATTCCAATATTGTGGATTGGTTGTAAATCCTGAAGTTGGAGTTCCAATTGATAAATCACCAATTTGTTGTGTACCAGATATTGTGGAACCTGAATTATATGCAAAAGGTCTTGCCGTTGCCATAGTATTTCACTTATTAAACAATAAATATATTAAAAAAGTAGATTTTTTAGGTCTCCTTTTAATTAACTTACTTTAGTATATCCGTAGTAAACTACTTGAGATGTACCACTGTTGTTTGTTATACCAAATGTAAAGGTATTTGTATTTGAAACTGCTGGTGACGAATTACTAATAGTTCCCGCAGTTCCAATTATTTGACTTGGTATTGATGTTAACACCAAAGCATTTCCTGCAAGATAATACCAACCATATTGTACACCTATTACAGGTACGTTTGAGTTTGATAGTGTTACTGTTGCATTCCAATTAACAATACCGTTTGGAATATTTCCATTTACCCACATAACATATGATTGACCTGCAGTAACTGTAAAACTGACTGTGTTTGCACCTGTAGTCAAAGTCCAACTTCCTGTTACAGGTACGCCAGTGCTTCCAGCTAAGAAGGTCTCTTTAGTAACTTTATATGTCTCTGTTAATCCGCTACTATCCATAACAAGATAAACTCCTGTGGAGTTTCCTGTAAACGTTGGTAATGCACTAATTTTTGTATTTGCCATTTTAATCTATTTTTTTATATTATATCTATTTCAATATTATTGTTATTTTCTGCCGTAGCTATTGAACTATCCTCAAATAATAAGAAGAATTGAGGTGTTTGAGTTGGTGTAGGTGTTGTAGTTGTTGTTGGAGTATTAGTTACAGTCACACTAGGTGTGTTTGTATTAGTTGGTGTCTGAGTAACCGTAGGTGTTACTGTTTGACTATCAGTAATACTTGGCGTTGGTGTGTTTGTATTAGTTGATGTTTGAGTTGGTGTTTGAGTTGGAGTTACTGAAGGGGTTGATGTTTGAGTTGATGTTGTTGTATTGGTTGGTGTTATTGTATTAGTCGGAGTTTGAGTAATCGTTGGGCTTGCAGTTATTGATGGTGTTGGAGTAAGAGTATTAGTTGGTGTTTGAGTTGGAGTACTTGTTACTTGTGGAGTTGGTGTTTGAGTTATGGTTGGTGTAGGTGTTGGTAAATTAAAACTTGTATAATATCCATTATTTTCTAACCATATTTCAGCGTCGTATGTTGTTGCAAAAGTTGGTTGACCATTCTTGGCACCAATATAGTTCGCCAAATCTAAAAATGCTTGGTCCGTTCTTCCCTTTGACCTCCAAAATCCAACTTGAGCAGTACCTGTAACTCCTGACGGAACTGGTTGACCTCCAGGTCTTGCATTTCCAATTATGTATCCTGTTATTTCTTCAGGTGACGCCCACCATTTAATTCCACCATAGTCTGAACTATAGTCTACCTCAACATTTCCAATTACAAAATCATTGTATTGTGTAGTTCCTGAAATTAATCCCCCTGTATTATACCCAAATGGTGGTTTGAATGCTGCCAAAATATAATTTTATTATAAATAGTTAAATAGCACAAAAAAAAAGAGACACCGTCGTGTCTCCTCGTAATCCCCCGTCAGGGAAAAATTGTGGTATCATTGTAGTTAGGTTGATATTCCGTATAACCCATAAAGGAGGACATCCTTCTGTTTTTATTTTAAGTACAAAAACAACTAAAACAACTTGGGTAGTTTTATCATGTTAAGGTATGATGAAGAATGCCATTCTTATAAACCTCCCGTGTTTTATTCAAGATTTTTTTTATTTAAAGAGATTAAAAAAATCATATAGGTGAGTATGGGAAACCACCATTTAAAAAACCCTCTGTCCGTTTCTTTTACAAAGATAAAATAATTTTTACAAACTATCAAACTTTATTGGCGAATATTCCAAGAAAATTATTATTTCCAAAGAAATTCATTTGAGTCGGCAACTCAGAAGTAAGGACATACTTTTGTTTTACATCAAAGATAAAAACACCGCAAAAAGAACTTGATATAATTTTAATTACTTAAGGTAAATTAAGGATATTCCAATCCGTCAAACCTAATACATTTTGTTTTATTTTTTTCTTAGTTTAAAGAGTAAGAAAAAATTGTGGATGATCGTAAAAAACACCAACTAAAAAATATCCTCTGTCCGTTTCTTTTACAAAGATAAGAAAGTTTTTTTAAACCGTCAAACTTTATTGATAAAAATTCCAAAATAAATTTGGAGATTTTTGTGGTTGGGAATGGAATCGAACCACTGGCACACTGTTTTCACACAGATGCTCTACCTATGTTAAGTTACCCTAACAACTGAGCTACCACAACCATATTATTTAAAGAACTTGAATTTGAATACCGAATATCTTTCATTACCTATTAGTTTCAAATTCTTTACAAAGATAATAAAGTTTTTTTAAACCGCCAAAACTATTTATAAAAATAGCCGACCCCTTAAATTGGGGACTTTTAGGACCGTTCATAGTTATGGACAAAATTAGAGAACGATTCGCTACCGTTCTCTTCTTATTTTTCACTATAACCTAATTCCATCAATAAATTTCTTAACTGTTCGTCTTAATAATTGAGTACCTAAATGACCCCAATTATCTTCCAGTTCATTTGATATCTTGCTGACAATATATTTCTTATTGTTTGATACAAAATTTGATTTTCCATCAATTGAGATTGATTTTAGTGGTTTTTCCATCCAAATTGTTTTATATTCTTGAACCGGATATAATCTCTTTAAATGATTTAATAATTCATCTGAAGTATCATTTGAATACTTTGACAAAATATCTTTTTTTTCTTGTTCTGTTAATAACATATAAATAAATATACTTGTATTTATTTGTAAATTAAAAACATGGCAAAAGCAATTGGAACTTCACAAAAACTTAGTTTTGGTAAAAGAAAGAAAGGATTAGCAAAAAAATCTTATAACAAACATTCACCAAGACCAAAAGATTATAGAGGACAAGGAAGGTAATCTATATTTTTACATATATAATCTTATATTTCTATCATATTGGATAAGAAACAAAGACTATATCGCCTAATTGAGTTATATATTAATGATTTCAGAGGGGATGCCGTTCAGGAGATGTATGGTACGGGAACTAAAATCAAAATTCACACCATTAATTTTGGTGTTACAACAAAAACTGTTTTAATTGAAACTGTTATTATTTTAGGTGATACTATCAACGAACGATCTATTGATAGACACCTTGCTGACATCCTAATTCAGGACGCATTTGTCTATTTCTTCAATGACTATGATATAAAAACTTTAGTTAGGTTTGATGTTTAAACTACACGAAATCCACACAACACTCAAACCCCAGTAATCCCTCCAATAATACTTCAATACCCAAAAATTCTGAAGAAAGATTTAAATATGTAATATCACCACCAAGTTTTTCTAAATTAGGTTCAACTTTTCTTTTTAACATTAAAAATAATGAATATGAATCAGGAATCCATTTATTCTTTTCTTCATCAAATTTTTGAGTTGGTATTGCTGTGAATTCAGATATAATAACATTTCTTGACTCTAAAGCCAATTCACACATTCTTTTTAATCTATCTACATTAAGTTGTTTGGACATAAAAAAAACCCCAATAAGGTGGGGCTTTAATTATAATATATTTTTGTTAAAAGTTCAAATTAATGTTTTCCTCTAAGCATTGATATTCCGTGTTTCAAGAATTCTTTTGCTCTTGGGGAAACGTGGTTCATACCATATACTTTTTCAATATCTTTAACCAATTCTTCTCCGTGTTCATTTTCTTTATAGAGTTCAATAATCTTATCCATTGCGGTTCCACATTCTTTTCTTGTTTCGTCAAAGTAGTTGTAAGGTTTAAATGCTTTTAAATGCGTCATAATATTATGAGCCAAATGTTCACCACCATCAGATACTTTTGGATGCATTCTTAATGTTTTTAACAATTCCATTTTATCAACAAGTCCATTAACACCATTCTTTCTAATTTGAACTCCGTCAATATAATTTTCAGCGTTGTCATCTCCCATAATTTCTTCAAGAGATTTAACATTTCCGCTATGACAGAATTTTCTATCTCCATCTTTTTCTTGAGGTTGTTCTGTTAGATAAAGTTTTTTTATTGATTCCTTATCTGATTCTGTTATTTCAAATCTTTTTGCCATAATGATAAATATATCAATATTTTAATTTGTTTTATAGTATATCATGTATAAAATTTATTTTCTCTTTTTCTGTTAAAATTTCTGTTGTAAATGAAAATGGGTCATAATCGGCAAGATTAAAATGTTTTTTATAATAAAAATAAACTTTTTTTGCAGTTTCAATATCGTACATGGAATTAAATGTGTATTCTCTATGAATTTTATATTTATTTGTTTTTAATTCTTCTTCAATTTTTTTTGAGTCCCAATTCAAATCATTTTTAATAAAATCTAATTGTTCCAAATCATCTTGGATATTTTCCATACGAATAAAAAAATTAGGACTTCTTTTATTAAAAAAATTTTTATAAAGATGGATTTCATCAATATTCACTTTTAATGAAAAATTATGTGTTGCAATTAATTTTTCACTTAATATAAATTTTTGAATCCATTTATTAAAATGTTTCTTTATATCATCTTTTAAAATTTTATTTAGAAAAACCGATCTAAGTTCAAAATTAATAAAAACTGAAAATATCCAATCATAAGGATTACGAATGGTTGAAATTAATTTATAATTTAAATTATAAAAACTTTCATCTGGTTGCTCCAAAAAATCATAATCATGTAAAAGTTGTTTTACAATTTTTGATGCACATTTATTAGGAGTCAACAATATATAGTTATGTTTATGAGACACATTCATTATTACTAATATTAACTATTTATATTGAAAAATATACATGAAAAGAATTTTTTTGCTTTCCTCCATTATACTGTTCAGTATAATATCAAAATCACAAGATACTGTTCGTCTTAAACACACAAATTATACAACAGTTTTTAGCAAATCAAATCATTATCCTGTATTGGTTGAATGGTGGATTACAAGATCAAAAATTGATTGTAAGACCCCTATGGCAAGAAAAGATAATTTTCAACCTGATCCATTACTACCAAATGAAACTGACTTATTAAAGGACTACAAAGGTTCTGGTACAGATAGAGGACACATGATGCCTGCAGCAGAAAACTTATGTCAAACACCATCAATTCAAGATGAATGTTTTTACTTTTCAAATATGGCGGCACAATATCACAGTTTAAACGCAGGAGATTGGAAATCTGTTGAGACTATGGAAAGAGAATACGCAAAAAAAGAAGATAGTGTTCATGTATGGTGTGGAAATATTGGAGTTGCAAAAAAAATTGGAAAAGTTTCAGTTCCAAAACAATGCTGGAAAGTAATTTACTTCACCAAATCAAAAGAATGGATGGCGTTTCTTTTTGAAAATAACACATCTAAGCCAGATGGAATTCATAACAATCTGGTTGACAAATCAGAGATTGAAAAACTTACAGGATTTAAATTTCGTTAAATAAAAACTTATTTAAATTATCTATTGTGTAGACAGATTCTCTCTTGTCATGGCACAAATCCCATAATGTTTTTCCTTTCTTAAAAGGGTGTGGTTGAGACATTGCCCATTTCTTACCTTTACTGTAATCTGAATCACACCATGTTAGTTTTTTTGTTGGTTTAGTCACAAAAAAACTTCTTAGTTTCATTGGTAAAATTTTAAAAATCATAGATATAAAAAACCCCCTATTAGAAGGGGGTTAATTTTTTTAATTAAGTTAATGTTTGGTCCACATTAGATGGATTGTTTAAAGTATATGCGTCGGGATTTACATACGAACCTCCACTACAATATTTACTTTTATCCAATTTTTCAACAATAGTATTATTATACACTATTGTTGGAGTTGATTGGTATCCCATATTACCACCTTTATCAAGTTTCAACGTTCCTGAACAATCATAAAGAATAACACCATTTCCTGGTTTTGGATTCATTATTATTTGAAAATATGATCCTTTTGGAATTGCTTTAACAAATTTATTAGGGCCTGGAGTTAAAGGAAATTTCTTTGCAGCATCAGAAAAAATATAATAAGATTTATCTGTTGGAAGAGATTGTTCAGATAATACTTTTTTAATAATTTTAGTTAAATCTCTTTCTGTTAGTTTAATAATTCTTTTAGACATAATCTTTTTTATAAATAAATATCAATTCTTATTAAAATAATCTTTGAGTTTGATTATAAACTTGTTTCATTTGTTTTTCAAGCTCATTAATTTTTTTCTGATCATTATCAGTTACATTTACATTTTCGGCTTTAATCAGTCTTACCTGTTCTTGAAGTCTTTGAAATTGAAATAATAATTTATTATACATTTGAGCTTTTTGGTCATTTGATGGATTTTGCATATATCTTTTTTTTAATTTTAACTATAATATAGAATTAGTAAATTATTTACCGTATTTTATATTTTGGTATGTTTTTTTTATATCATCTAAATTTTTATAGATACTTTGTCTTAAAGGAGTAGAAACTTCTTTTCCTCCTTTCATCATTGAAATAAGTTCTTTCAAATATTCAATAATTTCTTCTGCGGTTTCTTCAGCATCCTCAGTTGGTCTTCCTGCAGGAGTAGTCATATTCTGACTATAAATATCCAAATCCATTGCGGTTTCAATTAATTTAACAAGTTCAGACTCTTTCAATAATACTTTTCTCATTTAGTTTCGTATATTTATAAATATAATACAAAACACATGAAAACTTTATTATTAATTTTTGCTTTGGTTCCTACGCTTATTTTTGGTCAAGTTTCAAGATGGAGAACAGATCCTCCAAAATTCAATTCAAGAGAATCTACACAATCATCTCCAATAAATAACAATATAAGTCATTGGAGAAATACACCTCAACCATCACATCAAGAAAATAACACGCCGATAATTCAACATTATAGACATAACACGCCTTATCGCTATAATAATCCTTATTACTATTACGGAAGATATGGATGGTATTATCCAAGCTATTATTATTGGCACGACCCATATGGATTTAGAAATAGAAGTAGAGTTTACATTTATGAAGATGGTAATACGGATACCATTAAAACAACTCCAACAAGATTTTCTATTGGCATTCAGGAATCAAATAATATGTTAGGTATTTGGTCAACAATAGGTAACAATGGATTTCTCATTTTAGATTATGTTACAACATACGAACAAGATAAATCACAATTTTTTCCTTACGGAAGAATAACTGAAGTAGATTTTCCAATGGTTTCAGATTATGTTAAAAGAAATATATTTTATATTGGTGGTGGTAAAATTTTAGACCGCAAATGGAAATTAAGTGTTAGTGTTGGATTTGGTAGGGAAATTGTAAGATATAGAGGTAAGGATTCAATTGGTTATATTACATTTCCAAAATACTCGGAAAATTTTACAACAGTTAAACTTGGTGTTATACGAAACTTTAATAAAGTATCATGTAAACTTGACTATGATCCAAACAAAAAATATCTTTCTTTAGGATTAGGATTAAATTTTTAAATTATGGCATATTCAGATAAAGTAATTGACCATTATTCAAATCCAAAAAATGTTGGAACATTGGATAAAACTAAAAAAAATGTTGGCACAGGTCTTGTTGGTGCTCCAGAATGTGGAGATGTTATGAGACTTCAAATTGAAGTTGAAAATGATATAATCATTGATGCCAAGTTTAAAACTTTTGGTTGTGGAAGTGCAATTGCTTCATCTTCATTGGCAACTGAATGGTTAAAAGGTATGACTTTAGATGATGCAATTAAAATGGATAATATGGAATTAGTTGAAGAACTAAATTTACCTCCTGTTAAAATACACTGTTCTATTCTTGCGGAGGATGCGATTAAATCTGCAATAAATGATTACCGAGTTAAAAACGGTATGGATAAATTAATATTTGAAGATTCACACATATGATAACCGTTTCAGAAAAAGCGTTAGAACATATTTTTGAATTAATGGTTGATGCCGGAATTACTCCTGACACCAGTCATTTACGAGTTGGAGTTAAAGGTGGAGGATGTAGTGGATTATCTTACGTAATGGATTTTGATAATAAAATTGAATCAACTGATGAAATGGTTGAATGTGGTGGAGGATTAAAAGTTGTTATAGACAAAAAATCAGTTTTATATCTATTTGGAACTGAATTAGATTATTCTGATGGATTAAATGGGAAAGGATTTCAATGGATTAATCCAAATGCCAGCCGTGAATGTGGTTGTGGTTCTTCTTTTGCTGTTTAATTATCCCATCTATTAATAATTTCTCCATCAGGATTAAAAACAACAAAACTCATAATCGGCTTATTAATGTTAAAATACGGGAAGTACTGGTTAATATGATAATCAACCAAATAATGTGGGTCAAATCCCTTATCGTACATGTTTTTTTCGGTTATGGTCGGGTCATTTATGAATATATCTATTTCTAATCCTCCCCACCCTCTTGGATTATATAAATCTCCATTATAACGAATATCAATATGGTCTATCATAGGATAGATATCCTTGATTGAGCTTGAGTTAACTAACTTCTTTAATCCTTTTATTTGAAATTCTTTAATCATACGTCTACGTCAAAGATTGATTTGACTGGTACTCCAAAATTATCTTCAAACCATTTTTTAAATACAGGGACCCACGCATCTCCAAAATAACCATTTAATATGGTTAAATCATTTATATTTTCAAAATCTAATGTTGGTGATTTTTCATAATAATTTTTAACAGTATTTGTAACAGTATCGGTAGCATTTATCTTATCAGCATCCCAATATTCTTTATCATACCATAAAAAAATTCGGTCATAATATTCATCATCTCCTTTATAAAAATATAATCTATTTGGGTCTTCATCCCAATTATCAGTTTCTTCATCATTCTCAAGTGGGTGTTTCCAATTAATATCATTAACATCATACATCTTGTTAAGATAATTAACAATAATTTCTTCTAATTTTGATTCTGTAATAATATATTTCATTTACCCAAATTTAATTACTTGAACTCCAAATTTATTTTCAAAGAATTTTCCAACAAAGTTTAAGGTTTCACCTTCTTCTTTACCAAATAAGTCCACCAAAG
>Ga0194055_10001540_pt1 | contig 18787 bp, 14 predicted proteins | sample SepL449m_MetaG_FD_155482 | JGI IMG/M metagenome (GOLD analysis project Ga0194055, IMG submission 155482) | Anoxic zone freshwater microbial communities from boreal shield lake in IISD Experimental Lakes Area, Ontario, Canada - Sep2016-L442-9m | ecosystem: Environmental > Aquatic > Freshwater >...
ATGATTAGTAGTAAATTTGATCGACCTATCGTCCGATATTTAATAGTTGGTGGCTTATCGTTCGCCATAGAGTTAGCGGTCATCCTGCTCTTACGGGATGCATTTAGTTTTTCAGCTGGCGGCGCAACTGCACTCGCCTTCTGGATTGGGCTAAGTGTCTCTTTTGCCTTACAGAAAATACTCACTTTTAAAGATTACCAAAGAAACATGTCAGCGATTTATAAGCAAACTGGCAGATATATCACCTTGGTTTTCATAAATTACTTTTTTACCTTACTTATCGTAAATATTTTTCCAGATAGATTCTTGCTCTTCAGTCGGACGATTGCATTACTCATAACAACATTCTGGAACTATTACATTTACAAGAACTACATTTTTATCGAACATAAAATGCAATCGAAAAAAATCGCAAATAATATATCAAAAACCCAATTGATTGAGATAATTAAAGACTTTGTGACAAGTCGAGAATTCTTGATATATGTTGGCCTATCTTTAGTCGTTGTCGTCTTCTTCTATCAATACGCATTTACGGGGAGCAAGAAAATAACAGGTGGTGATTTTGATTACTACGCTCAACAATACGAAGCTTTCCGAATATCGGTATTAAAATTTAAACAATTCCCTCTATGGAATCCTTGGCTTGCTGGAGGAGTACCGTTGTTTGCGAATCCACAATTTGGGTTATTTAGTATTCAATCTATTTTTGTTTTACTTTTCGGTACAGTTCTCGGTCTTAAACTTGCTTATATTATATATGCATTACTAGGCTTCTGGGGTATGTATGTCGTAGGTAGGAATATAGCAAAAGCAACAAAATTTCGCTCAGCTCTCATCTCTTACATTTGGGTATTTAGTGGTTTTTTTGCTGGACATAGTATAAGCCACTATACCTTTCCGCTGTTCTTTCTATTTCCCTGGTTATTTTACTATTTATTTGAGCGTGATAGAAAATATAGTTGGCTTTGGCTTGGTATATTAACATCCGTATTAATTCTAAGTTCAGTTCACTACGCTTTCTTAATGATTTCATTAGCACTTGGTGTAATTTTTATAGTTGAGATAAGCAAGATTATCTTAGATAAAAAATCTTTCCAGTTTGTAGTAAAACTCACCAAAAGTGACCTTATATTTGTCGCTAAAACTATTGGAGTTGTTCTACTTTTGGCTGGTTACCGGTTGTTCTCAACTTTAATATTTGTAAAGAATAATGAGCGTCTTACTGATTTTTCAGAAGGTCCCAACTCGTTGTCCTTAGTTATAAAATCTATGTTCTTGCCTATCGGTACTTTGATTAAAACCTACCCTAAAACTACCTGGGGGTGGGGTGAATACTCTATGTATATTGGGTTTAGTACTTCCGTTGCATTCACAGTATGCGTGTTCGTCATAGCTCGAAGTTTCATAAAAAAAGGATACATTGAGAAGAAAGATGCTATAAACAGACAGTTATTGGCAGTAATCGTAGTCTTAGGACTTCTGGGCGTAGCATTAGCCCTTGGAGCATCCACTAAGCTAAGTCCCTTTATGCTCTTGCATAAACTACCTGGATTTACTCAAACAAGAGTACCATCACGTTGGCTAATCTTTACCGTATTCTCTTTACTAGTATTTCTAGCAACATGGAAGAAAAATACAAAGTTGATAAACGTCCTACTCCTCATTAGCGTTATCGAACTTTTCGTCTCATATGGACCGCCACGGGTTATCGGAAAAGACCAATACGCACTACCAAATTCCCGGTTTCAAACTAGTTTTAGTCAATACGATAATAACAAAGGTCATATCGGCGTAGAAGGCAATTCAAATCATAACGACTCTTATTTATTTGCTACAAAACAGAATATGGGGCAAATTTATGCAGACGACTCACTCGTTAATACTCTTCCAAAAGGTATCACCACGCGAAAATGCGGACTTAATAAAAATCCTAGCTGCGGATTGATACTCACTGGCAACGCAGAAATTACGTATTGGTCACCAAATAAAGTAATACTCAAGAGAACGAATGCCAATAAAATCGAGTTAAATATGAATGTTGACTCTGGTTGGAGAGTTAACGGTAAATATGTTTTCCAAAACCAAAAAAATCTAGATCCAAACATTCAATTTACGTTGCCTGAAAATTATAATGACTATACGTTAGAATATTCGCCGAAATATTCACCGAACTGGATAGTGTGGAAATTTACTAAACTATAAAAGTACGTAGTTGCTTTTTTGTCTTTTTTAGTGCTATTATTGGTTTACTTATATCCTTAAGCTAATACAAAAAACGATGAAATACAAAAATAATACAAAAAACCAAAATACCAGTGCTTCTCGAAAAAAAGTACTACTTATTTTGTTGCCTTGTATCGTAATCGGATCGTTAGCAGGAATATATATGCTAAAAAAACGTAATAACGAGAGTTCTGCTCCTCAAACCAAGCCTGGCCAAACGATAAATTATGCTCCTTCTACCCCTGAAGAAAAAAAAGACGTTGAAAATAATAAAGACAGATTTATAAAGGAACAACAAAATACTTCATCTACACCGACACAATCCACTACAAATACGAGTTCCACAAAAGCTGTCACTCCTATAATCACAAATCCAGTGGGTGCTATTAATTCTGCTTCAGTGAATACTGTAAATGCATACGTACCAGGTATATTTGAAGAAAATGGTAACTGTAATGCTACATTTACAAAAGGCTCAAACGTACTCACCAAGCAATCTACAGGTTTTGAGAACGTCTCTAACACGCAATGTGCGCCAATATCCATTGATCCTGGGTTTTTGAGCGTAGGACAGTGGACAGTTGTCGTAAGTTATAGTTCGGCTAAAGCCGAAGGTGCCTCTTCCGAATTAAAAGTAGAGGTTAAATGATGTTACGTAAAGTTACTAGTCTTACACTACTTATCCTTTTTGCAGTATTCGGACTCACGATAATCAACCAACATAAAGTCTCTGCTCTTTCAGGTTCTGATTTTATAAGTGGCCGGATTATTGACGATACCGTAATGTATAACGGAAACACAATGACAACTCCAGATATACAAAGTTTTCTTAATGCCAAGGTACCAGTATGCGATACAAACGGAACACAAGCATCGAGTCACTGGTATGATGCAGCCGGTCGGTACTACACGCGTGCAGAATGGGGTGCTGAGAGTGGGTACCCTGCACCTTTTACCTGTCTAAAGGATTATTCAGAAAGCACGCCTACGAAAAGTCCTGATGCGTACTGTCAGGATGCATATGCCGGTGGTGTAAAAAGTGCAGCTCAAATCATAAATGATGTTGCCCATGCCTGTAACGTAAGTCAAAAAGCAATTTTGGTACTTCTGCAAAAAGAACAAAGCTTAGTAAGTGATGACTGGCCTTGGAGCATTCAATACCGAAGTGCTACAGGATTTGGGTGTCCAGATACAGCAGTATGTGACTCCACATACTATGGTTTTTTCAATCAAGTTTATAATGCAGCGAGGCAATTTCAGAGGTATGTAAAACAGTCTACGTTATTCAACTATAAGGCAGGGGCTACGAGTTACATTCAGTACAACCCTAATGCAGCCTGCGGAGGTAGTAATGTATACATCGAGAATCCTGCCACTGCAGCTCTTTACAATTACACCCCCTACCAGCCAAATGCCTCAGCATTAAATAATCTTTATGGTGCTGGTGATGGTTGTGGCGCATATGGAAATCGTAATTTCTGGAGAATGTTTAATGATTGGTTCGGAAGCACATATGCGCCAGACTTCTCAGCGCAACCAGTTTGGCAATCTGTTTTTAGTGATAACACAAAAACACAGTCGCTAGGGTGGAATGCGACGCTGAGAGAAGGTCAGACAGCTTATGCAGTTGTTAAGATGAAGAATACTGGAAACGTTACATGGACAAAATCGGGCGGATCTGGTGTGTCAGACACTCGACTTGCGACCTATGACGCATGGGGAAGAAATAGTGTTTTCTGTAATAGTGATTGGGTAATCAATTGCACTCGTCCCTCGGCTCTAATCGAAACGAGCATAGCACCGGGCGAAACAGGAACGTTTGAGTTCCCTATTAAGGCTCCGAAAAAAGGTGGAATATATAATGAATCCTTTGGCTTGGTGGTCGATGGAAGAACTACTTTCACAAGCGGAACAGTAACATTCCAATTCACTGTTCAGCCAAATACGTATACCGCACAGCCGATCTATCAACAAATATTTACTGATTTAGGTAAGTCCACTCCAATGGGGTGGAATGCAACGCTTACACCAGGGCAAAATGCCTTTGCCGTTATAGTCGTAAAAAACACGAGTAATATAACTTGGGTGAAAGGTGGCGAGAACAGCGTCAGACTCGCGACTTACGGCTGGGGTAGAATTAGCCCATTCTGTGCCGGACGATGGATCACGACATCTCCAAATTGCACGAGAGCCGCAGAAGCCAATGAAGCATCTGTTGCACCAGGCCAAAACGCTACCTATGAGTTCCCACTTAATGCACCGTCCGGGATAAATGTCTATGATGAACAATTTGGTCTCATCATTGACGGTAAGACAACATTCACCTCAGGAATAACAAATCTTAGACTAACGGTTGAAGCTAAAACGTATACTGCCGCACCAATTTACCAACAAGTATTCACGAACTCCGCTAAGACAACAGCACTAGGTTGGAATGGGGGGACACTAACCCATGGACAGTCCTATTGGGCATCAGTCGTTATGAGAAACACCAGTAACTTTACGTGGACCAAAAACACTAACCCTGGTATAAGTGATGTCCGACTAGTGACTTACAGCGGATGGGGCCGCCAAAGTGCTTTTTGTACAAATACTTGGTTAATACCTTGTACAAGACCTGCGTTATTACAGGAGACTACGGTAGCGCCGGGCCAAAACTCTACCTATGAGTTCCCTATTACTGCACCTAATCAAACTGGTGTCTACAACGAAGCATTTAGTCTTGTAGTCGATGGCAAATCCACGTTTACATCTGGTGTTATGAACTTTCAGTTTACCGTTAACTAGCAGAATGGTGCGTGATTACGCGCTGAATATTTTTGAAACTTTTTCGGCAAACTGTGAAGTTGCATCATCCCAATTCAAAATTTTGAAACTATTTTTAATTTCATTTGTTCGTTTTGAGAGGTTTTTAGCATTGTTATAAAACTGCAGTAATTTTTGAAGGTCGTCTGTTGAATATGGATTAAAGTAATCTACGAGATTACCACCTATTTCAGGCATAGAACTCGTATTAGATGAGATTGTAACCTTACCGTAAGATAGTGATTCGGCAACAGGCAAACCCCAACCCTCTACAAACGAAGGGAATACCGTATATTGGCAGTTATTATAGAGCCAGCACAATTCAGAATCATTTGCGTTATCGATTATCTTGATCTTATTGCGCACTTTTTCATCGTGCTCAATGATGTATTGAAAATCAGCTGTGAGCCAACCCCTTTTGCCGGCTATTATGAGTGGCGGTAGATCTACCCCCGCATCAATCAAGCCTCGGTACGCATAATACAAAATCATATGATTTTTTCGCACTTCAATTGTCCCAACACTCAATACAAATGCACCGTTAATATTCTGGGGTTTGACCAATTTCCCATTACGAATTACTTCATCGCCGAGACGAAAATGTTCGAGTATCGGTACATTTAGTTTTGCATCTATAAGTACTCTTTCGACATCCCCAGAAGTTGCCTGTGAAATTGATAGAATTCCGTGACACACCGGCAACACTTCAAGCATATATTTTTCAAAAATAGGTGGAAGGTAATCGACGAAATATCCTTTTTCAATAAGGGGAATTACATCGTAGACGATGTGTATTATTTTTGTTGATTTGGCTGCATTCTTAAGCGCTACGATATACGCTTCATTGTCCCAAAGACCTGCTAAAATTATGAGCTTCTGACCTTCAAAATTTGCTATCTCAGCCTTCCCGACCCTTTTAATTTTGCTTAAAATTTTTGCGTGAATTGCGTGTGATCTTGTTTGCTTACTATCGTTTTTGGCACTACTCGTCCGTAATATGATTTCAGTATGTATACGTCCTTTGGGAACAATGATAAAATCTTTTATCGAATCATCCCAGCAGATAAATTTTGCGACATTATTTTCATAATAATGTTTAATAATTCTATATTCGACCCGTTCAATACCAGTAAGCGAGCCAGACCACCCCATAATATGGGAAACATCGATATGTAAATTACTCATTTGTTTTGTCCTGTAATTTCATTATAAGAATCTAAATACTGTTTGGCACTCTTTAGTTTCTTTTCTGCGAGAAGATCCGAAAGATCGTTATTTATTCCATTTTTAGGCATTTCTATAAGTTCTTTGAGCTTATGAATATAATCATTATGATTATGATTCTCTTGTATGTATGTTTTAGCATTATTCGAAATACGTTTCATTCGATCAGAATCTGCAAGAATTTGGCCTAGTTTTTCAATCGCGTCTTTTTCTGAAGTAACCTTAATCACTGCATCATCAGGCAACTCTCCATACCAACCAATGTCTCGTACGATCACCACTACGCCTTGCCTCATAGCTTCAAGGGTTGAAAGTGAAGTCTCTCCGTTATATGAAGTCCTGTAATTCATGAAAATATCAAGTTTCGAGATATTTTGAGTAAAATCAAAATCTGAAAGATTTGTTGTTAATGAGATATTTCCATGACTTGCTAACCTGTCTGTCACTTCTTTTGAAGCATAATTAAAACCGAAGAGTGCTATTGAACAGTGCTCGAATTGCGGATCGTCTGCTACTTTCTCTATCAATCCGAGTCCTTTTACGTCTGCTATGATGCCAGCAAGTCCGACGGTTCTATGATCGGGATTTCTCCAAGGCATATTGTCAGGTGTTTGCGTCGGTAGATTTGCTACAATTCGATTTAATCCGTCTGCATACGTTATTTGCGCTACCGCATCGTCTGCATATCGAGAGTGCGTTAGAACACCTTGTTGACTGTTGATGAGTGACGTTAAATACGAGCTCGTTTTTGAATTCGTTTTATCGTTAATTAACTCTTCAAGTTCTTTGCGAGATTTATCTATAAATTTCTCTTCAACTAGCACCCTGAAAGCTTCTTTTAGATTCGTATCATGAAGGATGATATATCCCGGCAGATAGAGTGCGTTTTTAATACTTTCTATATGATAGTCGCCATTACCAATATGATAAATAACTGCATCATAAGTAGCGTATTTTTCTGCGCTAAACGTTTGAGCCGAATAGCAATTTGCAATATATTGAAGAAAGTTAGGTCTAACAGGAGAGCCGTAAAGACCTTCTTCGACATAATAATCTACTTCAAATTCATCCTGCATCGCATAATGAGTTTCTGCGACTACTTTACCAATGGCGGACAATCCTGCGGGGGTGGGGACAAACATGGCTATTCGTGGCTTAGTCTTCTTGTGCGCCTTTTCTTGTTGGGCTTCTAAAAATCGAAGAGCGGTTTGATCCCATGAATAATGATTACCTATGGATACGTATTTTTTACTATCAACTTCTTTATTGTCGTTAATAGCTTTTTGAAGAGCATTTGCAATCGACTCTTGGTTCTCGTGGTCGCAATAATAGAAAGCATCCTGAGATATTTCTCTAAACACACTGATCGATGAACATACAATCTTTTTCTTCTCACTCACTGCTTCAAGGACAGGCAACCCAAGACCTTCGTATTCAGGTACAAAGAGCACGAGTTTACAATTTGAGTAAAGCCAGTCAAGCTCTGCTTCTGCAAGATTACCTGTGAACCATAAATGTTTAGAAAACAAGGATAAGTGATCACGCTCTCTTTTGCTTATGGTTGACGTTATTACCAGTTTTAAATCGTTATTTTGTTGATTGGATGCACGAAACTCTTCGAATCCTAGCACTGCTCGTAAATTATTCTTCCGAGGATCGTCGCTTGTTGGCATCAATATAAAATCTTTTATTTCAAAGTCTTTTGGTCGGGCTTGCGCATCCACGGCCTTAATGGCAGCCCCATCGATATTTACAATTTTCTCCGTTCCCACTCCAAGATACACCCTTAGGTCATCCGCCACGGTCTGTGAAATAGTCATAATAACATCTGATTCAAATATAATCTTGAAACGTTTTAAATAGTTATCGAATGGTATAAGCGGTGCATATCTCCCGTGGTATAGATATGGTACAAGATCGTAAAACAATAACATCTTATTCACACCGTCAGGGAACACGCACACCGTAGGCTCCTGGAATAGCGCAGGAATGAAAAAGTCGACTGGGCTCTTTTCACGATCAGTGACTTCTTGAATAACTCTAATATTATGTTTTTTAGCAGTGTCATACGAATGATCTTTCGTAGTCCACAAATCAAGTTTCAATATTTTAGCATTAGGTAGAATTAATTTAATTTGTATATCTTGATTCTTAGTTTGCTTAATATTATTGGATTGAATCAGAATAATTTCGCTATATGTTTCTTTCTGTTTGGCATCTATTGCGCGAATTAAGCATTGAGCATACCTTCCCATGCCTCTGTCTTTGGCGGCTGTTTGGAATATCTGTCCATCAATATATAGCTTTTTACTATTCTTCATTATTCACGCCCCTAACCTTCTTGATCGTCTTATAGGAGCTCTTTAATCCTTTAAATACAATATTCCTTGAAGTCTTATACACACCCTCAATAATTCGGTAGTGGATCTTTTTTGGATTTTTAATTGCATGGTAATTGTAGAATGATTTTGCATCATATTTTTTTGCTGATTCTAAAAGGTCCTTAAAACTTGCGCTATTTTTCATAGTGTCCACATCGACACTCAACGATGTTTTTTTCCTACCATGCGAACGACCTTTCCGCTCAATAGTACTCAGTATCTTCTGATCCATTGAATCGTAAAGATTTTTTATCTGTTTTTTTATATTTTTTTTCTGATTCAGCTCAAGAATTGCGTTAGAATATTTGACATTTAATTCGTTGTTCTTCGCTTCCAATTTTCCGATGATTGAAGAGTAGTTTTCGAGATTTTGTCGATCTTCTTGGCCAATCATTATTCGTTTTGCCACGCCTGGATTTATCATGACACCACTCAAGAGCATCGTATTAGAATAATCGAAATATTTTTGTCGGAACAACGATTCTTCGCGTAAATAATATTCATTTAACCCATCATTAAGCGCCAACGTATACTTTGCCTGAGTAAGTAAAGTCCGCCATTCTTTGATAACATGGTTCGCTTCAATACACAATAATTCAGGCCTGAATACAGTCCAGTCATTGCCTTTAATGACATTGTATTCGTATCCTTCAACATCAATTTTCATGAAATGTATATGATCATTCTTTAGATGTTTTTTCAAAATATCTTTTAGAGGCAAAACAGCTACATCGTAGTCCTGGTATTCACTTGTTTTTTCCGAAACTTGCTTCTCGTGCTCTGCCTTAACATCTTGCGAAAAAGTAGAAAGGCCGTGATTTTTATACTCCCGAAAGGTTAATGTGCCGCTCTTTTCGGAGACACCAAGGTTAACATTAGTATCTCTTTTGCGCTCGTTTTTCAGCTTTACATATAGTCTTGGGCTAGGCTCAATATTGATCCCACTCCAGCCCTTATCATAAAAAATTTTCGTTACCGAATCGTCTTCCGGCTCGTTTGCTCCAACATCGACATATGTACCGCTTTCAATATCAGGGAAAAATCCTTCGATTATTCTATCTTCCCTATTTTGAGCATAACTTACGACATACCCTGCAAGGCTACTATCGACATCGCTTGATGTACTAGACATTACTTCTCCCACTTTTCGCATTCGGTTGTGAGTACTCATCGCCCTGAACACTGATTGCTATAAAAGGATTAACAATATACGGCGTAATCTCCTCTTTAATAACCGTAAACGTACTTGCCTCCTCCCACCAGTCACATGTTGTAGCGCCACCGTGGCTTACTAATGTTAGGTCTATGAAGTGCACCCCGTCTGCGAATACGTTTGGCACGGTCCAACTAATTTCTAAGGCTTCTCCCTTTACAAAAGGTTTCGTTTTTAGTCCTTTGATCATACTATTGGTACCGAGAATTTGATTTCCACTAGAATTCTTAATGGAAAAACCAAATATTGGGTCCTCGATATCCTCATGCGCCTTGGCCTTTAATTGAATTGTGATATCTTCAATCTCATCTGTTATCTTTTTCTTACTTAGAGACACCGAAACATAACTCGCCTTCCCATCTCCAAATCTTTTGTCATCGGTTGTGCCTGCAGCCGCGTCATTATTTGCATCCTCGATGAACATTCGAGTATACTGTTTGGCAACGTGGATAGCTGTACCCCTGTCTACAACCTCACTGTCGTTAATCAATAGAGCCCTATCGCAATATTCCGTTACGGCAGTCATGTCGTGGCTAATAAACACCACGGTCTTCTTGCGTTTTTTTAACTCCCTAAAGTAATCGAAGCATTTTCGCTGAAAGTCTGCGTCGCCGACTGCGAGTACTTCATCTACAAGCAGGATATCAGCATCGGCACGTACAGCCATCGAGAAGGCTAGTCGTACTTGCATCCCGCTACTATAATTTTTAAGTTTTTGATCCATGAATTGTTCGAGTTCTGCAAACTCAACAATCTTTTCGTACATACTATCAATCTCATCTTTACTAAAGCCGAGGAGTGACCCATTTAAATATACGTTATCACGTCCTGATAATTCCGGGTTAAATCCGACACCCAGTTCGATAAACGGCACGAGCTTGCCGTGGGTTACTACGGTTCCTTGTGCAGGTTGGTATATGCCAGCTAGAATTTTTAATAGCGTGCTTTTGCCTGAACCGTTTCGGCCTACAATACCGAAAAACTCACCTTTTTTAATATCAAAACTAATATTCTTTAAGGCATGTTGGACAGTAGTACTTCTATTACGTTTACCCTTGAGAATATTTACGAATGCACTTTTTATAGTCGAACTTTTTTCGTGCGGTAGTCGAAAGTTCTTATAAACTCCATCAACATGAATCGCTGTTTCGCTATTTTTATCCATTACACATCCTCCGCAAAATAGCGTGATCGTCGCTTAAAGTAAATCACAGCAATTATTGATACGGCTATTGTTATCCCGAGTGGTACAAGACGAATCAATTTCGTTCCATACAATTGGCCGATTGTCTTTGTCTGATCAGTGATCAAAACAAAACGAAGATCTTGAATTATTTGCGCAACCGGATTTAGCAGAAGTATCTTAGCTGCATTAACAGGAATTAAGCTAATTGGATACAGTATTGGTGTGGCATAAAACGCACCTTGCATTATAACCTCCCAAATATATGAAATGTCTCTGAAGCGTACAAAGGCTGCACTGAGAAAGAATGCGATGGCTAAGGAAAAAACGAACAGTTCTACAATCAACAACGGAGCTAATATAGCGACTGGCCTTAGAGTAACCCCCGCAATAATCATAAAGACGCCAACAACAATGAGATTGAGGAATAAATTAATAAGGGCAGAAAATGATCCAGAAAGAACAATAACGTATCGAGGAAAATTTATCTTGCGCATGATATCACCCTTGCTCACGATGGCGCCAACACTCGACGTAGTGACTTCGGCGAAGAAATTCCACAAAACAATTCCTAGTAATAAATATATTGGATAATGAGGAATTCCATTACCCACTTTCAAGAATTTAACGAAAATCACATAGAGAATCGCAAATAGTGCTAACGGACGAAGTAGAGACCAGAGATACCCTAAGACAGAATTTTGATATCGTAGTTTAAAGTCGGTTTTAACAAGTTGCTTTAAAAGAATAATCGTATAACGATAGCGTTGTTTAATGGATTTTATCATCTGTAAGTATTATAAGTTTATTCGTAAGTATGTACAATAAGAAGTAATGGCAAAGATAAAACTACTTATAGACGCAAATCCTCTTGTTGGCAACAAATCGGGCGTAGGTCATTTCACAGAAAGACTCATCGACTCGCTTGCATCTAGTCCTGACGAGAACCTATCGATTTACGCCTATTATTTTAATTTTCTTGGTCTAAAAAAAGTCGTCGGACTGCCACAGCCCGATAAAATAAACTATATAGAAGTTACATTTTTGCCCTCTAAGTTGCTTTCTATTTTGCATAGGTTTGGTCTGCAACTTCCCTCGGAGTTATTTCTTGGATATAGAAAATTCGACTTTATGATTTTCCCCAATTTCGTAGCAATTCCCTCGTTACGAAAAACACCCTATGCACTAGCGGTTCACGATATGAGCTTTGAGGACTGTCCTGAATATTTAAGCGACAGCAATAGGACCTATCTTCACAAATTCGTACGAAAATCTATCCGTAAAAGTTCACTTATTATCACGATATCTAACTTTACAAAACAGCGGATAGCAGAGTTTTACCGTTCAGAAATCCTTTCAGAAATTATCGTCCTGCCGGTACCCTATGAAAAAAATAATATTCAAGGTCAGGCAATAACAACGGTCACAAATCAAATTAAAAGACCGTTCATACTCTACGTAGGGACCATAGAACCACGCAAGAATATTGAGGGATTAGTAAGGGGATTTGCTGCTACCCCGTTTGAAATTAGACAAAAATATGACTTAGTTCTTGCTGGAAACATGGGATGGAAAACTGAAAAGATACAAGAAGCTATCGACCAAGCAAAAAATGATATCACTATAATCCAAACAGGCTATGTCAGCGATGCGGACCGAAATACACTATATGAGCGAGCATCGCTTGTTTGCCTATTATCTCACTACGAGGGTTTTGGCATGCCTATTCTTGAAGCGATGAACTACAAACAGAAGTTATTATTGAGTGACATTCAGGTTTTTAAGGAGATTGCAGGTCCAAAAGCAATCTACTGCGACAAAGACGATGTAGAAGATATCGCAAGCTCAATAACTAGCGCCCTGAAAAAACCATATCAAAAAACCGTCTTACCTGACTGGTCGTGGCCAAAGAATAGCAAACAACTTTTATCGAAAATTAGAATAATTCTGGATAAATGAACATGCCGCACGAAAAAATTATGGTCACTGGTATTAATGGGTTTGTAGGGAAGCATCTTGTTAGAGAACTTGCTGGTCGTGGAGTGGAAGTTGTTGGGGCTGGCAGAGAAGCGACCGTGCACCCCGAAATTGCAGAACTTCTCTCCGACTACTTTGTGTGTGAGCTTACGGATGAAGTGTCTGTGAAAAAGTTACCTCTTGGTGATATTGACGCGGTTATTAGCCTGGCAGGACTGGCGAATGTGGGGGCTTCGTTTGATCAGCCGGATTTGTATAAAAAAGTAAATGTGGCTGTGCTTGCCGTGCTGGGCGTGGAAATCTTGGCGCAAGGCCTGTCTACGCGAGTATTGGCCATAAGTACCGGCGCTGTTTATGATGCTGACCAGCCTACTCCACTGACCGAAGTATCAAAGGTTATTACCTCCGGCTCACCCTATGCTCTCAGCAAAATTGCTATGGAGCAGACTGCTGTAGAAATGAGAAGTCGTGGCCTCAACTGCGCAGTTGTGCGTCCGTTTAACCACGTGGGCCCGGGGCAAGAAGGCGGCTTTTTGGTTCCAGATTTGTATGCCAAAATCCAAACAGCTCGTAAGACTGATGGAGTGGTATTAGTTGGTGACTTGACTACCAAGCGTGACTACACTGATGTCCGCGACGTTGTGCGGGCCTATGCAGACCTTGCGCTGGCCGAGCAACTAGATGAACCAATCTACAATGTATGTAGTGGCCGTAGCGTAGCGGGTGAAACCATACTAGAGCTGATGCTCAAATCCGCAAAAGCCACTGGCGAAGTCACTGTACAGTCAGATCAATCGCTTATGCGACCAAGTGATCCAAAAGATTTGTTTGGCAGTAACGAACTACTGCGCAAAGCTACCGGCTGGCAACCAAATATACCGCTAGATCAAACAATTCAAGATTTTGTAGATTCAAAAAAATAGATTTTTGCTATTTCTCGACCTTTAAATCGTTCTCGACCATTATTTTTACTAGACCGGGGAAGTCTACTTGGCGTTTCCAGCCAAGAACTTTCTCTGCTTTTGTTGGGTCACCTAGTAGTACATCTACTTCTGCTGGGCGGAAAAATTCGGGATTAATCGCAATGAGTACTTCGTTAGTTTTGCTGTTGCGACCTTTTTCTTCTACACCAGTACCTGACCAAGAGATAGTAATGCCAGTTTCCTTGAAGGCAAGCTCACAAAATTCACGAATCGTATGTGTCTCTCCGGTAGCGAGTACGTAATCATCGGGCTTGTCCTGTTGGAGCATACGCCACATGCCTTCTACATAGTCACCTGCGTAACCCCAATCGCGCTTGGAGTCCAGGTTGCCCAGTTCTAGTACGTCTTGTTTGCCGTATTTGATGCGTGCAACAGCTTTACTAATTTTGCGGGTTACAAATTCTGAACCGCGCCGTTCGCCTTCATGGTTGAACAATATCCCGTTACAAGCAAACATGCCGTAGCTTTCACGGTAATTCACCGTAATCCAGTGTCCGTAGAGCTTGGCTACGCCATAAGGACTGCGTGGGTGAAAGTTGGCATCTTCGCTATAGCCTTTATCTGGCCGATTGTAATCTAGCCCGCCAAACATTTCTGAAGTAGAGGCCTGGTAAAAGCGAATAGTTTTTTCACCGCCACTCAGACGAATTGCTTCTAGCATGTTTACCACACCTTTGCCGGTGACATCTGCAGTCAATATTGGATCCCTAAACGAATAACCTACATGGCTAATAGCGGCCAGGTTATACACTTCATCTGGTTGTGCTAGTTGAACCGCACGCACCAGTGAAGACAGGTCTAGCAGGTCGGCCATGATGAGTTCAACATACGGCATTTCCTGCTTTACAGCCTGATACCTAGGATGGCTGGCTTCCATCTGGCCACGAATTATCCCGTAAACTTTATAGCCTTTCTTGTTCAACAGTGCGGCTAAGTGTCCGCCATCTTGTCCTGCGATACCGGTAATAAGTGCGCGCTTTGCCATTATTTAGCCCAGTTCTCTGCTTTCAATTCTATTGTTTGATTGTCCTGTAAAGCTGACTCTTTATACGCAGTTAACTCTTCTGAGTAAATACGAATTGCTTCTTTGCTATCTGCAAGCCCTCTTGCTTCTATAAAACTATTAAAGCTTTCTGGGTTTGGTGTTTTTTCCATAATTTACTCCTTATTATTCTTTGATTATACTTGAAGTTAGCTCAGTTTTTTGTTGTAATTAATCCCGATTGTAACACCAGCTAGTATCCACCACTGAGCAGCGACGGCTTCGTTGCTCCATAGATGCATCACCAGTGCCATAACGGCATATGCGCAGGCAGATGCAATTAGCGCCTTACCCAGAACTGATTTGGCTTGTACTAGCAGTTTTATTACATACCCCCAAGCCATGACAAAAATTAGCAGCCCAAACACCCCTACTTCATGAGCGATTTGAATATAATAATTCTCTGTTAGTGTGCCACCATTTTCATTCTGAATTGATACTATGCCGGCTGTACCCGGGCCGTACCCCATCGGTTTTTTAATAACTCCACTCACGCCCTTTTCTATAAAGTAAACGTGGAGTTGATCACTATCTGGGTCGGTTGCTTTGTTTTTATCATCAATCCTAAATACCACACTTCGCACAAAGTAACTTTGGCGCTGACTGTATAGCCCCACTCCAAACAAAATTATTAGCGCAACTAGTATCATCCAATATTGTTTTAATAGAAATGACGCTTTTTGTTTATTGTTTATAATCAGAAGTGTTAAGCCGGAAATAATTATCCCTACCCAGGCCGCCCTAGAAAAAGTTAGTAACAGTATTAAGGCGTGTAATAGTAAAAGCCCCGCGATTAGTCGTTTTTTTTCTTTTTTCACTTTTCCGTACAGGCTGGCAAGAAGTAGCGTAGGTAATATCAGGAAAGCTCCAAGCGAGTTTGGATCACGTATTGTAGACATTATTCTGGGGTAGTTGATGTCATCATTTATAAAAAAGTTCGGTTTAACTCCACGCTCTATGCTATAGCCAAAGTGCGTCAATATGTCTTTTGGCAAAAACCATTGCAAAAGCCCCAAAAGACAAACTAAAGTGCTGACTGCCAAAATCAATTTAATTACACGGACATCGATGTTTTTGTCTTTGACTAATCTAACCCCCACAAAAGCAATCAAAAAATACCAAAATAGTCTGTTGTTGTATGTGGCCGCCAGCATTGCTACGGAAAGTGAAGTTTGTTTACTGAAGATGTATGTCAAAAAGTGTAATAAGCCGTAAACTAATGCCAAAATAAGTGTAATTCTAAATATCCTGTTTTCTCTGAGTTTTTGGTTGTACAGAGCAAAGACTGTCGCAAGAACTAGCAAAAATATTGTTACAAAGTCTTTAGCAACTTTCCAAACGTCTAGCCCCCCGGTCAAAAGACTGAGTGATTGCGCCAAAAATATATGAAAAGGCATGTACGCCAACAATCCGTATACCCCCCATACTGGTAGGCGTTTTATCTTATTCATCTTATAATTATACTATTACTTTATGAAACAGATCCAAAAACACATTGCCATAGATGCCAGAATTCGCCGTAGTAGCACCGGTCGTTATATAGACCGCCTGGTTGAACATCTGCAAAAAACTGATACTGTTCATAGATATAGCGTATTAATACAGCCAGACGACCCCTGGCAACCAACAGCTAGTAATTTTACAGCCGTAAAAACCAAATACGGTCAGTTTTCTCTGAACCCTCAAAACGAATTTGGATTTACTAGACAGCTGTACGCTTTAAATGCCGATATTGTTCATTACACCACAAACGCCCAACCGCTATTTTATTTTCGCCCAACCATAACAACAACCATGGACCTGACAATGTTGCGTTTTACTAGAGCTGGCAAAACTCCGTTACCTATCTTTTGGCTCAAAATGGCTGCCTATCGTACTATGTTCTGGCTGGGCAACAAGAAGTCAAAAGCTATCATTGCTATCAGCAATTTTACCCGTGACGACCTGATAAAAAACTATCCTTTTACAAAAAACAAAATAACCGTCACTTATTGTGCCAGCGAACCACCTATCAGAGAAAACGCCAAAAAGCCGACATATTTGGGCAACGGGGAACCGTTTTTGTTGTATGTCGGGGCAGCATTTCCACACAAAAACCTACCGTTTTTAGTAGATTCTTTGCCAGAAATAGTGGGCCAACCAGATTTGAAATTAGTGCTGGCTGGAAAAAAAGAATACTACTATAGGAAACTAGATGAATATATTGGTAAAAAATCGTATTCGAATCGAATCATAACGCCTGGTTTTGTTTCCGATGCCGAGCTAAAGTGGCTGTACGAAAATTGTAGCGCTTATGTGTTCCCTAGCCTGTCTGAAGGTTTTGGCCTGCCAGGACTAGAAGCCATGGTTCACGGTGCACCAGTGGTCAGCAGTAACGCCACTTGTTTGCCAGAAGTTTACGGCGACGCTGCGCACTATTTTGACCCCAAAAATGTTGATGATATGACTAATAAAATATCCAGCGTCTTGACCGACAAAAAACTAAGGGATGAATTGATATCAAAAGGGTACAAACAAGCAGCTAAATATAGTTGGCAAAAAATGGCCCAGCAAACGCTAGATGTTTATAGCGAAGTGCTGAAAACCTAGGCCGCCTCGGGCTTTAGGATAACGTGGCGGTCGCGACCTTCGCCCCTGGATTCTGTCTGTAATCCGGCTTCTGTGGCTGTTTTGTGGACTACACGTCTGTCGGCAGCGTTCATAGGTTGCAAGGGCATATCCTTGCCAGACTTTTTGACGGCTTCTATCCATTCCTTTGCTTCTTCTGCTAGTCGATCTGCTCGTTGTTTTTTGTAGTCGGCGATATCTACGTTTACACGGCTGGGTTCGTGTCCTGCGGCTCGCAGGGCAGTTCCCACGATGAATTGCAGGGAATGCATGGTTTCGCCTCGTTGTCCTATTAGAAAGCCGTTCAAGTGGGTGCTGGGCACATGCAATTCTATTACTTCATCGTCCTGTGTGGTGGCATAAATGTCTGTGTTTAGGCCAAAAAATGACAGCAGGTCTTCCAGATACTTTTTTGCAAACTGAATGGATTCTTCGGTTTGTGTGTCGCTCATTACTTTTTGCGCCTTTTTTTAGCAGGCTTGGTTTTAGTTTTTGGCTTTGCTTTTTTAGGCACTACTTCGCCTTCTATGACAACTTTGGAACCCGATTTGTTGGCGATGGCTTGCATGTCGTTTTCGTCCTGTTTTAGGATTTTAGCCTGTTGTATATAGGCGGTAACTCCGCTAACCAGCCAATACAAGCTGAGTGCAGACGGCAACCTGACGGTAAAGAAAAATATCATAAAGGGAATAAAGTACTGAGTGGTTTTCATAATAGAGGCGTTTACTTCGGAGTTGTCAGAGTTTTTGCCGTTGCTGGCGTCTTTTAGGATTTGTCGGAGTTTTCTGGAATCATCGCTTTTTGGCATCAATTGGCGACTCTGGAAAAACTGAGCCAATGCACTACCAAACACCAGCGCCATAGCCGGCCAGTAAATAACGCCGTTCACTAGAGCTGCCCGTTTCAGGTTAATAAATCCCAACAACGTAGAATCAAAATTACCGATGTTTGACGCCAAGTTTTTCATCCAGCTGGTGTCTCTGAGGAAGCCATACGACTCTGTTATCAACGCATTTGGGTCAGCCACAATCTTCCTCAGGCCTTGATACAAACCGATTACTACTATTAGCTGAATCACCATTACGCCTATTGGGCCCAGCGGATTAATCTGACGCTCTTTGTATAGCTCCATAGTTAGCTGAGAAG
>Ga0194055_10001541_pt1 | contig 18786 bp, 17 predicted proteins | sample SepL449m_MetaG_FD_155482 | JGI IMG/M metagenome (GOLD analysis project Ga0194055, IMG submission 155482) | Anoxic zone freshwater microbial communities from boreal shield lake in IISD Experimental Lakes Area, Ontario, Canada - Sep2016-L442-9m | ecosystem: Environmental > Aquatic > Freshwater >...
GACGCCCCAGCTAGTCGCGGATGATCGCCACAGTCTTGCCGACTAGCGTGCGCGACTCCATTGCCACGAGAGCGGCCGATACTGCCTCGAGCGGCACTTCGTCGGTCACTACAGGTGTCACCCCGGCGCCTTCGAGCAACAGCATGAGGTCATCCCACTGCTCGCGCGGGTACGTCGGGCGGGGGAGCGCGAACGCACCCCAACCAACTCCCACGGCCTCAATGTTGTTGAGCAGCAATCGGTTCACCTTGATACTGGGAATCTCGCCCCCCGTGAAGCCGAGCACCAACAGTCGACCAAGTGGGCGCAAACTGCGCAGTGAATCGGTGACGCGGTCTCCGCCGACTGGGTCGGCGACGATGTCGACACCCTGACCGCCAGTGAGGTCCTTCACCGCAGGCAGGAAGTCTTCAACAGGAAGTGCCACGTCGGCTCCCGCGGCCAAGGCCAACTGCCGCTTCGGCTCGTCCGAAGCGACCGCGATGACGCGTGCACCGAGTGCCGAAGCAATCTGCACCAGCGCGACACCCAACCCACCAGCCGCACCATGTACGAGCACTGTCTCACCCGGTGCCAAGCGGCCGCGCAGGGTGAGCGCGAAGTGTGCGGTGAGGTAGTTGATCGGGGTCGCTGAGCCTTCGGCAAACGACAGTCGATCAGGAAGGGGGAACACGCGGTTGGGGTCGGTGGCCACCAACTCCTGGCATCCGCCGGTGTGCACGTACGCGGCCACGCGTGTACCTGGAACGGCCCAACTGCCGGCCGGAGCCGATACGACGATGCCGCCGACCTCGGTACCCGGTACGAACGGTAGTTCGGGCTTGACCTGATAGAGGCCGCGCGTCATGAGCAAATCGGGAAACGCGATTCCCGTGCGGTGCACCTCGATCATGATTTCGTCGGGGCCGGCTACGGGTTCAGGAATGTCAGCGATTTCCAATGCTGTTGGTCCGTTGAGCTCGGTGATCTGTAGTGCCTTCATGTGCGTGCCTCCACGGTGGCGAGTGCGAGTGCGATGTAACGGTCTGCGAGTTCCTGCGGAGAGAGTTCGCCGCTGGCGTCGTACCACGAAGCAACCGACGAACCCATGTTCACGATGGCGCGCGTTGCTTCGCGTGGGTAGGCAGTTCGGAATTCACCGAGCGCTTGGCCTCGTTCGATGACCGTGCGGAACACCAGTTCCTGCTGATCACGAAGCGCGACGACGGTGGTGCGCCCTTCAGGGTCGAGGCTGCGAAGTTCCGTTGACCCAACAAAGGCCTCGGCCTGTCGCGTGGTGTGAAACATGATCCACGCGTTGACGACCGCTGTGAGTTGATCGCGCGGTGAGTCGCCCGCGGCCCCGGCGGCGGCCGTCGTCTCTGCAAGGTGATCGGTCAGAGCGCGCACCATGATGTCTTGAAGAATTTCCTGCTTCGACGTGAAGTGGTGGTAGATCGACGCCACGGTGATGTCGCATGCCCGCGCGATATCACGCATCGACGTGCCGTGATACCCAAGTCGCTGAAAACTCTCAGTGGCTGCAGCGACGATTGCTTCGCGCCCCCTGATGGGGGACGCGGCTTCAGTTGTGCTCACGGAGTTCACGCTTGAGAATCTTGCCAGTTGGGTTGCGTGGCAGAGCGTCGATGTAGCGCATGTCGCGCGGGATCTTGTAGTCAGCGATGAGCGGAGCGCAGTAGGCGCGCAGTTCGTCGGTGGTGGGACGCTCGTCTCCGTCGGCCACGAGGAAGGCGATCAGGTCTTCGCCGAGGTCAGGATGCGGCTTGCTGACGACGGCCGCCTCGTGAATAGCGGGATGCGAAGACAGTGCGTTTTCGACCTCGATCGACGCGATGTTGTTACCGCCGCGGATGATGATGTCCTTCTTGCGATCGTGCACCCACATGAAGCCTTCTTCGTCGACTCGCACAAGGTCGCCGGTGTAGAGCCAGCCGTTGCGAATGGTGCGAGCGGTCTCCTCATCATTGCGGTAATAACCCACCATCACCGCCTTCGACTTGAGCAGCAATTCGCCCACGCCCGGAAAGGTGATGTCGCGACTCTCGTCGTCGACCACGCGAATACGAACGCCCGGTTTTCCAGTGCGGCCAATGGATCCGGCCTTGGAGAGCGCGTACTTACCCGGCAATGTCGTGCCCGGGTTTCCGCTCTCCGTTTGCCCGAACACATTCATGATTTCGGCACGTGGGAACAGCTTCTGGTACTGCGCGACCTGATGCGGCGACACAGGCGCCCCACCGTGGAACGCCAGTCGCACGCAACTGAGATCGACTTCGTCGGCGACCGGGGACTTGGCCATGAAACCGAAGATTGACGGAACGGCACCGACGATCGTGGCGCCGACTTCTTCGATTTCGCGCATCAACGGTTCGGCCTCAACATTCACCGAGATCACGTAGTGGGCACCCGCCACGGCGGTGGTGAACAGACACGTGTGCACACCCGAGCTGGTGAAGAAGGGGAAGGGGCTAAGGAGGATGTCTTCATGCCGGGTGCCTGGGAAGCGCGACAGGATGTGCGCGGCCGCCACGCAGTTATCGTGGGTGAGCATCACGCACTTGGGTGCCGCCGTGGTGCCCGAAGTAAAGAGCCAGTCGGCCATGTCGGTCGGCTCGACCTTCGGCAGGTCGGCGGCCGTGAGTCCTTCGATGGGCTCAAGTAAGACGCGGAAGTCGAGTGTGCCTTCGGGAACCTCATTGGCGGCGACGAAGATCAGGGGAGGGTCTTCCAACTGGTCGAGTACGGCCAGAGCGTGCTCAATGTAGGCACCTTCAACGACCAACGCGCTGATTTGAGCATGAACGGCGAGAGGAACCACTTCGGCGGGTGTGAGTCGACCGTTGATCGGAAGGGCAACGGCCGCGGCTTTGTGGGTTCCAGCGTAGGTGAGCACACCTTCGATTCCGGCGTTGTTCGAGGTGAGGAAGGCCACTCGCTGCCCGCGGTTGATGCCTCGCCGCACCAGGTTCGCGGCAACGGTGGTCGTGAGGTCGTCGAGTTCGGCGTAGGTGAGGGTTTTCTTGCCGCCGTAGGCGCTGGCCGAAGTGACGGCCGAGGCATTGGGAGTCCAGGTCGCCCAGGCGGCGTAGATATCGCCGACCACTTCGGCGTTGTCGGTGGGGATTCCGTGGTCGGCCATGGCTCCTCCTCGCTGGACTCCCGAACGAACGTTCGGCTGGGGTAAGTGAAACACATCAACCACGCGCTCGGGAAGGGCCTGGGGCGCCTCTTGACAATGACAAGAATCGAGGGCCAAACTCAGGTAAACGAACGATCGCTAGGTTTGTGGGACGATACTGGGACGAGGCCGGGACGAGGCCGGGGAGGCACTGTGAGTGAGTCGACGCTGGGAGTGGTCGATGCCGACCGCCTGCGCGACTTTCTGGCTCCTGTTGTCGGTGGAATCGACGCCGATCTGGAGATCGACCTGGTATCCGGCGGCCGCTCGAACCCCACATTTCGGGTCACCGATGGCACGCGGCACTGGATTCTGCGGCGCCAACCTTTTGGCCAGGTTCTGGAGAGCGCTCACGATATGGGCCGCGAATTCCGGGTGATGACCGCGCTGCGCGACACAGCAGTGCCGGTTCCTGAAACGGTCGTGCTCTGCGAGGATCCGTCGGTCATCGGCTCGCCGTTCTACATCATGGTCGACCTTGAGGGAATCACTCTGCGCAACAACGCGGAAACCGGCGAACTCTCGGACATCGTTCAAGAGCATGTCGGCAGTCAAATGATTGAGATCTTGGCGAATCTGCACGAGATCGATCCTGAGTCAGTCGGCCTAGGCGATTTCGGTCGTCCCGATGGGTTTCTTGAACGGCAGGTGCGCAGGTGGCGCAAGCAGTGGGATGGCGCGCACATCTTGCACCGACCCAACCTTGACTTGTTGCTCGATCGACTCGGCGCGTCAGTTCCCCAACAGAGTTTCCCCGGCATCATTCATGGCGATTTCAAACTCGACAACATGATGTTTAACAGCCTCGACGAAGGATGCATTACTGGAGTACTTGACTGGGAGATGTCCGCGCTAGGCGACACGATGGCAGATCTCGGTGTCTTCATGAGCCTGTGGGACGAGCCAGGTCATCCCTTCAATCCGGTATCGGCAGGTACGACAGCGCATCCCGGATTTCCGACGCGCGCACAAGCGGTGCAACGCTACGCAGCAATTCGAGGCATCGAACTTCCCAACACTGACTGGTACGTCGTGCTCGCGTTCGTCAAGGTCGCGGTCATCGTGGAACAGATACACACCCGGCACGTCAAGGGGCTCACAATCGGAACCGGTTTCGACGATGCCGGCGACATGGTGGACCCACTGCTTGATCGCGCTATGGAGATTGCGTCGACCACCTCGGTCGTCGGTCTTCGCTTGTAGTCAGCTGGTCGCTCGCGACCCCAACGAAGGAGAACGAAGTGGATTTCGACTACACCGACAAGGTGAAGGATCTGCAGGGTCGCGTGACCGCGTTCATGCAGGACTACGTGATTCCGTCAGAAGAGCCGATCAGCACGTGGTTCGCCGAGAACCGCGATGAGTGGGGTGCGGCGCCGATGATGGACGACCTCAAGGCGGAGGCCAAGAAGCAGGGACTGTGGAACCTCTTCCTACCGGAAGATTCCCGCGGAGCCGGACTCACCAACCTTGAGTACGCGCCGCTGGCCGAGATCACGGGCTGGAGCCCGACGATTGGCCCCGAGGCGCTCAACTGCTCGGCGCCCGACACCGGCAACATGGAAATCCTGTCGCGCTACGGATCACCCGAACAGCAAGAGCAGTGGCTCAAGCCGTTGCTCGCAGGCGAAATTCGCTCGTGCTTTTCCATGACAGAGCCTGAGGTCGCGAGTTCAGACGCCAACAACATCGCACTGCGCATTGAGGACGACGGTGACTCGTGGGTTCTCAATGGACGCAAGTGGTGGTCATCGTCGGCTTTGCGTCGTGAAACCAAGGTCGCGCTGGTCATGGGTGTCACTGACCCTGATGCTGAGGTGGGAAAGCGACACAGTCTGGTGTGTGTTCCGATTGATGCCCCTGGATTGACGATTGCGCGTACGACGACCGTGTTCGGCTTCGACGACCGTCACGAAGGTGGTCACGGAGTTCTCGACTACGTCGACGTTCGGCTGCCGAAATCAGCGCTGCTCGGGCCGCGCGGTGGAGGCTTCGCCGTTGCTCAATCACGCCTCGGCCCAGGACGCATCCATCACTGCATGCGTCTGATCGGAATGGCTGAGCGTGCGGTGGCGATGATGACCGAGCGCGCCAAGACCCGCGTCACCTGGGGTGAGCCGGTTGCTGACCAAGGCATATTCCAAACCTGGCTCGCAGATGCTCGTATCCAGATCAACGCTGCCCGCCTTGTGGTGCTGAACGCAGCCTTCAAGATGGACACGATCGGCAACAAGGAAGCTCGCCACGAAATTGCCGCGGCAAAGATCATGGTGCCGCAGGTTGCGCGCGATGTGATCGACCGCGCCATCCAGACGTTCGGTGGAGGTGGAATCTCGAGCGACTTCCCGCTTGCCTACCTGTACGTCACGGCTCGCTACTTGCAGATCGCAGACGGACCCGATGAGGTGCACCGCCGATCACTCGCGCGTGCCGAACTCAAGCGCGTGCCGCTCCTCAAGGTGATGTGATGGGCTCGTACAACACGATGCTCATTGAACACCCCCAGCCGGGGGTGGTGCTTGCGCGGATGAATCGTCCGGAGCGTCTCAATGCCATCACGTTTGAGATGTTCGATGAGTTCATTGAGTTGCAGCAGGAGGTAGATGCCGATCCCGAAGTGCGGGTGCTGGTTATCACGGGAGCCGGCCGAGCATTCTCGGCCGGCCTCGACCTCGATGAGGCGGCGACGCTTCCTGGCATGACCCCGATGGAGATGCTCAAGGGTCAAGAGGTGTGGGCCAAGTCGGTTGCAGGCTTCCGTCTGATGCGCAAGCCCGTGATCGCTGCAGTCAATGGTGCTGCGGCCGGGGCAGGCATGGGTATTGCACTCGCTGCTGATATTCGACTCGCGTCAGCCACCGCGAAGTTCAATGCAGCGTTCATTCGCATTGGACTTACCGGTGGCGATGTCGGAACCTCGTGGATGCTGCCGCGTCTTGTGGGTCTCGGTCGCGCGTACGAGATCCTGCTGACGGGTCGCTTTGTTGACGCTGAAGAAGCGCTGCGCATCGGTATGGTGACCGAAGTCACCGAGCCCGATGATCTGCTTCCTCGTGCGTTGGCTGTGGCCGCAACGATTTGTGGCAACAGTCCCATCGGTATTGAACTGACCAAGCAAGTGGTGCAGCTTAATGTTGATGCCAATTCACTTGAGGCAGCTATCGCGCTGGAGAATCGCAATCAGGTACTCAGCGTGCAGACCGAAGATATGGTCGAGGCGCTTGCGGCGTTCCGTGAAAAGCGGGCTCCGAACTTCCGCGGCCGCTAGCGGTCATTGTCAGAAGGGTCAACGCCATGTTCACAACGTCCTTTACCGAGATGTTCGGCATCGAACATCCGATTGTGTGTGGCGGGATGACCGCTGTGGGTACGGCCGATCTCATTGCGGCGGTGGCAAATGCGGGGGCGCTGGGTTTCCTGACAGCGCTCACGCAGCCGACGCCTGAAGCGTTGGCTGCTGAGATTGCGCGCTGCCGTGAGATGACCGATCGTCCCTTCGGCGTGAATCTCACGATCCTTCCGACGATCAATCCGGTGCCGTATGACGAGTACCGACAGGCGATTATCGAGAGCGGTATCAAGATCGTCGAGACTGCGGGAAGTAACCCCGCACCACATCTGCCTGCGTTCAAGGAGGCCGGCGTGAAGATCATTCACAAAGCCACTACCGTGCGACACTCGCTCAAAGCCGAGTCATTAGGTGTCGACGCTGTCAGCATCGATGGCTTCGAGTGCGCGGGTCACCCCGGTGAAGATGACATCGGTGGGCTCGTTCTCATTCCAGCAGCCGCGCGGGTGTTGAAGATCCCGGTGATCGCCAGCGGTGGAATCGCTGATGGTGCAGGACTTGTCGCGGCGCTCGCGCTCGGTGCAAGTGCCGTGAACATGGGCACGCGCTTCATTGCCACCAATGAGGCACCGGTGCACTAGTCGGTCAAGCGCCAAATCGTCGAGAACAACGAAACAGACACACTCGTTGTCTTCCGCGAGTTCCACAACTCAGCTCGAGTAGCGAAGAACTCAATCTCTTTGGAAATTGCCGAGATCAGCAAGCAGCCGGGTGCAACGTTCGCCGACATTGCCCATCTGGCATCGGGTGAGCGAGGTCGCGCCGAGGTATTGCGTGACGGCAAGATGGAAGAAGGCATGTGGTGGGCGAGTCAGGCACAAGGACTCATCCACGAAGTCGCCAGTTGCCGCCAGGTTGTTGACACGATCATGGCCGATGCGCGGGCGATCGTGTCGAAGCTGAGTAACTCGGTCAACTGAGTAACTGCGGCGCCTAGAGTCACGTGATTAGCGTGGCGCCATCCGCAGTGCCCCATCCATCCGGATGACCTCGCCGTTGAGGTAATCGTGGTCGATGATCGCGAGCGCGAGTTGCGAGTACTCGTCGGGTCGACCCAGTCGCTGCGGGAAGGGAATTCCTGCAGCGAGGCCGGCCCGAATTTCCTCGGAAACCGTTGCGAGCATGGGTGTTTCGACAATTCCCGGGGCGATGGTGCAGACACGGATTCCGTATTGCGCGAGATCGCGCGCTGCTGGAAGGGTGAGCGCGACGATACCGCCCTTTGACGACGCGTACGCCGCTTGGCCGATTTGCCCGTCATAGGCGGCGACCGACGCCGTGTTGATGATGACACCCCGCTGACCGTCGGCATCGGCTTCGGTTGCAGAAATGGCCTCCGCTGCAACGGCCAGCACGTTGAAAGTACCGATCAAATTGACGGCGATAACGCTGGCGTACATGTCCAAGTCGTGCGCACCCTTTCGTCCGACGATGCGCATTGACGGACCGATGCCTGCGCAGTTAATGACGGTTCGCAGCGGCACGCCTGATTGCGAGGCAATGAGCACAGCGTTGCGAACATCGTCGGGCTTGGTCACATCGGTTGCGATGTACCTCACGCCCGGAATCTGCGTGGCTGACTCGATACCTGCCGGCAAGTCGAGCGCGAACACACTGGCGCCGCGCTCGGTGAGGGCAGCAGCGCTGGCAGCGCCGAGTCCGGATGCTCCGCCCGTGACAATCGCAGCGGTTGCGCGCAGTTCCATCTGCTTACTCCTTGTTGAGTGTGGTTGTCAGCGACCTTCGAATGGTGTCTCGTGGTGGGGACCGTGCTCAATGAATCCGGCGAGTGCGGCTTGAAGATCCGCGGTGGAGAACAGTCCCGCTGCCAGCTCAGGCATGATGGCGTCGGCTGCTGGCACCCCGCCTCGGTTGAACTGTCGAATGAGTTCCTTCACCGCGCCGTAACCCAGAGTCGGGCCGCTGGCGAGGTCGCGGGCGTAGGCGAGGGCGGCGTCGTTGAAGCCTTCATCATCGAAGACGCGAGTGACTACTCCCCAGGAATGCATCGTCTCGGCATCGAAGAGTTCGCCGGAGAAGACTAAGTCGCGCGCGCGGTTGACGCCGGCAAGGGCCGCTAGGCGCTGAACTCCGCCGTTGGCGGGTGTGAGCCCGACCCTGCGCTCAACCAGACCGAACTTCGCTGATCGTGCCGACAGAATGACATCGCAACCCAGTGCCACTTCAAAGGCCGCCGTCAGAGTAAGGGCGTGTGCCGCGAAGATCGTCGGGCACGGAAGTGCTTCAAGGGTCTCGAGCATGACTAATTGCTCGCGCCATACGGTGAGGGCAGCGTGCTCGTCGAGGCGTTGGAAGTGTCCGACGTTGACACCTGCTGACACGACGCGCCCTTCGGCACGGATCAAAAGTGCTCGCGGCGGAGCGGCGGCGAGCTCGGACATCGCCGCGGGCAGTGCCACCCACATCTCGTCACCCCAGAAGTTCAGCGGTGGGAAGTCGAAGGTGAGAATGGCGAGTCCACCTTCGCGTTCGATGCGCAGTGGTGCAGTCATGGTGAGTCCTCCACGGAAGATGTGTGGTGAGTGACGAGTTCGTTGTTAGGTTCGGGATCGAGTAGGTGAGGAGTCGGCACCGATCACGCTGAGTGCGAAATCGCAGTAGGTGCCAGCGAGAGTTCCTTCGCTCACTGGTCCATCAGGGCGGAACCATCGGGCGATGCCAATGCCCATGTCGATGATTGCGTAAGCCGCGAGGTTCGTTGATTGCGTACTGGCTCGACCTTCGGCAACGGCGTTTTCGATGAGAGTGCGCCAGAGTTCTGTGTAGTGGCGGCGCATCTCCTTCACTTGCGACTGCGCTGGCTCCTCGAGTGCGGCGACTTCGGTCATCGCGATCTTTGATTCGTGGGCGTAGCGCATGTGGTGGCGTACGTGCACCTCGAAACCTCGCCGGAACTTCTCGATCACATCATCGGTGGTGGCGGTGGCATCCTCGAATTCGCGAGTGATGAGTGCGACATCGCCTTCGATGATGTCGACGAGCAACTGCTGTTTGGAGTTGAGGTGGTTGTACAAACTTGGTGCGCGCATGTTGAGTCGAGCAGCAATCTCGCGCATGCTGGTGCCGTGATAACCCCGTTCGTAGAACAATTCGGTCGCCGCCTCTCGGATCTCGCGTGCGCGAGAGGGCTCGGTCACCGAAGGTTCCTTTCAACGTCAGTGGACGGACTTCGTTCACTGGGGATTCCTCTCGAGACTAACGAACGGTAGCCTGCTCGTCCAGCCTCGATGCGAGCGTGGAAATAGTGGTATTCCCCACTGAACCAGCCAATGCCCGGGTGCTAGTGCGATGGTTGACACCTCTTCGAGAAGGCCCCTAGGCTTGACCAAACTCACGTTCGTTAGTTCAGTGGGAGGACTCATGCAGGGCGCGTCAAAGTACAGACTCTTCGACACTCTCGATCGCACCGGACGCACTCATCGTGCAGCGTCAACCGTGGCTATCACTGCCGGAGGGCGAGATCAGTCCTTCGCCGAGCTCCGCGACCGTGCACTGCGGCTCGCTAACGGGCTCATCGGCCTCGGGGTGCGACCTGGTTCGCGTGTTGGTGTGCTGATGAGCAATCGTCATGAGTGGACCGAGGCGTTGTTCGCAGTCGCGGCGAGCGGCGGCGTCTGCGTGCCGATCAACGTGCTGCTGCGCGGGCTCGAGGCGGGCTACATCATTGACGATAGCGACGTTGACGTTTTGATCGTCGATGAACGTGGCGAGCAGCCACTCGCCGAACTCCCGAGGCTTCCTTCCACCATCATTACGGTGGGCGATGTTGTGGTGCCGGTTGGCGCCAACGTACGCACATTCGAGTCTGTGATTGAGTCAGGCGCTGCCGTGTATCCCAGCGTGCAGATTGGCGCCGAAGACGCCGTCATGACCTACTACACCTCGGGCACCACGGGCCGCTCAAAAGGCGCCACGCACTCGCATCAAGGCATCAACTGGAACACGATGTCGCAGGTCCACGATCTATCCGTGCGTTCCAACGATCGGTACCTAGTGGTTCCGTCGCTGTCGTGGGCAGCCGGATTCCACGACGTGACGATGGCATTGATGTGGAATGGCGGTACCAATGTGTTGATGCCGACTGGCGCGGCCACCATCGAGACGATCATCGATCAGGTGGTCGAGAATCGCATCACGCACACTCTTCTGGTGCCAGTGTTGTTGCGCGAACTCGCGGCGAACCCGCCGTTGCTTGCTCGCCTTAGAGACAGCGAGTTGCGCTGGGTGCTCACGGGTGCCGAGCCGGTACCTGCAACTCTGACGAACGAACTCAACGCCGAATTGCCCGCGTGCGATGTGGTGCAGGGATACGGCATGTCGGAGTTTCCGCTCATTGCGTCGCTGCTGCGCCCGGAAGAGGCGGTCGAGCACGCCGGCAAGGCTGGTCGCCCCACGTCGATCACGTCGATCATGGTGCAGACAGCCGATGGCCAGATCACCGATGTCGGTGAAGGCGAGATCCTCACGCGATCGCCAGCGGCCATGCTCGGATACCACGGAATGCCCGAAGCGACAGAAGAGGCATTCCGTGACGGGTGGTTCCACACAGGTGACACGGGTCGCCTCGATGAAGAGGGCTTCCTCGCGGTCACCGGCCGCCAGAAAGACATGATCATCTCGGGCGGGATGAACATCTACCCGCGCGAGATTGAGGACGTCATCATCGCTCAACTCGGTATTCGCGATGTAGCCGTCGTTGGTGTTCAGGACGATCGATGGGGCGAGGTGCCCGTGGTCGTGCTGCTCGCTAGCGCGGCGGGTTCGGCCGATGACGTGATGAGGGTATGCCAGGAACAGTTGTCGTCGTACAAGCGCCCTAAGCGTGTCATTGTGCGTGAGGAGCCATTCCCGCGCACTCCCAACGGCAAGTTACTCAAGCGAGAGTTGGGTCCGTGGGCGCAGGAGCAGATCACGGGGTCTGCTGAGCCGCAGTAGTTATGGACCTCACGCTCAGCGCCGATGAGTTGGCGTTCCGCGACGATTTTCGCGCGTGGATCGCCGATCACCACCCAGGCTCGCCTCCGAGCAACGTCGAGGAGCGCTACTACTGGCGGCTTGAATGGCTGCGTGAACTCAACCGTGGTGGATTCGCGGCGATGCATTGGCCGAGCGAGTATGGTGGCCGCGGCGCCACGGCGATGCTCAACGCAGTGTTCTTCACTGAACTTGCGCGTGCGGGTGCGCCTATCCCGGCAAATCACATTGCGACCTTTATGGCTGGTCCCACAATCATGCAGTGGGGAACGCAGGAGCAGAAAGAGCGTTACCTGGCCCCAATGCTGCGCGCTGACAACGTATGGTGCCAAGGGTTCAGTGAGCCGGGGGCCGGGTCCGATCTTGCTGCAGTGGCGACATTTGCTGCACGTGAAGGCGATGAGTTCGTCGTTAATGGGCAGAAGGTGTGGACGTCGGAAGCGCAGTACGCGCATTTCTGTCTCTTGGTAACTCGCACTGATCGCTCGGTGGCCCAGCACAAAGGGTTGACGTATTTCATTCTTGATATGTCGAGCCCTGGCATCACGCGCCGCCCCTTGCGGCAGCTCACCGGTGAATCGGAATTCAACGAATTGTTTTTCGACAATGTGCGCATCCCGGCCAGTTCCGTCATCGGCGAGGTGGGAAATGGTTGGCGAGTGGCCATGACCACGTTGATGCATGAGCGGTCGATGATTGGCGCCGGATACGGAATTCGACTGCGCAATTATCTGACCGTGGTTGAGTCGCATCTTCGTGCACACGGGCTACTCGACGATCCCATCGTTGCCGATCGGTTCACCGATCTTGAGATTCGCACACGAGCATTGGAGTTGTCCGCGCTGCGCCAAATCTCCGAAGCGCAAGCACGCGGAAGTGTGGGTTCGGAAGGGTCGATCCTTAAACTGATGTGGTCTGACACGTACTCGCGGCTGGCTGAGTTCGCAATTGAGACGGTTGGCCCGGATGCGCTCGAAGATGCAAGTGGATGGGCGTGGGAGTACCTTCGCTCGCGCGCCTCAACAATCGAGGGCGGAACCTCCGACATCTTGCGCAATATCGTCGCTGACCGAGTTCTCGGCCTACCGCGGGCCAGGTGACTGGCGATGAGATTCATGCTGTCTGATGAACAGAGCGCCATTCAAGACATGGCACGCGAGGTACTTGCGGCCGAGTCGACCTTTGATCGAGTGCGTAGTGCGGGCGAAGAGCGTCAGTACGACAGTGAATTGTGGGCGCTCCAGCGATCGATGGGCTGGCCGGGTGTGGGCGTACCTCAACGGTGGGGTGGGCAGGGGCTCGGCTTGGTGGAGTTGTCTGTAATCGCTGAAGAGTGCGGCTATGCGTGCTCTTCTACGCCGTTGCTCGGCAACATCCTTGCCGCCACTTCACTCGTGAGTGCCGCTTCCAGCGAGCAGTGTGAGCGGTACCTGCCGTCGCTCGCGACCGGTGAAGTCAGAGGCGCTGTGGCGCTCACGGCAGACAGCACGCCGGTGCCCGACGCCGGTGAAGCTGGTCTGATCGTGGTTCTTGAGGGCTCGGGCGGACGCGTGAGTTTGCAACCGGCGCAACCGGTCGAGACGATCGACCCCACACTGCGATACGGCCGCGTTGTAGACCCATCTGCCGGTGAGCCCTTGAACCAATCGCCAATCGCTTACGACTCGACGTTGGTCGTCGTGGCCGCACACCAACTCGGACTTGCGCAACGTGCGCTCGATTTGAGTGTCGCCTACACCTCGGTGCGTGAGCAGTTCGGTGTGCCGGTTGCGACCTTCCAAGCAGTGTCGCATCGGCTGGCCCAGGCGCACGTTGATCTCACTGCCGCGCGGTCGTTGGTGTATCACGCTGCGTGGGCTGTTCAGGTGGGCGACAGCGAGGCCTCGGCCTCAGCCGCGCGTGCCAAGGCGTGGCTTGCCGAGGCATCGCGAACAGTCACCGGATCGGCAATTCACGCACACGGAGGCATCGGCTTTACTTGGGAAGCCAATCTGCATTGGCTGTTCAAGCGGGCCACCATGCTCGGCCCGTACCTCGGGGGTGCGCGACAGCATCGCAGCAGGTTACTCGAAATGCTAGGCACTGCTCAGACCACGTCTCACGAAACGGATCACTCATGACCGACGCGTACATTACGACCGCCCTTCGCACTCCAGGCGGACGCCGCAACGGTCAGCTCTCAGGCTGGCATCCGGCCGACCTCGGTGGCTTCGTCATCGACGGGCTGCTTGACCGATCAGGTGTTGACCCCGCGGCTATCGACGATGTCATTTTCGGATGCGTATCTCAGATCGGTCCGCAGACTTTCAACATCGCGCGCACAAGTGTGATGAGTTCACGGCTGCCTGATTCAGTGCCTGGCGTCTCCATTGATCGCCAGTGCGGCTCGTCACTGCAGGCAACGCAATTCGCGGCCCAAGCGGTGATGTCAGGAACTGCGGATCTGATCATCGCTGGTGGTGTAGAGATTATGAGTGCGGTTCCGATCATGTCCGCGATGGTGGTGGCGCAGGAAGCCGGAATGCAGAGCCCATTTGAGGGCACTCGCATCAGCGCGCGCTATCCGGATGAAGGGTTCAGTCAATTCGTCGGCGCCGAACGGGTGGGCGAGAAGTACGGGGTGACTCGCGACGAACTTCTTGATTTCGCTGTGAGTAGCCACGAGCGCGCGATCGCGGCTCGAGATGCGGGCCGATTCGATGACGAAATGCTGCCGGTTCCGGTGCAAATCGCTGATGGAACGACGGTGCTGCACGCGACCGACGAAGGCGTGCGCACGCCCAATCGCGAGAAGATGGAGACGCTGCCAGCGCTCCTTCCTGACGGATTGATCAATGCGGCCATGGCCAGTCAAGTGTGCGACGGCGCCTCAGCGGTGCTGGTCGCTAGTGAGGCGGCACTGCAGCAGCACGGACTCGTACCCCTTGCACGCATTGTGGCGATGGTGGCCTACGGTTCTGACCCCGTGATGGTGCTGGAAGGGCCGATTCCGGCCACCGAGCGCATGCTCAAGCGAGCAGGACTCACGATCGGCGACATCGACTTGTACGAGGTGAACGAGGCGTTCGGAACCGTGCCGCTGGCGTGGGCCAAGGCCGTCGGTGCTGACCTTGACAAACTCAATGTCAATGGTGGAGCGCAATCACTGGGTCACCCGCTCGGGGCCACCGGAACCAAGTTGATCGCCACACTCGTGCACGAACTGCGTCGACGCGGTGCTCGCTACGGACTGATTGCGATTTGCGAAGGGCTCGGAACTGCTAACGCCATGATTATCGAGGCACTGTAATCACCATATTTACAAGGAGGATCAAATGACGGTTGCCGATGCGCAGACGCGCACCACCATTGCACCGAACGGTCAAGTACGACGCGTTGAATCAGCCGACGAGATCTGGGCTCGGATGCCCTACATCCGCAACGGTGGCGACTACCTCGAGTCGTTGCGCAACCGGGGCACGTCACTGTTTATGTTCGGTGAGCGCATCGAAGAACCGGCCGATCATCCGATCATCATTCCGTCAATCAACGCATTGCGGGCGACGTATGACCTCGCCATTGACGAGCCTGAATTGGCTACGGCTCACTCGCCGCTCATTGACGACACCGTCAACCGCTTCCTGCACATCGTTGAAGGCCCTGATGACCTGCAGAAGAAGCACTCGATGCAGCGCAGGCTGGGCCAAGTCACCGGCACGTGCTTCCAGCGGTGCACCGGCCTCGACTCGATCTCGGTGATGCATTCGATTACCTACGACCTTGATGCCGCGAACGGAACCCCGTATCACGAGCGATTCCTTGCATTTCTTCGGCAGGCTCAGCGTCACAACATCCTGATCGCTGCCGGAATGACCGACCCGAAGGGTGACCGCTCGAAAGCGCCATCCGAGCAGGCCAATCCCGACCTTTTCTTGCACGTGTCCGGACGCAATGACGAGGGCATCTTCATTCGTGGCGCGAAAGCGCATATGACTGGAGGGTGGAACCAGCACTGGATCTGTGTACTTCCGACGATGAACCTGCGCGAGTCCGACGCCGACTACGCCGTGGGTGTCATGGTGCCGGGCGATTCCGACGGAATCACCTACATCTACGGCCGCCAGTCCTCTGATACCCGTGCACTCGAGCCGGGAACGATGGACAAAGGTAACGCCGAGTACGGCGGCCAAGAAGTGCTCGTGTACTTCGACGACGTCTTCATTCCATACGAGCATGTACTTCTCGATGGTGAATGGTCGATGGCGCAGACTCTCGTCTCCCGCTTCACGTCGTATCACCGAGCGAGTTACATCTGCAAGACCGGCCTCGGTGATGTGCTGATTGGCGCTGCGGGTGAGGTTGCCGATGCCAATGGTGTGTCGAAGGCGGCGCACGTGCGCGACAAGCTCGTCGAAATGACACATTTGAACGAGACCATTGCTTCATCGGCGATCGCCTCGGCAGCCAAAGCCAATCAACTCGATTCGGGTATCTGGATGAATGACGAAATGCTGGCCAATGTCTGCAAGCACAACGTCACCCGCTTCCCGTACGAGATTGCTCGACTTGCCCAAGATCTCGCGGGCGGACTCATGGTCACGATGCCGTCAGAGGCTGACTTCCGTTCGGAGGAAGTGGGCGAGTTGCTCACTGAACTGCTGGCGGGCCGAGAGGGTGTGTCAACTGAGCACCGCATGCGCATCATGCGATTGATAGAGAACCTCACGCTCGGCCGTAACGCCGTGGGCTATCTCACCGAATCGATGCATGGGGCCGGCTCGCCTCAGGGGCAACGAATCCAGATCCTGCGCGGAATGGACCTCGACACGAAGCGGGCACTCGCACGGGCCCTCGCTGGAATCGAGGACGATCCGTCGTGACCGACTCTGCGCGACGGCCACCACTGGCTGGCCTGCGGATCATTGAGTTGGCCGGTATCGGGCCCGGTCCCTTCGCGGGCATGATGCTGGCCGATCTCGGAGCTGAGGTCATTACCGTCGACCGACTCGGTGGCAATCCGTCGGCGACGATCGGCCACAGCATTCTGTTTCGCAGTCGTCGCTCGGTGACCATCGATTTGAAGTCACCGCAGGGCGTGGAGGCGTTGCTACGCCTGTGTGAGCGGTCGGATGCGTTGATGGAAGGCTTTCGGCCGGGTGTCGCAGAGCGCTTGGGTATCGGGCCCGATGAGTGCATGGCCCGCAACCCTGCGCTGGTGTACGGCCGCATTACCGGATGGGGTCAAGAAGGTCCACTCGCGCGTATGGCCGGGCATGACCTCAACTACATCGCCCTTACCGGCGCACTGCATGCCATCGGTCGTGAAGGGCAGACACCAACGGTTCCGCTTAACCTCATCGGTGACTTTGGTGGGGGAGGGATGCTCTTGGCATTCGGGGTTCTGGCAGGTGTGCTCAGCGCCCGTGCAGACGGTCGCGGAACCGTGATTGACGCGGCGATGATCGATGGCGCATCGGCGCTGATGGCGATGTTTCACGGGCTGCGTTCGGAAGGACTCTTCGACGACGAACGCGGAACGCACACTCTCGATGGGGGCGCTCATTTCTACGACGTCTACGAAACGGCAGAGGGTCGCTTCGTCAGTATTGGCGCGCTTGAACCTCAGTTCTACGTGCACTTGTGCGATCTGCTCGATCTCGATGACGAGGTGCGCAACGCTCAGTACGACCTCGTGCGCTGGCCGGAGTTTTCGAAGCGAGTCGCTGCGGCAGTGCAGCAACGAACTCGCGATGAACTCGACGCACTCTTTGCCGGCTCCGATGCCTGCTACGCGCCGGTGTTGGCCATGGAGGAATTGGCGCGGCACCCCCATCACGCCGCACGTTCAACTTTTGTGGTCGATGGCAATGACCTTCAGCCCGCGCCCGCGCCGCGGTTCGACGGTCAGCCCCCCACAGTTCCGACCCCACGACCCGCGTCAGGCATTCACACCATTGAAGTGCTGCGCGAGTGCGGATTCACCGATGCAGAGATAGCGACCATGTCCGACAACGGCGTCATCGACGCGGTCTGAGTCAAGGGAGTCACACAATGACCAACGCTTACGACGGTACGGGCGCCAACAGTCCGCAATGGTGGCCATCGCGATACGGAGCCGACGACGAACTTGGCTCGGCCAATGAACTCACTGCCGAACGCACCCTGGCAGCCTTGTCCATTCCGAAACAGGGGCGGGTGCTGCAGCTCGGACAGATGCTCACTGATCAGTCGCCCGGATACGGACAGCGATTTTTCAAGCAGGTGATCTTGGCGCACGAGACGGCGATGCCCATTTGCCCAGAAGGGTCCAGACTGACTTGCTTCGAAGAATCGGTCACCACGACGTTCCAGATCGGCTCGCACCTCGATCTGCTGGGTCACATTGGCATCGATGGACGTTTCTACAACGGCATTCATTACACCGACTTCTATACCCCAACTAAGTTGCTCAAGTTTGGCCCTGAGACGGTCCCGTCGTGGGTCACGCGCGGAGTGTGTCTTGATATTGCGGGCTTGATGGGCGTCGAGATGCTCGAGCCCACATTTGAGGTCACCCCCCAGCACCTCGAGCAGGCGTGCGACCGCCAATCAGTTGAGGTGCGGGCCGGAGACGCGCTTTTGATTCACACTGGCTGGGGTGCGCTCTGGAATGTCGATGCCAAGCGATTCACCTCGGCTGAACCGGGTCCTGGCTGGGATGCCGCTCACTGGATCACCGATCGGCATGTGTCGTTGGTGGGCGCTGACACGTGGGGTGTCGAAGTGTTCCCCACGGTTGACCCATTGCGCGTTTTCGTCGCGCACCAGCACTGGCTTACCGAGACCGGCACTTACATCGCCGAAAATGTGAATACAGCCGAACTTGCTCGCGGCGGTCACTCAGAGTTCCTGTACATGATGTCTCCGATCCGGGCGCAAGGATCCACCGGTTCGATGATCGCTCCAGTCGCGATTGTCTGAGGGCGGTCTTATGGGCGCTGTGGGCGAGTACTCAGCAACTGAAATGCTGGAGATGTATCGACGCATGCGGGTCATTCGTCGATTCGAGCAGCGAACGGCTGAGTTGTATCGCGCCACCGAAGTTCCCGGCTTCGTGCACACCTCAATCGGTCAGGAGGCGACAGCTGTTGGCGCCTGTTGGCACCTTGAGACGACCGACGTCATCACGTCCAATCACCGCGGACACGGACACTGCCTCGCCAAGGGTATGCAGCCGGGTCCGATGTTTGCCGAGCTCATGGGCAAGGATTCCGGAACCTGCCACGGCCGCGGCGGATCAATG
>Ga0194055_10001542_pt1 | contig 18784 bp, 12 predicted proteins | sample SepL449m_MetaG_FD_155482 | JGI IMG/M metagenome (GOLD analysis project Ga0194055, IMG submission 155482) | Anoxic zone freshwater microbial communities from boreal shield lake in IISD Experimental Lakes Area, Ontario, Canada - Sep2016-L442-9m | ecosystem: Environmental > Aquatic > Freshwater >...
GGCGGTAACTTGCTTGACCGCAACCATGCTTGACTGCATGGCGGACACGATCACCTTTGGCTCCGGTGCCAATACTTTTCAGATGGAGTTTGTCCCCATCGGCAACCCGGGGAATGCAGCGGACACTACTGGTAGTCCGAATCCCGCTGGTAGCGTGGGTTATCATTACGGCATCGCCAAGTTGGAAGTCAGTGAGGACATGATCAATAAGTTCAATGCTTCGCAATCGCTTCAGATTACCAAGGACAATCGCGGAACGAACAAGCCCGCTACGGGAGTATCTTGGAACGAAGCGGCCCGCTTCGTCAACTGGTTAAATGCAAGCACAGGCAACGTGGCGGCTTATAAGTTCACCACCAACGGCGTCAACGATAACATCGCGTTGTGGCAAAGTGGCGACGCTGGCTACGATGCTTCGAATCTTTATCGCAGTAGTTTGGCCAAGTACGTGCTGCCAAGCTACAACGAATGGTACAAGGCGGCGTATTATGACCCAAACAAAGCGGGTGGCGCAGGCTATTGGGATTTCCCTAACGGTAGCGACACGGCTCCGACGGCAATCGCGAGCGGCACATCTCCAGGAACGGCGGTATACGCGGCACAAGATCGCCCCGCAGATGTGAGCCTTGCGGGCGGCTTGAGCCCGTATGGGGTGATGGGACTCGGTGGAAACGTCGATGAATGGGAAGAGAGTTCGAGCGACTTGACTAACGCGAATGGTTCTTCGGGTCGGGGATTCCGGGGTGGCAACTTCTTTTTCCACTCCGACAGCCTGTGGTCGGGGCATCGCCCAGCCTATAGCCCTGACGACCAGAACAGCTTCTTAGGCTTTCGCGTCGTAAGTCTATCATCCGACATCCCGCCGCCGGTCGTTCCTGAACCGAGCATGATGGTCATCGGATCGATCTTAGGCATTGGTGGCCTGATGGCCAAGCGACGCTTGAAGAAACAGTCCGCATAGCTGGGTGTTGGACTTCGTCTGGCTGGTGGATCGCGTGTCAGCGCCCGAGCACGCGATCCCCAGTCGGACTTACAACTCCGAATTCGAATCGCGGTCATTGCTTCCGATCAATGACCACGACCGTTCTTTCGCCGATGGTATCTCCTCATAACGCCGCCGACGCCTAAGCCGATGGCGAAGATAGTCGTGCTTGATAGTTCAGGAAGAACACCGAAATCCCCAATGGCGTCCGATGCCGCGATGAAGAAGTTGTCCATGGATGGATAAGCCCCGTTGGGACGGAATCGAATCATGCATTGCATGCATGCCATAACACGAGTAGTGGCGTGAAAGATGACATGTTGCCTCGCGACATTGTGTGGGTCGCGCCATGCCGCTAAAAATCGCGACGATTGCGCCGTTACGCGAAGAATCGCACGTCTCGGGCCGTGGCGATGGTAGATGCACGTACGCCCTTGGCCTTTGCCCCAACGGGGCGTAATAAGGTAGCCCAGGGCAACGCCCTGGGAATCACGTAAGAAAATGCATGTAGGGCTGAAGGCCCGCGATAATCAATGCGTGGAATCGTCGACGCGCGGTGCATCCGCGATTCGTATAGCTCGCCCTTACAGGGCTGATGCGATGATGTTGGCTCGATTCCTAGGGCGTTGCCCTAGGCTGGTATAGAGTGCCCCGTTGGGGCGGATGGATTCGTGCATCGATAGCGTCCGACTTTCCGAAGCAATTATGACCTTTCGCGAAATCGCGAACACGCGCTGGATTCGCTCGCGCACTTTGCAACGAACCTTTTTAGAAAAAGCGAAAGCTCTTCGCGTATTTCGCGAGCATCGTAACCGGCATTACGTCTGTAATCGCGATATCGCAGCTTACTGAACGTCAGAGATCGCAACGATGGTTTGTCAATCCCCTCTAGTGATTTTTGTGCCGTTACGGCGCAATCGAAGAGCCACTTCGGCGCAATGGGCCATTCCACCCACTAGCTTAAAAAGCGCCATGAGTTACGGCCTCCTTGAGCGACTGACTGCTTCGAAACGATCCTGATCGTTAAGTGCAAACAATTACCCTCTAATACAGGCAACTCCCACACGATGAAGAGCGAGTACAAGACCATTGATCATCCCGTTGTTGCACGGCGCAGAATTATCACCAAGGTGTCCTTGTCGTTGGCAATCATTGCCTCGGCTTGCTTGGCATTTTTTTGTATACATGCCCTTCGACAACCGCAGGTTCATCGAGAGCTGTTGCAGCGCGCCAGGGTCCTTCGCGATCAAGGTGACATCGGTCGTGCGCTGCAGACCATGGCACGCTATCTGGAACTGAACCCAAAAGATATCGCCGCGTGCATTGATCAATGTGACATGATTGGCCAAGCCCGCAAGACGCATGTAGCTACGGAAGAAGCAATCCTGTTTCACTTCAAGACAATGGCGTTGTGCGAAGCTTCGAAGACATCACATGATAAGATTCCAGATTTGCGAGTCCGCGTTATCGAGTTGCTGATTTCTAGCGGTCGGTACGAAGAGGCCATGGCCGAAATCGATGCACTCGTTGGAATAAAGCCGATTCCAGGACTTTTGCGCGACATGACCCGTTGCCGCGTTGGATTGCTGCTAGCAGGACGCCCGGAACCCGTGGAAAACAAGGAGCGATTGGATGATTCCGAATGGTATCTCGCCGCAAAATCGAATCCGCCCATCGATCTACTCGTGAACACCATGTTCGATCATCCGGGAGATCTGGAGTTGACGCGACTGCTGGCCGAGATCTGTTTGAATCGACCAAAACTGATCGAGAGTTCATCCCTCGCGGCCCAGTCCGATTTTGACATCAAGCAAATGGCTCTCGAATCGGCGGATCGATTGCTATTGGAGAACGAGAATTCACTAGATGCTTGGCTGCTTCATGGCACCATCGCGGCGCTGGTGGATCCCTCAATGGCCGAATCCGATTTTGATCGTGCGGCAGAAATGTTCCCTGAGTCGATCCAAGTATCGCGCGCTGCGGGATTGTTCTTCGTGAACCAGTCTCAGCGCGAGGCCGCTAGGGGGAGTATCGAATCGCGGGACGCCTATTTGGAACGGGCCGAACCGTTGCTCGAAAAGTATCGGTCATCCCAAAAAACTGCTGACTTGCCAGTTCTTGCTGCCTTGGGTGATTTGCACGCGATGCGAGGGAATTATCAAGACGCAATCCAGGTATGGGAACAGGGCTGCCGAACTTGCCAGCCCCCCACCATCGATCTTCATTTTCGCATTGTCGACGCGCAACTGAATTCCGGATCGCTCACCCGTGCATACCAAGCACTGAACAATCTAGACGAGGCGCTGACACAGCAATCCAATGTCTTGACGAAGGAGACGCAACGCGATCTCACCCGCGTAACGAAGCAGTATTGGATTCAATACGCGATCGCCAAGGGAGATCGTGCGACACTGCAGCGCCTGCTCGATTCGCTCGTCAAAAACATTGCGACCGAAAACATCGATACGCGCGCTGCAACGATCGAGTTTATCGCCGCCAGTTACATGAAGATTGGCAAATGGGAGAGAGCATACGCGGCCTATTGCGATGCCCTGTCACTCAGGCCTGCCGCAGATCGATTGCTTCGCGGGGCCTCTCTCGCTGCGATGCGTTCGAATCAAATGGCGGATTCGGGCGCCAAGCTACGGCTCATCGAGAAAAAGTCATTCAATGACTGGGTCATGCTCGCTTCAATGGCACTAGAGAGCCACCGACGGCGACAGAACCTAGCCGTCTTGACGCTGGATGTCGCGAGGGACGCCCTCGTTCAGGCTAGGCTCGTGGCCAACGCCGAAAACAACTCCCCTTCCAATCCATGGATAATCGACATCCTCGAAAGCGAACTCGCAATCCAAATGGCGGCTCCCGAGGAACGGCAGGAACTCATCGGAAACGTCTCAAAGGATCTGGTCGCTATATGCGATGCGGACAGCGATGCCGTCGACTTATGGCAAACCGCCATCGTGACGTTGAACCGCTGGGGACAGCGAACCCTTGCTGACGGACTCATGGAGCGATTTGTTCTCCACCACCCAGATCATGAATTCTCGATTGTGAAACGTGCCCGAAGTCTTGCGACCAGCCAGTCCAGAGAAATCGCAAGGGGTGTCGTGTGGTCGGCACTCCAAGAAAAGCCAAACAGCGATACTTTACTGCAAGGATACTTTGAATTGAGTGATGCCAGTCCAGCCTGGGCAGCGGAGGTCGATGCATTGATTGCACGGTTGAACGACGATGCCGATCGATTGGCAATGCTGGGACGGATGGCAATCAAGGTTCCCTTTCCAGCGGTCGCCGTGCCGTCTCAGGAACGAAAGTCTGTTAGGAACGATGATGCGCCATGGACCATGTCCCTCAAACGTATCGAGGAGCGATTGCGGACAATCGAAGGCAACGAAGGAATCGAATGGCGCACACTTCGGGCACAGCGCCTACTTCGATTGGCTGAGGTCGATGCGAAACCGGACTGGGGACAGATCCGCGAGCTTGCCAAGTACCTTACGGTCAAGCAACCGTCGCTTCCGATCGGATACAAGCTCTCCGGCATTGTGTTGGATAAGGCGAAGAAGCCAAGCGAAGCCTTAACCATGTTTCAAAATGCGATCTCGCTTGGTGAAGCCGATGTTCGCATTTTCGAACGGACCTGCGAATTGCTCCATGAAGAAGGCAAGTTTGACGAGGCACGAACTCTTATCGAACAACTGGGCACGCGCACCAACGCCTCGGCGCGAGTGGAGTCCATCGCCTTGCAACTGTCAGGTGATCAGCCCGAGCAATTGCTGGATATTGCCAAGGCTGGAGTTGAGGCGAGACCGTCCGATCCTATGGCATGGGTTTGGTACGCAACAGTGCTGGTATCGACTTCTCGCACTGCGACGGAGGAAGAGCAACGTAGCTCGATGGAATTGGCACACGATGCTATCGATCGAGCGGTTTTCCTAGCCCCTAACGATCTACGAGTGGTCAACGCCGAGTTTCATTTTTACACCGTCACCAACCAAACCGACAAATACGCACGTCCTATGGAGCGGCTGAAGAATAACGAATCGATCCCTTCCGCATTGCGATACGTCGCTCTAGGTCGTATGGAATACGCATCTGGAGCTCTCGAAGAATCGATTGCTTGTTTTCGAAGCGCTATCGAATCCGGTGCCGACGAAGTCGCCGTATCATTGCTGATTGCGCAATCGTTGCGAGCACAGCGCAAAATAGGTTTGGCGATCGATACGCTCGAGGCAGCTTACAAGAAAGCACCGCAACAAGCCGAGGTGCGACGGATGCTGGCTTCGACGCTCGCGATCCGCGGCAACGCTACCGACTGGTCGCGTTTGCAGTTGATCCTCACGGCTCGACCATCAGCGAATACGGATCAGGATTTACAGTTGCTTGCGACACTCTATGCGCAGAGGGGCTTCCCTTCCGATCTTGCCAAAGCCAAGTCCATTCTCGATCAATCGATTTCGAAATCATCAGCACCCACCGGCGAAGAACTCTATCGGGTTGGAATGATCTCGTATCGTGCTGCTCTTTTGCATGAAGAATCCGACCAAACTCAAAAGGGACAGGAACTTCGTAGTGAGGCGGAGGCGCATTTGCGTAGTGCCATTGCCAAGGAACCCGTTAAGCCCGTTTATCGGCAAGTCTACGCGAACCTATTGCTCGATAGCAATCAATCGCACGAAGCATTGAATCAAGCAAAAACACTCCTTCACATCGACTCGGAGTCTTTTGAATCCCATTTAATCATGGCACGTACCCTCAAGGCCAAAGGAGAGATGCTTGCGGCAATTGCCACCCTGGAGGAATGGCTGGATACCCAACGCATCAAGCATCTTCAAAGCCGTTCGGAAGACAAGATCCTTGGAGCGATCGGCAGTGCGACGGCGGGTTTCATGGTACTGGGGCTCCACGAGCAGGCAATGCAACTCTTGAAGGAGATGGAAACCATTTCGGAGGCCGCAAGCCTCGACGTTTTAACGGCCATGACTTCCGCTGAGGACGTCACTATTCGTAGTATGGCAATCGAGCTACTGCTGGAGAAAGCCAAGGAACATAGCGCCGATGCGACGAAGCGATCACGCATTGCCGTGGCGGTGGCCAACGCCATGATCGGACGCAAGATGGGTTCCTCTCAGAAATCAAACGGTGAAGCATTCTTGGTCGAAGTTCAATCCGAGAACCCAAGCCAATTAGCAATTCAACAGATTATCACCAATTATTGGATCCTTCAGAACAACATCCAACGAAGCATCGAAGGGCTGCGCACGATCTTGAAGATCACCCCAGACGATCCCGTCGCTCTGAACAATCTCGCATGCGCGTTGGGAGAATCCGATTCGGGAACAGCGGAAGGATTGATCCTGATCGACCGAGCGATGACGTTGGTGGGTGAGTTACCGGATCTCTTGGACACGAAGGGAACGCTACTAATGCGGTCTGGGAACATCAACGATGCCATCGATAAATTCGAGGCCGCCGCGAAAGCCGGACAGGACCCTAGAATCGTACTTCACTGGTACATCGCGTTGCGGCGAGGCAATCGATTGAAGGCTGCCAAGTTGGTGCAATCGCGAATCGACGTAGAGCGACTGCGAAGAGCGTCCCTGAGCGACGAGGAGCAAAAGGAACTTCGCGTTTTACAGTGACATCCGATTCGCCGAACCGCAGTTCGCATGGTTACGCAAGCCATGCAAAAAACAATGGTTCACTCATTCGGAGTCTCTGGGGTCGTTGCCCACCATTCCAAAGCCGTTTTCCGGTTCGTGGGTGATTTCGCTTACTTGCGGTACGACCGACGGAGTTGACGGAATCCACCAACCAATCCGAACATGCCAGCGATGATGGCCGTCGACGGTTCCGGAACAACCGCTTGCGTGCCATCAAGGGTTATCGTCAAGTTGTCGATCCCCCAGAATTCATCGTTTGGTGGAATAAATCCTCCGGACAACGTCGCTCGCCAAACGATGGTCGCGGTCGATGCAGAGTGCGCGATGCTTTGAAGACTCGGTTCATAATACATGTCGTAACCCGCATCTCCTGCGTCCAGGGTGAAGCCAAGATCTGAAAATGTCTTGTCGTAGGGCGGTTGATCGATCCGATCTGTCAACTGGACAGATGCGGAAGGAACATAGGTTTGGTCATTAGTAAAATAGTTATCAAACGTCTCAGAGAACAGAGTCTGCCCATCGAGCAGCACTTCAAATCTATCGTTCTCGCTAGATCCATCCCAACTGTTGATAATCGCAAGCAAGAATCCGATTTGGATCGAGGAGTGAGTCGGCAGGTTCGAGAGAATCAACGTTGTCGTCGATGCCGCGAACCCTCGTTCCTTGTTCACCATCAGATTTCCTGAGAAGACATTCCCTGCGTTTCCGATTCCTTGGTATCCTTCGACTGACACGATGGTCGCGTTACCGGTAATTTGACTGGGCATTCCCGACTCAAAGTCGGATTGAAATACGATCATGCCCGCTTGGGCATCGATTGAATCGGTTAGCCAAGAGAAGACCAAGGAGAGCGTAGCAAACACAGCCCTGCGCCCCCAAGCCCACCGAGTGGCTCTTTCGCCCCAAACCCATGTTAATCGTGTTTGCATTTTTCTGTCATCTCCTCTCGTTGCGGCACGGTGCGAAGGTTCGACTTGGCCACCTGAAACACGCAGGTGGATTGAAAAACAAGTTCCATCGCGCGCCATGTTATTGTCCGTCTCGATAGTCATGACGGAGTTGACCTCGTGCGACAACTAAAAGACTCGGCGATTGCGCCGTCGTGGCGCAATCTCTAAGAATTCGCTTGACAGAGAATGGATCCATCGAACCGCGAGAAAACGCGAACGTTCGTTCCGGACCTCGCACCGCGGATGAAAAGATAGAGGCCTGAATCCATCGCGAACAGCAAGGGTTGCTATTTCATGCTGACAACCTCAAGGGCACCTAACCACACAAGATCGATCGCACGTTGGAGTAGAAGAGTTTTGCTGCTCACCCTAGTAACACTGGGTAAATTCGAACACTCCGCTGGCTGAATGAGCTTGTTGATCGCAATGATGGTTTGTCAATCCCCCGTCGCGATTTTTGTGCCGGCGCGGCGTAATCCAATAGCGGCGACGATGTTGTGGGCCACTCCAGCCAGTAGCCTCGAAGCTACATAAACTGCGGCTTCATTTTCTCGTGAGGAGGTTGATGATGATTTGGTCTCGCTTTTTGCTTCCGTGGACTGCCGGATGGATTGTTTGGTGTGTGCTCTCTTGTGGATGGTCGAATGCGACCATGACCCTATTTGTTCCAGGCTCGGCGAACCCTTATCTCGCAGGTATGCCTGATGGAACCACAGCGTCCGGTGGAGACTCAGCTCCAGGCCAGTCACCTGTTTTGGTGTCCGGTTTGGACTTAAGCCCAGGTTCTTACTTAACCTTCTCCGCGACAGGAACAGCCAGCTACAATGGCGGCACTTACTTTGGCCCGGATGGAGGATCGTACTTTTCCAGAGGGAATGAGAGTGGTATTTCGGGAATACGCACCAGTTTCGGCCCTCATCGGTGTCTTTCTGGATACTCAGCTTCCAACCACATCCGCCGCGCCGGCCGTTTTGGATTTCGAATCCTTGACGGGGGATTTCCTAACTCTTTCGCCATCGCTGAAGCAAGTCTTCTTTATCGGGGACGGCAGCATCAGTACTTCCGAAGTTCAGAAGTTTTACGTCCCAGATGGAGCGACAAGGTTGTTCCTTGGAACGGCCGACGGATCGCAATGGGTGAACAACGCAGGTGGGTTCACCACAAGCATCACGAGTCATTCACAAGCAACGGTTCCTGAGCCAACAAGCTTGGTCATCTTTACGCCCCTCCTTCTGCTTGCTCGCCGATTCGCACGACGTCAATGATAGATAATGACCGCATTATGGTGTCAATGCAACAACGCTCGAAGCCGATGCCACGATGGAGAGCATTTCTCAGCGCGATAACGGCGAGCGCTTGCGTGCGGTGGTAATCAGCCTGATACGAGCCGAGGGGATCGATCTCGGTCGGAAATCATCGATTCGATTATGTCGCCCTTACAGGGCTAAGGTGATGATGTGGGACCGATTCCTAGGGCGTTGCCCTAGGCTGGTATAGAGTGCCCCCTTGGGGCGGGATGCCCGTTGGGGCAGAATGATTCATGCATTGGATGCATGCCATGTCGATGACGCGAGAGGCTTGCTTCGAGTCCCCGTTGGGCGGTTTGAGTCATGCATTGATTGCATGCCATGACGCGAGTAGGGGGTGCGAGTAGCGGTACGCCGCTGGTTATCGCGCGGCTGGCGTCGAAGTCGACCGAATGCTCGGCGCGGTGCATCGTTTGGCCATCCACCGAGAACACTCGGCATTGCATATGCAATCGATCGGAGGCAATGAAGGCATGAGCGGCTACAGGAGCCAAGCAGCCTGCTCGCAATTGCCTTAGCAACTCGCGCTCGGCCCGCACCGCGGCCAGCGTCGCATCATGATTGAGCTTGCGAACCGCTGCGGTGGTTACGTGATCCTCGGAACGCGTTTCCAATCCCAAGGCGGCTTGGCCTACCGCTGGTAACATCCGGTCCAGCGTTAGCTTTTCCGTGATGACGGATTCGAAACCGAGACGGTGCAGTCCCGCATAGGCCAGCACGATCGCATCGAACTCCCCCTCGTGCAGTTTCCGCAGCCGTGTGTCGACGTTGCCACGTATATCATGAATCGCCAAGTCCGGTCGGAGATGGAGTAGTTGTGCACGGCGGCGCGGTGATCCCGTCCCCACTCGGCTTCCCGCGGGCAATCCATCCAACGTCTGATGCTCCCGCGCGACCCAGCAATCGCTCGGGTCCTCGCGCGGCGGAACCGCGGCCAACTCCAAGCCCGGTACGGTCTCGGTCGGCAGGTCCTTGAGACTATGAACCGCTAGATCGCAGCGACCGTCCAGCAGTGCACGCTGAATTTCTTTGGTAAACAGCCCAACTCCCCCCGAAGCTCCGAGGGGGGCGGTCGAGACGTCCCCGGCCGTGGTAATCTTGACCAATTCAACGTCGACTCCCTGTGCCTGCAAGAGTCCAGAGACGTAGTTCGCTTGCCAAAGTGCAAGTGGGCTTTGACGCGTCCCAATTCGGATTCGCATGCTGATTTTGCTGATGAAAGTGGAGTCTGCTCTAGATTGGCGAGTGGCGACCGCTGAGTCTAGATGGTTCTTTGGACTTCGATAACCCGGAGATTCTTGGTAATATAGGAATTCTTACTTCTGGCGAAACCTAAATTGATGCCAGTTGCCCTCAATCGATGGTTCCGATGCTAGATTTCCTATCCCAATTCGTAAAGACGACATGGCCGAAGGCCATACTGGCCCAAGCATCTGAAGGAGTGACTCCGTCCAATGGTGAAGCCGTTGCGGCGGCGGTTTCGATATCAAACTCGCGCAATTTAGGACTGGACTATCCCACCATCATTTTGGCCAGCGTTGTACTGGGAGTCTTGGCCGCTGCGTCTTTGATCGCGCGTTACCTGAACCAGCAGAGCCACTCGAGCATTAATCCGGCTCTCGTGCAACGTTTCGTCCATCGGCTTTGGGCATGGTGGCTGATGTTTGCCATTCTTATCTCCGGGATGTTTTTGCATCGGATAGGAACGATCGTCCTGTTCGGGCTGGTTTCCTTCTGGGCCTTTCGGGAATTCATAACCATGACACCGACCCGCCGAGGAGATCACAGGGCATTGTTTTGGAGCCTCGTGGTTTTTACTCCCCTTCAGTATGTCTTGATCGGATTATCGCAGTCGGGATTGGCGTTTCGCGGCAAGCCGATCGATTTTTATGCAATCTACAGTGTCATGATCCCTGTTTATGGATCCCTGTTTATTCCAGCTCGTATCGCGATCGCCGGGGATCACAAGCGTTTCCTGGAGCGGTCGGCGCAGATTCAATCTGGATTGCTGATTTGTGTGTATTGCCTCTCCTTTGCACCTGCTCTGCTCGATTTGAACTTGATTCAGACCGACGGGGTTGTATGGAATGGTTCGCGGGCCGGATTGCTTTTCTTCTTTGTTCTTATTTCTCAAGTATCCGACGTTCTGCAATGGTGCTGGGGACGAATTCGGAACAACCGAATCATTGCCAAAGACATCAGCAGTACTCGGACGTGGGATGGCCTTCTTGGAGGGTCTCTTTCGAGCGGTATCGTCGGCGCCCTCCTGTATTGGGTCACACCCTTTAGCCCGTGGCAGTCGGCCTGCATGGCAATTGTCGTGGCTGTGATGGGGTTTGCGGGGGGATTGACGATGAGTGCCATCAAGCGCGATCGCGGAGTCCGCGATTATGGGACATTGGTCATGGGGCACGCGGGAGTTTTGGATCGAATCGACTCTCTTTGCTTTTCAGCCCCAATTTTCTATCACTTGACTCGCTTCTTTTTTAGCGTCGCCTAGTCCCGAAGCGACCCTTGCAATGGAAAAAATTGTCAGGAATCATGCGGCGCCGCGTTCGATCCCCAAGAATCCATGCGGTGGGCGAATCAGAGTGATACAATCTGGCATAACCCGGAAGTTTTTTGGATGATGACGAGCTCCCAGCAATGACGATCCTTGGAATCGACTTAGGAACAACCAATTCTCTGTGTGCCGTCTTTGAACGCGATCGACCGGTATTGATCCCGAACGCCCACCGTCGTTTCCTCACTCCGAGCGTCGTTGCAAGACTCGATGATGGCCAGATCCTCGTCGGAGATGCCGCCAAGGAATGGCGTGTGACGCATCCTGAACTCTGCGCGTCCCGGTTCAAACGCTTGATGGGAACACAAGAATCCCTTCCGCTCGGTAAGCAATCGTTCACCGCTCCGGAGTTGTCCAGTTTTGTGCTTCGCTCCCTCAAAGCGGATGCGGAAAAGTACCTGGGCAAGGAGGTTTTGAAGGCCGTTATTACCGTCCCGGCTTATTTCAATGATCTGCAGCGCCGCGCGACCCGTTTGGCAGGCGAGTTGGCGGGGCTGGATGTCGTCCGTGTCATCAATGAACCGACTGCGGCCGCCCTGACCTACGGATTTCATGATCGGGATTTGCGGAAAAAACTGATGGTGATCGACTTGGGTGGCGGGACCTTTGACGTAACCATCATGGAAGTTTTCGAGCGAATGCTGGAGATTGTTGCCACGGCGGGAGAAAGCATGCTCGGTGGCGAAGACTTCACCGATCGGATGGCAGCCAACATCTTGCGAAAATACAACAAGCAATTGGAGTTCGTCGAGCTCAAGTATCCGTTGCAGCTGGCTCGTCTAAAGCAGAAATGCGAAGAGTCGAAGGTGAAATTTCTCGAACACGAAACCGTTGAAGTGGTTCTCCCCAAAGAAAATGGGGATATCACTTCGGATTGTGCTCCAGTTGTCATTGCGCGACAGGAGTTCGAAGACTGGATGAAGCCGCTGTTGCAACGACTCATGCCACCGATTGAGCGGGCCATGCGCGATGCCGGGTTAGGTATGAACGAGATCGATGACGTGCTGTTGGTTGGGGGCGCGACTCGCATGGCATGTTTGCGATCGTTCCTCTCCGACATGCTTCATCGCGAACCGCAATGCGAGTTCAATCCCGACGAAGTGGTCGCGCTCGGGGCCGCCGTTCAAGCTGCGTTGATTGAGAACAACGCAGCCGTCGAGGACATGGTGTTGACCGACGTCTGTCCTCACACACTGGGAATCGAAGTTAGCAAGCAACTCGGTGGGCAGTTCGTTCCCGGTTACTTCGAACCCATCATTCATCGCAATACGACGATTCCTGTTTCCAAGGAGAAGACGTTTACGACCATCGGAGCGAACCAGAGCGAAGTGTTGTTGCGGGTCTATCAAGGGGAAGGTCGGCGTGCCGAAGACAACTTGTTGTTAGGAGAACTGCAAATCAAGGAAATCCCTCGGGGACAGGCCGGTTCCCCGTTCGATGTGCGATTCTCCTACGACCCCAGCGGTATTCTTGAGGTAGAAGTGATCGTAGCGCCGAATGCACAGCCGCAACGTGCTGTCATCACGCATCCAGAGAAACATTTGTCAGCCAAAGAGGTCGCTGAGACGGTCCGGAAACTACAAAAGATCAAGTTCTATCCTCGGGATCAGCTTGAGAACCAACTTCTCCTCCGCTATTGCGAACGCCTTCTCGGCGAATTGCCGGTCGACTTGCGTGAAGACCTAGACTCCTTGCTAGATCTCTTTGAGCATGGGCTGCGAAGTGGCGATCCGTCGATGTTCGCAGAATCAAAAACGCATTTAGAGGTATGGCTATCCAGCCACGGCTTCCCCTACGAAGATCCAAAGGAAGGTTGAGCCTATGCCTTCCGATGCCCATCTATCCTACGTTCGAGAAATGATCTCACTCGAACGGAGCGAATGGTCCACACGTGGGCTGGAATTGCGGATGAAGGTTATCGGCTCCCATTCAGGCTCCGTCCGTAAGGTAAAGGTTGCAGATCGGTCGATCGTCGAAGGAATCATTGCGTTACTTCATCGCTGCCAAAAGGATATTTGGGAAAAGGACTCCGCGCCCCTATTTGAGGAGCTTGCCAGGCAATCCTTTGAGCAAGCACCCGAATTGCAATCGGTGGCCAAGCGATTGCTGGATTGGTATACCGAACGCGAAACATTGCGTGGGTTGGTGTCGAAGTTTGGGCAAAATTCATTGCCACACCATTTGATGGATATGGTACGTATGACGAGTCGCGAAATGGCCGTCGCAGGAGCAAGGATTGCGAATCAGCAACAGTTGTCGGGTGGATCGGGTTTCAGGCGACAAGCCAAAATCATCAAGAAAGACTACCCTACCATCTATGCCCTCGCCCCCGATTGGATCGACGAGTTGATCCGACGCAAGCGCTAGATAATCGATCGGGAGCGAACCCTATGAACGCATCTGCTGAACCACCATGGCAATTCCTTCCGCATCAGCCAAGGCTATTTTTTGGTCTTCCAGACGACGCAAACAAAGAGGCATTGAAACTCGCGTACAGTCAGTTGATTCGCCGATACAAACCGGATCAGTTTCCCGCTGAGTTTAAAAAGATTCGGGCAGCCTACGATGCCCTGGAGCGCGAGATGCGTTTCGGGATGTTCTATCTTCCCAGCGAGACAGTCGCTGCGACACCCGATTCTGCGAACGAATCCAGCCACGTTTCGAGTCCTCCAGACGAAGCCCATGCGGATACTCATGCTGCAACGGAAGGCATCGAGAGTCGCAGCGCGATGGGTGAATCGCAGCTCACCGATCGAGCCGCAGCCTACCAACGAGCCGGTCAATCCGATCCTCAAGCTTGGTACAACGAGCTGAGAAACAAGTCGACGAAGAGCTCCTACGATTACTATCTTCTGGCGATCCTGTCCGATGTGGTCAGCGATTCCGAAAAGGGTTTTTCACATTGGATTGCCGAAGGGGCGGACGTGCATCCCCGCGATGTACATCTTTCGAGCGTGCTGAATGCACTTCTCAACGAGGGGGCTTTGCGAACCGACGAAACCCATTCACTGCTGCTCGCTTTGGCGCAATCGAGAAGACCCCTTGAGTTCTACTACATGACCGATGCGTTGTGGCAGCGCTATGTGCTCGACGTACCATGGGAGGAATTTTCAGCAACCTTAGGAAGATGCGATAGAGAATTGCGGCTCAAGAGTCATGCTGGACGTACTGCCTTCTTAGTGGCTCTGATGCGGCGGGCGCTGTGGCGCGCACCTGTCGAATGGCTGCGAGAGCAGAAGCGACTGATCGACGAGTCACCGGGGGAACTAAATGGGGATTTAGAATTCGATCATGAGCTGAATTGCAAACTGCTGAACCTGAGAGAAAGCCACTGCGAGCGGTTGGAATCCGGATCCTACGGACGTCGGATACTAAGCGCGATTCGTACTTTTTGTGAAGTGGGAGAATGGGAGGCAGCGACCGAGGTTTGTGGGTGCCAAGTCGACATCGCACAGCATCCGACCGAATTCTTGGCAGAATTTTCATTCAAACCGGAAGAGAATACCGACTGGAGTCAGAGTTGGTCCTGGATCAGTTGGATGGTTCTCTCCAAGTTGCCCACGCAGGAAGCGCCTGGGGATCGTATATGGATGGTTCAAACCATTTACGAGATGATGCGACGGATCGATGCGGGATTTCCGCGTCGCGTTGAAAACATGACCAGCGCGTTGAATTTGCTAGGGCTGATTTTTTTCCTCATTTGCTCATTTTTTACCATCGCTTTCGCTGTCCTCATAGCGAGCATTGCATCTATGACGCTTTTAGGAATGCAGAGCCAAGCCTACTTGGTGATTACGCTGCTTGCCATGCTGGTTGGTTTGGTGATTTCCGTTCTTTCTTACTATCGGATTGCCAAGGTGTGGAAAGCGCGTCTGATCGTGCCGTTCATTCGAAAACGCGTCATCGCCCAGCATGAGACCAAGTGGCGGCTGTTGATCGCTCGTACGATGCAAATGCTCCTTTGCCCTTTTCCGTTCCTGTATCAGATCGTTCAGGAACTCTCGTCCGACAAAAAGAACATGGGTGGGCCTTCGCAATGGCTTACCACCTTGTTGCCAAACGATTTGGGATTGATCCTGTACAGCGCTGCAGTACCCTTTCTGCGCTGAAACCGATTCTGCGATTCACGAAATCATCCGCCCCTCTCCAAGGCGCATTGTTGGACTTCCAATCTTTTATGCAAGCGCGATCTTCCTGGACCGATACTCATGCACACCTCGCGGATAAGGGGCTGCGGCACAATGCGGAATCGGTACTCACCAATGCCCTAGGTGCTAGGGTGCATCGTTTGATCTGTGTGGGAGTGGATGCGGAGGCATCCACTGAGGCAGTTCGATTGTCGCGCATGAGCCAATCGGCATCGGCGAACTCAAGTTCAGGATCCGACGATTTACGAGTCGTGATATGGGCCTCCGTCGGCATTCATCCAAATCATGCGCAACAGGAGCGCGAAGGGGATTGGGAATCCATTCTCAAGCTATCGTCGGAGCCCGAAGTGTGCGCCGTGGGGGAAACCGGACTGGATCGCTATTGGGATGATTGCCCATTCGATGTTCAGCAACGCAATTTTGACCGGCATTGGGAGTTGAGTCGCGCAACCGGTTTGCCTGTCATTATCCATTCGAGGGATTGCGATGCCGAAATGCTCGCAGCGCTTCGGACTCAATACCGTCAGGGACCTTTGCGCGGCGTCATGCATTCCTTTTGCAGTGATTTGCGAGTCGCTGAGGAATGCATAAGCATGGGTTTATACATCAGCTTTTCGGGGATGCTGACTTACAAAAAGAATGATGCGTTAAGAGAAGTGGCTGCAAGGCTTCCACTGGATCGATTGTTGGTTGAAACCGATGCACCTTATCTCAGCCCTGAGCCAAAACGGAGTGTTCGTCCGAATGAGCCGAGCCTCGTCGTTCACACGGGCGCGGTGCTGGCAGATCTTTTCGGCCTAACACCGGAAAAAATGTCGGAAGTGACGACAAAAAATGCACTGAGGCTTTTTTCGAAGATGCGATGAAAATGGGAGCTGACTTCGCCATGTTTGTTCCGACTGGGGAACGATAAATTGAATCGCAACACACAGGGTGTTCAACAGACCGTTTTCCCCATACTGACGACTAAGGTGAGGACGGGTTCCTGCTCCCTGTGCTAGCACCTAAGAATGTTGATGATCCCGAAGACTTTGAAGCGGCTAACCATTCAGGGCGGCTTAAGATTTAGAACGGGGCGTCGCCCATATCGGAGGATGCTTCCGAGAATTCGTCGTTGATGGCGTTGTTGTCCTGCCCCGCGTCTCCGGAGATGCGATAGCCCATCGCTTCGGCGGTGAGAAAATACTTGACGTCGCTCGCAGAGTCCTTTTGCCATTTCCGACCGGTCAGGCGATAGGTAATCGTGATGTCGTCACCGAGTTTTAGAGAGTCCACACTGTCGCATGCATCGTTCGTGAACTCGAACGGGATGTAGTTCGTAAATCGCCCCAGGTTTTGTTCGAGCACGACCAATCGTTTGCGAAATCCCTTTTGTCCGAAGGTTTTTGTATCTTCGATCAAATGGACAATGCCGCGGGTAGATGCGTTGGACATGAGACTTCGGATCCGATGAAGAGGCAAAAGGAGGAGAAAATTTTCCGTCTTGCATTTTAGCGAAATTGAAGGGGGTGCGCAGTTCAGATTTTCGCCATGGCGAAAAAAATGGCTTGGCGATACTCCGCAGCCTAATGCTATGGGCCAAGCGCCGTGGTGGCTGTCGTCGAGAGATGCCAGAAGAACCCCTAAAACCAAGTATCCATTTAAGCTCGAGTACGAGCCGGGTACGATGGACAGCCACGCTCCGAGCATTTACCTTTCCTACGTTCCTGCGAGGGTTTTTCCTGCGCGGGTTTTTTGCTCGCACGTCCGAAATAATCCTCGATATCCCCTCATGCCGAGGAAACCTATTCCTCTCAAGGATTCGCATGCATTCCATCATTGACGAACTGAATTGGAGAGGCTTGATTCACCAAGCCACGGACGAAGCGGCACTGCGAACTTTCCTTGCCAAGCCAGCCATCGTCTATGCAGGATTCGATCCGACAGCCGATTCACTGCACGTAGGCTCCCTTCTCCCGCTGATCATGTTGCGCCGTTTTCAGCAAGCTGGCCATCGGCCGATCGCGCTGGTTGGGGGGGCAACCGGGATGATCGGGGACCCGAGCGGCAAAAGCGAGGAGCGGCAACTCCTCTCGAAAGACATTTTGGTTGAGAACGTGGCGGGAATCCGCAAGCAGATGGAGCACTTTCTCGATTTTGATGGCCCCGCGGGGGCGGTCGTCGTCAACAACTTCGATTGGATGCAAGCGTTCAGTTTTCTCGATTTCTTGAGAGACGTTGGAAAGAACTTCCCGATCAATGTCATGCTCAGCAAGGACTCCGTGAAGAGCCGATTGGAACGTTCCGATGTTGGATTGAGCTACACGGAGTTCAGCTACATGTTGTTGCAAGCCTACGACTTCGTACATCTTGCCCAGCATCATGACTGCAGTTTGCAAATCGGTGGAAGCGACCAATGGGGAAACATTACCGCTGGAATCGATTTGGGGCGGCGGATGTTGAGCAAACAGCTTTATGGTTTGACGTGTCCCCTGTTGACAACCAGCGATGGTCGCAAGATGGGCAAATCGGAAAAAGGAGCCGTATGGCTATCGCCAGAGCGCACGAGCCCGTACGAGTTCTATCAGTACTTGATCAACGTCGCTGACAGCGATGTGTTATTGACATTGAGGTTTTTGACCGATGTCAGTCGCGAAGAGTACGAAGCTATCGAAGGATCGCTGCGAGACCGCCCACAGGAGCGGGCCGCACAAAAGAGATTGGCGGAAGCGCTCACACGATTGGTGCATGGGGAAGAGGGATTGGCTTCGGCAGAACGCGCAACGAAAACCCTTTTCGGAGCGGAAATCGAATCGTTGAGCGATCGCGAACTGACAACTATCTTCGCGGATGTTCCCAGCAAGGAGGTGGATCGCGATCAGCTGGTTGCGGGGATTGGCATCATCGATGCCCTTTGCTTGGCTGGACTTGCCACCAGCAAAAGCGAAGCTAGGCGCACCGTGAACGAGGGGGCCGCGTACGTGAACAACCGAAGAGTGGAATCGATCGAGAAAATCCTGACTTCCGGCGATCTGGCGAGCGAAACCGTCATCGTGCTTCGGAGCGGCAAGAAGCGTTATTCGCTTCTGCGCTTTGTTTAGAGATTCCGCCACCCTTTATCTACCAGCGAGCATAGCGAGATATCGATGCGAATTGTTCACATCATCACTCGTATGATCGTCGGGGGGG
>Ga0194055_10001544_pt1 | contig 18782 bp, 16 predicted proteins | sample SepL449m_MetaG_FD_155482 | JGI IMG/M metagenome (GOLD analysis project Ga0194055, IMG submission 155482) | Anoxic zone freshwater microbial communities from boreal shield lake in IISD Experimental Lakes Area, Ontario, Canada - Sep2016-L442-9m | ecosystem: Environmental > Aquatic > Freshwater >...
TCGCGACATCAGGTAGGCTCGTTCCTGCTCGACGCTATCGCGTCTGGATTCGAAGATCTGCCAGGCACGGGTCCACAGTCCTTCGGGGTGGTCTTCGAGGCTTTGCGAATTCTTCGAACGGCAATCGGCGACCCAGGCCTCCCACGTGGCGTGCGTGAAGTTCTTCCGCGCCATCCTTAACCGGTTTGCCAGCAATTCTTCTGGCGGCACGCTGTAGTTATCAAACGACTTCTGGAACCGGTGTCCGATCACCGGATCGGGATCGTGCATTATCGGATACCCCATCAGCCAGCATTTCAGGCTGAAGTCGAGATCTTCAACTCCCCAGGCGCGCATGTCGGGATCGAATCCCCACAGGGTTTCGTAGAGCTGTCGTGTAATCGCGAAAGCGCAGCCGATGGCGGCGGGGCTATGATACAACTTGCGTGAACCTTCCTGCACGACTCGCAGATCGGACAGTGGCAGCCAGGCCACTTCGAATTCCTGCAGGTCCATCCGATATCCGTGCCCGGGCGATTCTGCGGCATTGCGCCAGTTCAGCGTGTCAAGGGGCACGATCGTCGGCGTGATCAAGGCTTGTCCCCTGGTCGCCTGGACATCCTCCACCAGTCGCTGCAGGGATCCCCGTTCTGGTTTGCAGTGGCCGTCGAGGAACACCAGGATCTCGCCCGACGCCGCGCGCGCCCCACGGTCTTTGGTTGGCGAAGGCCCTTGTCGCTCGGTATGACGGACGATCTTCATTCCGGGGAAACGACGCTCGACCTCCTGCACCGAACCATCGCACGATGCGTCGTCAGCGATGATCACTTCGCAATCCAACCCGCCACACGTCTCGATGCAAGATTGCACTGTCTTCAGCTGTGCATCCCCCTCGTTGTATCCCGCAACAATGATGCTCAGTTGCATAAACGCGCCTCTTTCGAGATCTTCGCGTGGAGTATGCATGCGTATTAAGATCGAAGCGGCGCGCGCTTGACTTGATTTGCATTATTCGAATGCGATTATTGCGGTGTCGCGTTATGCGGTCAATACCCTGCTTGAATGCAGTTGTCGTTTTTTGAATCTCTAGCAGTGTGTGATTCTGCGGCATGCACGCTTTTAACGTTTTCTAGTAAAATTAATACCCTAAAACCCCCAGAAGCTCGCCAGCGACGATTTGAAAATGCGTTTTGACCTTGTCGGTGAAATAATTTTGCCACTGGCCGGGGACGCCCGAGCGGGTGACTGTCCGTTCGACGACGACGCCGGGCGTTCGGCCAGCGACAGATTGAAAATCCAGACTGCGAGCGATCTGAACTGCAATCTCAACGGCTTCGGGGTGGAATCCGTAGTGACGAAACATCCGTCGAAATTCGTTCTCTGGAGATTGGAAGAGGGTTTCGTATTTCAATTCGCAGACAGCCGGGTTGCTGTAGTTCCACTGGCTCATTTTTTGAAATACGTGACGGCAGGTATTAATTTCGGCAATCAGCCCGTCCTCTCGCGAAATCGATTGAAGGTGCGATTGATAGGACATGCCATTCAGATCGGCTCGAGGCTGTTGAGCCCACGACTCGGTCGTCCAAAGGTGATAAAAGTACCCGGAAGCAACGACATCACGAGGGTCGCGAATCATGTGTGAGCCACGGAAATATTTCCATTCTCCGGGGTCCAGATGGCTTTGTTCGTCGAAGACGATTCCGTCAACGGGGTGTTGGCCTTTGGGCAATCCGTTGTGAAATCTCAAGTCATAATGCTGCGCGAGGCTCGCTAATATTCGCTTCAGCCAGTGAGTTCCGCACTTGTGGTGAGTGGCGTGATAGAGAAAGCGAACCTGGCCGGGCGCGGCGAAAGGGGATTCATTCATTTTTGTGAGCCGTTCGTGGCACGCAATTCCCGGCGAGCAGTTCGGACTGAGTGAATCAATCAAAGGCAGCGTGAATCAATCAAAAACCTGCAGCAGCAGCAAGACTTTAATTTCACAGCGTCCGGCCACGCGGTATCGCGTCTTATCGTGTGCGGACGAATTCGTGCATGGCGTCGTCAGAATTAGCATTTGACTCGCCGTATTCCGATTACTACGATTCAACTCGAACGAAATCAATGCATCATCGTGAAAAATGCACAATGCATATTAATTCTTCGCGAGCGATTCCGCAACTCGATATTGATCCGTCCCGGCAACCTGAATTTCGGCATCGATCAGGCTGGGCCTTCGCCATCGATGCGTTGGCGCCCCTGCATAACCCTGGTGGGGTGCTGTTGGACAGCTTCATCGAGCGCACGTTCAGTTGGGCTGAAAGCAATGAACTCGCGAGAGGGCGAATACCGTACGAAGTGCCGTGGGTTGGATTCGTTCATAATCCACCGACGATTCCAGATTGGCACGACACTCGGAGTTCGCCCCGCGCCATCCTTAACCGTGATTCGTTTCGGCAAAGCCTTCCTTACTGCCGCGGGCTGTTGACATTGTCCGAGCATCTCGGACGGTGGCTGTCGACTCGCGTCCCAGTTCCTGTCTGTTCCCTGATTCACCCAACCGAAATCCCCGAGGTTCGGTTTTCGCCAGACCGATTTGCTCAAGAGAAGAATCCCGTCGTCGTTCAAGTCGGTTGGTGGTTGCGACGGGTTCAGTCGATCTTTCAATTGCAGTCTGGCAGATTCCGAAAGGTTCTGCTTGCCGTAGAAAATCGTTATCTGGAAGAGATGCTTCGCCGACAGAAGTTCGAATTGAGTGAGGTTGAGCGCAACAGCGTAACATTGGTCCCATTCCTCTCGAACGACGACTACGATCGTCTGCTGTCCAGAAGTGTTGTCTTCTGTCATTTGTTTGACAGCAGTGCAAACAATGTGATCGTTGAATGTATCGCGCGCAATACCCCGATATTGGTGAATCGACTGCCTGCAGTGGAAGAATATCTGGGCCGGGACTATCCACTGTTCTTTGAATCGCTCCACGAGGCGTCAGCAATACTCGCGGATAGCCATCGGATCCTTGAGGCATATCACCATCTTTCGACTCTCCCCAAAGATCAATTCTCACAGTCGACATTTCGAGAGTCTCTCGTCCGATCCAGAATCTACCAGGGCCTTTCGCTGAAATCTCTGCCTGTCGCGCTCCAACATACGGTCCGCTTCGAGTCGAGTCGCCAGTTCACATTGGTGCTGGGGCGATCCGCATGCGGAAATGTGTTTGTAGAGCGTGCTGAGTTTCACCCCGCTTCCGCAGACATGAATGCCTCGCTCAACCGTGATCTCCAAGGTCTGCTCTGTGGATTATCACTGGCAGCCGTGCGGCAGCTTTCCAGAGACGATTTCTGCCGGAGTTTCGGTAACCATTCATCAATTTATGCGACGCAGGCTTACGAAGCGATGGCGAGGTCGCTCGAACAGATCTGACCGGCTCAATCCAGATTCACCGCAGGTAGGTGTCAACGTGAATATGATAGCGAATCGCGACAATTCGTTAGAACACGCTATTTCCAGGCGTCAGATTTCCGTTGCGTTGCTGATGCCCTGGTGGTGCTTTGGAGGAGTTGAACGCTATCACCTGGCGATGACCAAGTGGACCTCGAGTCGAATTCAGTGGACGGGATGTGCGATCGCATCGGGGCCCGTGTTGGATACAGCAGTCATTGAACTCTCAAGATGGATGCCCGTTCATGCGCCGCGAAAGTCGCATCCCGTCGGAAGTAGCGATCAGGGAGTACACTGGCACGAAACGGAGGCCGAAGCCATCAATTCTGCGCTGCAAGGGGCCGATGTCGTGCTGACCTGGGGTGTTTCCAGGCTGGCGGAGCGCCTCGCTCAATTTCGCGGGGCCGTCATTCCCCTCAGTCACGGCTCGGCACCGTGGATCGAAAAGCTGTTGACGGAAGTTGTGACAACGCCCCTCTTGGGATGTGACTGCATCGAGTATGTTGCCGTTTCGGAACAGGCTGCCCAGGCGTTTCCTCGTCAGGTTCGTTCGCGAGTGAAAATCATGCCAGCAGGAATCGAACTTGATCGGATCGCCCCGTCGCGGCAGCGCGAGGTCATTCGGTGCGAACTCGGGTTGTGTCCCGATGAAAAGGCCATTGGGTATATCGGGCGATTTTCGGATGAAAAGAATCCACTTCACACTGCAGAAATCGTCGGCCGTCTCGGAGGGAGATACGTAGCGGTATATCACGGCACCAATCTTTGGGGCGAAGCAAAGTTTCGAGCCGACGTTAAGCGGCTTTCCAACAATCGGGTCCGTTTCGCGGATTCGGCCTGGCATACGGGCGATATCTATTCGGCGCTCGATTCTCTGGTTCAAGCCAGCCCTAATGAAGGGGGGCCTTTGGTGGCACTGGAAGCCTGGATCAGTGGAGTGCCTCTCGTGACTACGCCCGTCGGAGTGATCGCAGATGAACTGAAACAAGGCAATCAATGGGGGCACGTGGTGCCAGGTTCCGCCCCGATCGAAGATTGGTGTCGCGCTGTCGTCGATTCTTGCACGCCGGCTGCCCGCGAATCAGCTCGACGCATTGTCAAACACGCCGTCGAACGCTACTCCGCCATTGCTTTGGCACGGCGCTGGGAGTGGTTTCTTTCCAATTTGAATCTGAATAAACATACCGGGCATTGCGAGCGTCTGGCAATGAACGGACAGCGACATTGAAGGAGTCCCATGTTCGTTGCCCTTACGGATTTTCCAAGCCATGCCCGGCTCGTTGATGCAACCCAGATGGCAGCCGCCAGACTCCTTGTCCAGCACGGTTGGAACGTCTGCAGCGTTTATCTCGACGGATATTTCGGCCAGCAGTCCGAACAGGCACGAAGAGATTTCGCAGCGGCTGTCCAAAAGTCGGTTTCGACGCTACCTGATCGAACCGTTGTTCTGACAGCAGGAATCCCGGTCAAGCAGATTTGTCCCGATCTTATCGTTTGCAACAACTCGGCAGAAACCGGTGCCGGCGCGATTCCAATACCCTATTGGTTTGAAGACCAATCCCATCCGATTCCATTTTCAGCGCGATGTTACCATGCGAGTTTTCAGGGGTCGACCGTTTCGCATCCAAGTCTTCGCGGGGCGGTGGTTCGTGGTTTCGATGGGACTTCAGAAACTCTGTGCCGTGTTAACGATGATTACTTCTACCTGCTTGCAGACGAAGAGCAGAAACTTCTGAAGGAGTCGTACTGGAAGGTCTTGTCTCAATCGCAGTTCTCGCTTTGTCCGCGGGGTGACAATCCCAGTTCTGTTCGGTTTTACGAGTCATTAGCCGCCGGCTGCATTCCTGTTCTTTTGGCTGATACTGCTCAATTGCCACTTCAAGGGATACTGCCATGGAACGACATGATTGTCCGAGTCCCGGAAGCCGACGCAAGTGTCTGGCCGGAATACGTTCGAGAATGGACAGAAATGCGAACGAGTGATGAACTTGTTCAGGTCTCAGAACACAATCGCAGGACTTGGAATGCCTGGTTTCACTGGTCGCAATTAAGTCGCCAGCTATTCGTGGAGTGGGTCGATCTGGCAACCCGTGCTGCCGAACGGCGAGTTTCGCGTTTGACGCGTTCAGCTCTGTCGGTTCCTGGTGACTGCCCGGGCAAAGTGTTTCATCTCCTGAACAACCTTCGGCCCAGGCACTATCTGCAAGTCAATAGCTACGCCGATTCTGCAGTTGTCGCCGCTTGCTTCGGCGGAAGTATCCAGTCGGCGACTGTTGTGCACCCTTTCGATCACTCATCGACCTCAAAAACTAAGGACGAACCCTGTGGTTCGCAATCAGCCCCCTTTCTTGGCAACCAGCCTCTCACGACGATCCACGGAGATTTCCTGTCATTGGACTCCAATCACTTACCAGTGGATATTGACGTCTTCTTTTACGATGGAGGAGATCATCAGCCACAGACTCAGTACCAGGTGATCATTAAGGTCTTCCCATTGCTGGCACACCAAGCCGTCATTGTTGCGGATAACCTGAAATCTGCCGGCACACTGGCGGCAATAAGAGCTGGGCTTCGGACGGTGCAGGCTCATGTGTTGTACGAGTGGACGCTTCCCGAAAAGTTCAACGGTGATACTGATCTCTGGTGGAAAGGGCTCTGTGTTTTTGCCATCGAGAAGCCCGCCGAGTGCGAACCGACATTGATTTCGATACCGACATCAGCAGGAACGTGCTAGCGTCCGGTTCCGATGGACAACTCGTTACATTCAAAAGCCAGAACCGGACGCTAGCGCGTACCGGCTGATAGTCGTACATTCACCATAGGGTTCACCCCGCCTTTGCGGGTACGACGACAATCTCGACGTGACGGACCTCATCCTCTGTGTTCCTCCGTGCCCTCTGTGGTGAAATCTTCTTGTTGATTGTTCTGCCATTTTCATCGCGATTGACGATGCTGGCGTGTAAGATCAGTCGTCAGGTTCGGAATGCAACGGGCGGATGTTGCCTCCGTCGCATTCGAATTCATTATCGACTGGAGCTTCCGCCATATGTCAGATCGACCACGAACATTGCGCGAACTGCGCGAATCAGGATACCGCTCAACATCCGTCAAGCATGAGATGCGGCGGAATCTCCTGGGAAAACTGCGGCGGCGAGAACCGCTGTTTCCGGGAATCCTTGGCTACGAAGATACTGTCATCCCCCAGATCGAAAACGCGATCCTGTCTCAGCATGACATCCTGTTTCTTGGTCTGCGTGGGCAGGGGAAAACGCGACTGTTGCGGATGCTGACTTCGCTTCTGGATGATGTGATGCCGATTGTTGCCGGGTCTGAGATTCACGATGATCCCTTTTGCCCCCTCTCAAAATACGCTCGTGATCAGATTGCCATTCACGGTGATGAAACTCCCATCGCCTGGATCGGTCGCGACGAGCGGTATCAGGAAAAGCTCGCTACACCCGATGTCACCATCGCCGACTTGATTGGGGAAGTGGACCTGGTGAAGCATGCAGAAGGCCGACATCTGTCGAGCGAAGATGTCCTGCACTTTGGACTGATTCCACGCAGCCATCGCGGGATCTTCTGCATGAACGAATTGCCGGATCTGAGTCCCAAGATTCAGGTCGGATTGTTCAACGTGCTCGAAGAACGCGATATCCAGATCCGTGGATTTCCGATTCGGTTGAATCTGGATGTCTGCATGGTCTTCAGTGCCAACCCCGAAGACTACACCAATCGCGGCCGGATCGTGACACCACTCAAGGATCGTATTGGATCAGTTATCCGGACGCATTATCCGGTGACTCGAGAACTCGGCATGCAGATCACCGCCGAAAACGCGTGGACCAGTCGCAATGGTGGCATCACAGTCGTCGTTCCCAATTTCATGCAGGAGATTGTCGAAGAAACGTCCCGACTCGCTCGCAATAGTCCTCACGTGAATCAAGCCTCGGGCGTCAGTGTGCGAATGTCGATTGCCAACTACGAAAACCTCATTTCGTCGGCCGAACGGCGTGGCGCAATTGCCTCTGAATCGCTCGCGGTTGCTCGACCTGCTGATCTGTGGCAACTCGAAGCGAGTTCTCGAGGCAAGCTGGAACTGACGATGAGTGACGAGCCGGGTCAGGAGGATCAACTGATTGAACGTTTGATTGATGAAGCGGTTAAAAATGTCTTTGACCTGCACGACTTGAACCCGAAGCAATTTCGAAACGTCGTCGAGTTTTTCGAAAGCGGCAAGACACTGGATCTGGACGATTCTCTGACGGCGAATGAGGTTGTTCGGCGTGTCGATGCCATCAAAGGCTTTCGCACACAAGTCGAGCAATTGGCGAAAACGATGGAGCCCGAATTGCTTCAAGGAGATTCTTCAGAAGGGCTTATGGCGAGCCTCACTGAATTTCTATTGCACGCTTTGCATGGCCATAACCGTTTGAATCGGACACGACAGTCCCGTGCTGCCAGGTACGGTCGGTGACGGAATGAAACCTTTGAAAGTGGGAACGCTCAAAGTTTTCCGTTGTTGAAAAAAAACAACGCATCGCGCCTGGGATGAGCTAGGTTTGACCAAGGCAAACTCTTTCGGCCCCCTTTGGGCTGGGGACGATGGCGCCAGGCCTGTGCACCCATACCCGTGATTCGGTGACGGTCGTGCAGAAGCCTGCTTCCATCGTCCCCAGCCCGAAGGGGGTGAGAGTCATTACCTGAGGCGTTTTTGCCTTGGCCCAAACTGAGAGTGGACAACTCACTCGTATCGATGCGCCCCGACTGGGGACTGGTTCGAAGGCTTGGTATGTTATTTAGTTCCCCCGCTGATCGTAATGAATTTGTTGATCCGCCGAGTACAGACCAATCAGCCGCCACCCTGATCCTGGGTGAGGAACGACTGAACTGTCGTCTGATCGAAATCGCTGTCGGTGGATTTACCGTCGTCGTTCCGCGCGCTACCGTCTGGACGGGTGAACCAATTGCCCGCCTGGTCACCAATGCCACGACATTCAAAGTTCGTATTCTCCATCAAGAAGCTCGATACGACGGCTTTCAGGTTGTCCTGCAGCGGATTGAGGAATTGGTACCCAAACGTCCGTCCGCATCACAATCGTGGGTCAACCTGGCCTCTCGATGTTGTGCCATCGGCGTGATTCTGGCGATCGGCTATTGTGTCGGATTCGCACCCGGTGGAACTTCGCACACAACAGCTCATCCGGTTACACTGGACTCAATGGTCAGCTACTGGCTGGATTCCTGGACGCCACCATCACCGACGGTCACGAAACCCCTGTTAGACGAACAGCATCCGTTGCCGATGATTTCGGTCTCGCTCGATGACTCGGACGATCTCCCAGCGGCAATGCCTGTTTCGTCGCTCACTCTGGATGGAAATATTGACGCAAGTGAGTTCGAAGCCGACCAGCGAGCCCCTGTGGTGACAGATCGACGTGCACTGGTCCAGACTGCCATTGTACTGGCCAATTCGCATCGTTCACGACCATTGACTTCCGAAACGGTCCCGTGGTTGTTTCCGACATCCGCTCAAACGACAACTGGAATTCCTGGTTGCCGGATGACTCGATCTGCCGAAGATGACCTGCGAACGTTTTCAGCCTGTTTGACCGCACTGACGACCTCAGCCGCAACCGATGCCGTTAACAGTCTCACGCAGACAATCCGCTCGATCCCAAATTCTTCGACGCCCCACGTTGACGGTCTGCCGCAGGTTCGATCAATCCGCAGTGACGATGCAGAGATTTTCTTTCGCATGGTCGACGGCGAAGTAGAACTGTTGCGCATCCTGCCGATCGAAATGAAAGAACCCGTCCCCTCGCGATCGCCATCGGCCAGGGGCAAATTGAATTCCGTTCATCGGTGAGATGATCTCATTCTGAAAGTCGATCGATTATGGTCTGGAACAAACGACAGTATGCTCGCTGCCCGCTGCCTCAGGAAAAATCCGCAGGCGTGCTGGTTATTGGAAGTCGCAGTATTCCGTGTCATGTCCAGGAAGTTTCGCTGTCGGGATTCGGGGTGATGGTTCCCGAGCAGTTGCCGACGGAAGGCGACAAACTGGGACAGCTCAAAGTTGGGGAACTGACTTACGTAGTCCGGGTGACTCGACAGGAAGTCAAACGAGCAGGTGTGCTCGCGGCCCTGGAACAGGTCGAGGAAATCGTTCCAGATTCAGCCATGCTGCCGGCAACACGGATGGGAAAGTGGATGACACGCCTGGCCTGGATTGCCGCAATCGCCGTTGTCGCGACTGCGCTTTACTGTGTCACAGACGTTCACGAGACTGCAATGTCGGCACTGCATCTGTAATGACGAATGACAACGACTGCAATTGATGCCTATCAGCCGGATCGAGTGGCCACCACATCGAAATGCGATCGATCGTCTGATTCGACGCTTCGGCCAGCCTGTGCCGTCTGCTTTCGCTGGGTGCCGATGACTGGTATTCTTGTCGGCGAGTAAGATTCCGTCACACAGGATTCTCGCATGACTTCTTCCCTTGATGAGACGTTGACCTTGGCTGACCGCATTCTGGACCGCATCGAAGCATTGATCCTTGACGCTGAGCGATCGACGAAGCCCTTGGAAGTTGATCCTTATCGGGGTCAGTTGTTTGAGTTGTTTGTCACTGCCAATGGAGCCGGATACACGAAGGATGACGCGGACCCGGACTTGTCGGCGGATGGCATCTGCCGCCAGTTGGGCATCCGCTGGGGACTGGCCAATGCCGCGAAGGAATCCGTGACTCAGCAGACCCGGATTCCTCAGGAACATCTTTCCAAGATGCGCCTGATGTGGTCGGTGATGCGCATGTGGATGGAATGGGATTACGCATGGCAGCGGTGGGAAGAATTCCATAACCACGACGCTCAGTAGCGGATCTCGGTCAATCGACAACGGTTTACCTTCCGCCTCGCAAAGCCGCACGGACCAGAATCTCTCCGTTTCGGCTGAACTCCTGCGAAGGGGCGGATATCATTCGCATCGGTGCCCCGAAACGGGCGTAACGCGATACCGAATGTTCACCTGGGGAAACGACTGATGTTCTGCAAACGAAACCTGACCGTTGCTGCTGCGCTGACACTGGGAATGATTCTGGGATGGACAACAGCCTCCCTGCGTGCGGATTCCAAGGACGCTGCCAACTTGGTCTACGAACTGCGCACGTATTACACGCACGACGGCAAGTTGCCAGCGCTGAATGATCGCTTCAAGAACCACACCGTGAAGTTGTTCGAAAAGCACGGCATGAAGAATGTCATTTACTGCACAGAAATCGATAAGGACGGAAAGCCGGTTGCCAATAAGCTGGTCTATCTGCTGGCTCACAAGAGTCAGGAAGCGGCCCGCGCGTCGTTTGCCGCGTTCGGCAAAGATCCCGAATGGACCGCTGCTCGCGATGCCTCCGAGAAAGATGGCAAGATCGTCTCGAAACTCGAATCGCAATTCCTGGTACCGACCGACTATTCCCCGATGAAGTGAGAATTGTCGTCTGGTGAATGCTCTTCCGGTAACCGGCCCAACAGGGCCAGTAGTTCACCCGGCCAGGGTCGAAGGCCCTGAAAAGGTTTCAAATGCAATCTGAGGCCTGAAAGGCCGGCCCTTCAGGCCTCAGAATATGATTGATGGAATCGATACCAGGGCCTTCGACCCTGGCTGGATGAATTGCTGGCCCCTTGGGTCGAATTCGTGACATTCTGGGGCCATCGAACGTCGTGCTACGCCTGGACACCAGGATTTACCGCCCTCTGTCTGACCCACACTGTTTGAAATAAGCCGCCCTGCTCAACTCTTCGAAAGATCCCCATGACCGCTCAACCTGCAGTCGCCTGGATAGGTGACGCCGCGACTGGCAACTTGAAATTGATCGACCAGACGGTCCTGCCAGTCGAATATCGAGAACTGAATCTGACTCAGGTCGAGACGGTCTGGGAGGCGATCAAGTCGCTGCGAGTTCGCGGGGCGCCTGCAATTGGGGTCGCTGCGGCCTATGGCGTAGTTGTCGGAGCACAGTCGGCAGTGCGGGGCACGAGCAGCGAATTCGTGGCTCGATTGAATCATGTTCTTGATTACCTCGCGACAAGTCGTCCAACCGCTGTCAATCTGTTCTGGGCATTGGACCGGATGCGCAGAACGGCAACTGCCGCGGCGGAATTGTCGCCAACAGACTTGCTGACTCGTTTACTCGAAGAAGCCCGCGCGATCGAACGGGAAGACCGCGAAATGTGCGCGGCGATCGGTCGTCATGGACTGCCACTGTTACGCGACTGCTCAGGAGTTCTGACGCACTGTAATACGGGGGGACTGGCCACAGCCGGGGATGGAACTGCGTTGGCCGTGATCTTTGCCGCTGCCCGATTGAATCCGACTCTGCAGGTTTACGCCGATGAAACGCGTCCCCTGCTGCAGGGAGCCCGCTTAACTGCCTGGGAATTGATGCAGCGCCAGGTTCCCGTCAAATTGATCTGCGACTCGATGGCAGGTTGGGTCATGAAAGAACAGCGGGTTCAGGCCGTCATCGTCGGAGCCGACCGCATCGCCGCCAACGGTGACTCGGCCAACAAGATCGGAACGTATTCCCTGTCTGTTCTCGCAAAGGCACACAATATTCCGTTTTACGTTGCGGCTCCGTCGAATACGTTTGACCTGACGATCGACAACGGTGACCAGATCCCGATCGAGCAGCGTGCATCCAGCGAAATCACAAATGCGTTCGGTCGCCAGACCGCCCCCGAGGGTTGTGATACTTACAATCCGGCTTTTGATGTCGCACCCGCAGGCAACATCACGGCACTGATCACAGAAAAGGGAGTCATTCAGCCGGTCACGAAATCACAGATTGCAGCCGTGCTGAATTCGTAAAGGAAGGAAACGCAACGACGCCAAGGGACAGCTACGCGAGGGAAGAGATGAATCGAGCAATTCTCTTGCGCCTTGGCACTTCATGCCCTGCGCCGGTTGAGGCGATTGGCAGATGGAGTTGCTGCCAAGGCTTTTGCAACAGATATACTCGACCCTATGGATCAAGTATCCAAGGCCTGCATGCGCCGTAGTTCGCGCACCCTGAATTGATATGGGATGAGGACCAGGCACGCAATTCCACCGAGTGTCATCTGGCCGCCGAGTAACAGCAGGACGTAGTACACTGAATATGGCTGCTGGTTGATCACTGCATAGATTCCCGACGTCAGCGCGATCACTCCAACGACCGTGATCAGTGCGGATAACACCAGAATGAGTTTCTTCCCACGCCCCATCCCGGCCAGGATTCCGATCGCTCCCCCGATGATTCCGATCATTGCCCCTCCGAGACCACCGAGCAATCCGGCGGTCTGACCGCTCCACCACTCTGAAGTCCCCGACATTCCTGCCAGCGGTTCGATGGAGACCAGTTCCAGTGGTCCAATTTCAACAGTGCCTGGTCCATTGAGCACCAGATTAAGAACGAGCTTTTTCGGGGCTGGTGCCTGGCCCCCGGTATGAAACGGCAATTCGAATTCCCGTTCGCCAGAAGTGCCGGTCACCATTTGCATGGGTCCCTCTGTTCCCATGGTGCGACTGAAGTACTGCTCACCAGCACCGAAATGGCTCCACATCTCCAGAAATCCGACACCAGCGACATTTTCGTAACGGATTCGGCCCCGGACGGCATAGCTGGGGGTCGTGATGGCCGGAGCATCAATCACGCACAAAGGGATGGATCGCATACCAGCATTGGTGTTCACGATTTTCAGCCAGCTCGATTGGCCCTCTTTACCGGAAATGACCTCGCCCGACGTCAGCTTTTGTTCGGACTTCAATTTGTCCCATTGGACCGTTGCCACGGGAATGGAAACTTCGGCGAATGACGGCTTGGCGATAAGAACGCTGAACCCCAGCAATGCACCGGTCATGACTTGGTTGACGCAACGTCTCATTTGGATAGTCTTCGCAGAAAGAACGAAACGATTTGATGAACGAACGGGCGTACCTTCATCAGCAAAGCCCGACCTTGGTCTGGACCAGTCTTTTTGCGACCGGCATTGGTCACGTACGGGTTCCGTCACCTGACAGTTCTTGCCTGAGGCGGGCCTGTTCCGCGCGGTGAGCGTCCAGCAGTTGCTTCATCGTGGCATGGTCGATTCTGCCATCGATGTGCTGAGCTCGAAGTTGACGTTCAAACTCACTGACGACCTGCTCGCTGTCGAAAATCTTGATCTTCTCAATCAGTCGATCGAGTCGTAATCGGACTGTGGGGTAACTGATTCCATATTCTTCAGCGACCGCCTTGAGGGACCCGGAGGCGAGGACAAACCGCTTGAGAAAGCTCTTGTCCTCGTCGCTGAGTCGATCCACCCACGGCGTTCGCTGGAACTCGGCTGACATTGCGAAACCTCAACAAAATTGATTTCGAAAGACATTCTATTTTTAATAAAATGAAAGTCAATATTATTTTTATTTATTTTGACCGAAGGTCATTTGGCAAATGCCGGAGACCTGCAGAGGGACGATTCGTCGGTGTCAGGAGTCGAATTATTTGTTTCGGTGGACAGAACGATGGGGGACAGAACGATGAAGAATCACGAATTTGAGTTCCTTTATCGTTCTGCCCTCCCATCGTTCAAATGGAGACTTGATGTCAGGCATTTCGGCGGGGTTGGGAGAGCCGCGCCGAACACAATGCTGCCAAACTCGCATCGATGGCAATTGGGGGGTTTCCAAGTCCTAGATTGCCTAGAATGGCCCAAAGAGGTAGACTGGGAAGCTGCGGTGGATTGTGCCGATTAAAACGATTGAATCGGCCGATCTGAAAATGCACGTGGGCCAGTGATTCGCGCGGGGACTGACAAGGTCCTCAGGTGACGGTATGCGCCCACATGAGGCTGGTGGACGATAACGACAGGGGCCATTAGCAAGTCAGGGACGATTCAGCCTGGATCCACCAACTCGATTGCCGTCCAGAAATCCTCGACGGACCAGAATCTTTCAACGGAGTGACGACATGACGAAACAAACTCAGCAGGACACGTCTACCGGACGTTTGAAGTTCTGGCGTCGAAGTAACCTGGCACGCGGTGCCGCAGTTCTGGGTGTGCTGGCAGGTGTTGCCACCGGTACCTGGGCTGTCGAAGAAACCGCAAAACTCGCCAGTATTGGCCTGCGAGGAATTTTCCCGAATGCTGCACCACCGGAATTGAGTGCCGAAGAATTCGCACGACTCGATGGCAACTGGGCCGAGTGGTCCAAGGGAGCTGCCGAAGCCGTCTCGCAATTCTATGCGAAGCTGGAATCGGCTGACGCGGCCGGTCAACGAGAAGCGTTGGGCGTTCTGAAGTCAAAACTCGATGTCATGCAACGCGCGATCGATGATCCACGCTACAAGTCGTTGCTGGCTCCGCTGACATTGTTGCGATCCCGGTTGTCTCAACGTGTCGATTTTGCTGAAGGTGCACTCGACACACTCGAACTTGATCCCCAAAAGGTTCGAGGTGCCAAACTCGCCGAAAATGGCAAGTCGGTGACAGCATCGATCAACGACCTGAAGGCCTACGTGTCGGGCATCCCCAACGGACAGTTGTGGATTCCTTATGTTAAAGCAGACGCGGTCCAAAAAGGATTGGACGCTGATCCCGCCAGCGAAGCAACGATCACGACGGTTCGCGAAGCCAAGGATCGCATTGCAGGACGAGTTGGTTTGTCAGATGCGACGCAGAAAGAGTTCCTCAGCCGTGCCGCGTTCGTCAAGTACGAAAAGGCGCTGGATGACTATCTGACAGCAGTCACCTGGCAGGCACCAAAGCCGAACGACGCGGAATTGCGGACTCAATTGAAGGCATTACTCGACGCGGCCGACAGTTATGCTGTGACACGTTCCAGCGAAGATGCTGGGAAAGCGCGTGTGGCATTCTCTGCAATTGGTAAACTCGCGGCCGATGGTGGGGACCGACTCTCTGCAGTCCTGCAACGTCACATCTTCAATTACAACGTCCGAATCGTTGCTACAGAAGAATTCCTGAATCGGCTGATGTCCGAAGCACGGACGGAAAAAGGCCCCGTCACCGATTTCGTACTGGGAGCGAACGTCAGCGGAAACCAGACCACCGCGACCCGCGTAACGTTTGACCTGCGCCCCAGCAATCGTAATGCCCGATTTGACCTGACTCTGAATGGTACAATTCAATCGAGTACCGTCGGTGTCACCAGTGAAGCCACGGTTTACACTCAGGGGAATCACACCTTCGTGGCCAAGAAGGAAGTGACATTTGACGGACTGAAATTCGTCACAGGCCCAGGGACGATCAGTGTCAATCCACACAACACAACCACAGGCATTGCTACAGCAATGAGTGGCGGTTTGTTTGGTGGAATCGCCCAGAATATCGCGACTCAAGAAGTCGAAGCCCGACGCGGTCAAGCGGAAGCAATTGCGGCCAGCCGCGTTCGAGAAAACGTGCTGCCAAAGTTCAATGCGGAAGTCGACAAGAACTTCGCCGAAGCGGGTGGCCGCCTGGAAAAAGAAGTCTTCAAGGGGCTGAAAGAGACCGGGTTGTATCCTGATGCGTTTGTCTACCAGTCCACCGAAAGCACACTGCATCTTGATTCACGCCTGATGAAGGATACGGAACTGGGTGCGGATCTTCCTGTCACCACAGCACCAACCGATCGCGGTGCGACTCTGTTGATGCACGAAACAGCCGTCAACAACGCGATTGACCGCATGGGTCTGGCGGGACAGACCGTGACCGAACCCCAATTGCGTGAAAAGCTCGAAGCCTTTTTCAGCAAGGCGCTGAACAAGGAAGTCAAGCTCTCTCCACCACCGAAGGTCGCCAAGGCTGAAGGGGAAGCAAAAGACGAAGACGAAGACAAGGGTCCAGGGATCATCGTGTTCGCCGCTGCCGATCCGATCCGAGTCCAATTTGAAAATGGCGAATTGACGCTGGTCATTCGTGCCGGATTCAAGCAGGAAGGGAAAGACGATATTCCCACCCGCGAAATCACTGTACCGATCACGTTCGAAATCAAGGACAATAAGATCCTGGTCACCCGTGGAGCGGTCCGTGTTGTTGCCGCTGGCGGTGAAGGTGGCGGGATCGCGATCAACGGTGTTGTTCGCAAGAAAATCCAGTCTGCACTCCCAGACCGTGAAGTCGATGCCAAGGTCGAAATCAAGGGCCCCAAGGCAACCGCCGTCACTAACGTCTCGGCAATCAAGCTGATCGATGGCTGGATCCATATTTCTGTGAATTGACCGTTCACAGATTATTGAATCTTTACAACACCCGCGAAGAGTTTCTTCGCGGGTGTTGGTGTTTCCGGAATGGGAAAATTTCGCCAGCGAAAATCTGCCGTAATCGACATTTGCGAAAATCTCTTTCGTTCGTATGGTCTTATTCCCGAACGAAGAGGAACACAACATGACTGAAATCTGTCTGGTCCCCGGCCACGCCTGCCTGCGCGGTGAAAATCCTCTGGATGAAAAGGATTGGATTCTGGAACCGTTCCAGCAGGATGGTGGACACCACATCCGTTGTTTCGCCGGACACTTACGCGTCGGACTCACCTGGTTGGAAACGAACCCCGAAGGACGTCTGATCTTTACCGGAGGATTCACGCGACCCGGAACAAAGCGCTCAGAAGCCGAAAGTTATCTGCTGGCCGCTCAGAAGCTGGGCCTGATCAGCGATCGATCGCAGATCAATCGCATTGTGCTGGAAGAGTATGCTCGTGATTCGATGGAAAACGTTCTCTTCGGAATTGCGGCGGCCTTTGCCGCCATTCGTACTCGAATTACTCGAGTTGTGGCCGTCGGCTTCGAGTTCAAGCGTTCGCGATTCCTGGATCATTTTGCCTCTCTTCAACTCGGTCCGGGAACGCGTTACGACTACTTCGGAATCAACAATCCGATGGAGCCTCAACTCTCGCGAGCCATCGTCGGCGAAGCCAATACCCGCAAGGCGTTCGCCTCAAAATCACCGGAAGCTAAGGTCTCGCTGCGAGCCAAGCGAGAAGCCCGGACGTTCGGCGAGCGCCATGTGCCGTATGTTGAATTGTGTCGCGAATGGCCAGCTTTACATGCCAGACTGGTGGAGTGGACCACGGAAAACCCTTAAGAGGATGCCGTCATGCCTGCCCGAACAGATTGCGCCCCTCGTTCCCCGGCAAGACATCAACTGCAGACAGCCGCCGCTGTTTTCTATCTGCGTGAAGTGAAAAATCGCAGAGACCCCGAGCCGCAGCCATCACAGTGCCGCGATGTTCACGCCGCACTGATGCTCAGTCCTCATCTGGCAAAGGCAGGCTATGTGTTCGGGGAAAGTATCGTGTTCCCTCCCGATATGCGGCAGGGCGACATGTCCATGCTCTCCCCGATCGGGGACCTGTCAGATTTTCATTTCGACGATGTCAGTTTGATCGTCCAGACGACCCGCCCCTGTCTGGACGATTCGCGAGGCCAGAACCGAAAGCCGAAGTACCAGAGCAACCATGTGATCGAGCGGGCAATCAATCAGTCGCTGCGGAAAGTCTTCGACTGGCTCTGTCGGGAACGAGTCTCACTGAGCAATGACGTCCCACTGGCCGCGAATCAACTGTGGCTCAAGAACGTAGCATATGGGCTGTATCACAAACGCCAGGATTCACTGGCCGAAGCGACACGGTGGATGACGGATGGAAAAGAATGCCGAATGACCGGAACCACATTTGGCTACATCGTTCGAATTCGGGAACTGGCGACGATTCAGAAACCGTTTCTGGGCCTGTTTGGAATGAGTCGCGAGGACACTTTTCGACTCGCCTGCTCCGTTGGTCGATTTCCAAATCTGATCCCTGAACTGCTGACTTCTGACGATGACAGCCTGTGCATTATCCAGATGGATCGACCAGTTGACGCCCCCAATCGGACCGCGAATGTTCGCATCGCACAGGATCATTCGGCACAAGTGATTCTCAATACTCCGCTCAATCCGTTCAGCTCCGTCGCAGAGATTACGTAAGCGGCAGAGATCGCCCAAGTGGCCGATGAGTACCCGGTCAGATCTTCGTTTTTGGGGTGATCTTGGCTGGCCGGTGTTGGAGCGATTGTACTTACCCGCAATTCACTGGACTGAAGAGTATTTTGAACAAGAAGAATTCTCTTCCAACTTCCGGCCCAAAAGGGCCAGCAGCTCACCCAGCCAGGGCTCTTCGGCTCTGGAACGGGTCATCTAATGATCTCATGAGGCCTGAAGGGCCGACGCTGTGAAGCATTCTTGCAGGCTAGAATTGGGATTTCCATGAGTGGAGCGGCGACGGCGACGCCTATGTTCTCTACTGTTCGGAGTACTTGATATGACGAGATCTGGCATTGATCGCTGTTATCAATGTATTCAACTCCAACGGAGTTGCGTCTTAAAGCCCAG
>Ga0194055_10001549_pt1 | contig 18753 bp, 14 predicted proteins | sample SepL449m_MetaG_FD_155482 | JGI IMG/M metagenome (GOLD analysis project Ga0194055, IMG submission 155482) | Anoxic zone freshwater microbial communities from boreal shield lake in IISD Experimental Lakes Area, Ontario, Canada - Sep2016-L442-9m | ecosystem: Environmental > Aquatic > Freshwater >...
AGGTCCCACATCCGCGCATGTGCATGCGTTCCTTCGTTTTGATTCCCGCGTCGGAAATCGCATCCGACCTGATCGATCCGGTTACCGGGTGGACCATTTCCCAACTTCGAAACCATTTGCTTGTCCAACCTCCATTGGATCTACTCGTCGTTTGCAATACCGGCAGCCTCAAGTCACGTATCGAAGAAGCACTACACGTCCCCGCAACCACCCACTCCTTTCGGGCTGCAGTCGAGCATTGCCCGCATCCGAACGAACTGTCTAATTTATCCAAAATGAGCAGCGCCAAGCTGTTGATCATGTGCGTGGAAACACCGGATCCGGAAACCATTCAATGGGAGGACTTTAGCGCCCCCTGGGCGAAGGCCATGGGGTTAACGCCTGCCCCCGGACTTACATCCTTGGTTGGACCTAGGTACTTGTTACCCGGAAATGATTTATCCTGGGCGCTTCATGAGTTTTCGGCGGCAGCCCACGCGCAGACTTGTCCAATCCTCTCGACCGAACACACGGTACTAGTCTCATCATGAGCAAAACCCCTTTGTCATCATCGTTGCCCGGCATCCAGCAATTTCGTTTAGACGGCCAAATCGCATTGATTACAGGGGGTTCCAAGGGACTAGGATTGGCCATGGCAGCAGGGCTTGCCAGCGCAGGCGCAAACTTGGTCCTGGTCAGCCGAACGATCGCCGAAGCTCGTGATGCTGCCGAAGCATTGCATCGAGAATACAACGTAGACTGCGTGGGCTTGGAAGGGGATGTAACGTCACCGTTCGATTGCGAGCGCCTGGTCATCGAGTGCCAAGACGCAATGGACTCCCCTTCGATCCTGATCAACAGCGCTGGTATCAATATCCGCGGCCCCATCGACGAATTGAGTATTGAAGAATTCGACCAAGTGCAATCGACCAATGTGCGCGGACCTTGGCTGATGACCCGCGCTTTCCTCCCAGCCATGAAGGAACGAGGCTATGGTCGCATCATCCATATCGCCAGCGCCCTGGGGCTAATCGGTCTCGCCAATCGAACACCCTATACCGCGAGCAAAGGAGCACTCGTGCAACTCACGCGCACGATGGCATTGGAATTCGCGCCCTGGGGCATCACCTGCAACGCCATCTGCCCTGGCCCTTTCTTGACCGAAATGAATCTTCCCATCGCCGATTCCCAAGAAGCAAAAACGCATATCGTCGGCGCCACCGCCCTCAATCGATGGGGGGAATTGAGGGAGATCCAAGGGGCGGCCATCTTTCTCGCCAGCCTTGCCAGCAGCTATGTCACAGGAAGCATGCTCGCGGTCGACGGTGGCTGGACCGCGCGATAACGGTAATCTGCCCCGATGAAACCAATCGATTGGAATCGCAGCCGACAAAGGTCAATTTTCGTTTTCATGAGCCTGAGGCGCTAGCCGATTTTTGCGCGTCGAAGGAACTCGGCTACCGCCTTTTGAAGTTTCGCGGGTGTGGCTGCTCTCGTACTCGAGGATACCGCATCGAGTACGAGTACCGCTAACGCTGAGTACGAGTACGAGTAGGAAAAAACCTCGGAAAACATGGATTGGGGCTTCAAGCGGCTCGAATAGCGCAACATCAAAAAGAGCGCCTCAGGCTCATGTTTGTCGGCGGTGTCGGTTCTCGATGCCCCAAGAAAGAGATCGTACGTATCCCCCATCCGCTACTTCCGGTAGGCAATCCTCTCCAGCTGCGCTATACTCTCGAAGTCTACCAAGCTCTCAATTGAAACCTTCGTAGTTGTGCCATTGGATGCGGTGCTCACTCCGGCGTGACTTAGGTGCAACAGTTTGTTTATTTGTTCTCCACTTGCCTCCTTTCGCAAATGAATTGATGTGGTTGCTGACCGTTATCGACAACGTGTAGAAAAACTGGACGCGGACATTGCGCAAGGTCACCTCCAGAGCCAAAAACTTGGAGTTGCTCGCATTGCCGTCGCGTTGCCGGGGATCGTGATGATCGCCGCCAATTTCTTCGAACCTCGCATCCCTTCAGGCATTTGGCAATTCGGAACGCTGCTGCTAATCGGTTTTCTCGCCTTGGCAACATGGCATGAAAATCTTCGGGATCGAATCGAGTGGTGGATTCAACAGCGAGCCTTTTACCGCCGTTTGTTAGCGCGATGCGATCGCACATGGACCGAGCTGCCTCCACTACCTAGCGAACCGGCGGCAACATCGTTGACCTCCGATCTCTCGAGAGATCTGGATCTGTTTGGCGACCGGTCCCTCTTTCGATGGGCTTCGTTGGCGGTGACCGACTCCGGCGCAGCGACGCTAGGCCAATGGATGATGCAATGGGTACCTACGACCGAAGTGCTCCGCCGCCAAACATCGGTTCGGGAACTGGCTGAGTTGCACCCATGGCGACAGTCCTTCTGGGATGCTGCGATCGGTTTTCGTGGCATGGATTCTTCGCCTGAAAAGATTGCTCAGTGGGGAGCCGAGCCCCCCCTTTTTCAATCGCGGTCCCTCGTGAAATTCGCGACTTGGGTCGGTCCTTGCTTGGCGATTCTCGGTCTGATCGGTGGTCTGGTAGGCATCCTTGCCTCGCTTCCAATTCTATTCAATGTTGGACTGGTCCTGTTCCTCGTTGGTATCGCAATCAATTTGCTTCTCACGATTACCATCATGGGCTCGGTCCACGATGTCTTCGTTCGAGTCGGTACCGCCAACCGGGAACTTCAGTCCCTCTCTACGCTGTTCTCGCTCGTCGAGGAACTTCAACCCAAATCCGAACTTTTGAACGAGATTCGATCCGACTTGATCGGTCACCCCACGTCGTCGACGCAAGCCATTGGGCAGCTGCGTCGCACGATGTCGTTCGCAGGAATCCAGCGCAATCCACTTTTCTTCATTCCCTACTGGATTTTGCAACTGATTCTCCTTTGGGATATCCGCGTCCTGGAGCGATTGGAGGGATGGAAAAAGGAATTCGGAAATCAAATCGCTCGATGGATCCAAGGGTTAGGAACCATCGAAGCCTTGAATAGCGCCGCCACGATCGCGGACGAGAATCCCGATTGGGCTTACCCCACTTGGTTCGACAATCGCAATCGAACTCTTCAGATTCAAACACTGGGGCACCCTCTGCTCAAGGATTCATCCCGCGTATGCAACGACGTGAGTATCGATCGATCGCATCCGCTTCTTCTGGTAACGGGAAGCAATATGGCGGGCAAGTCCACGTTGCTCCGATCCCTTGGCATCAACACCATCCTCGCGCGGACTGGTTCCCCTGTGGCTTGCCGAGCTTGGAACGGTCCTAACCTCGAAGTTGCGTCGAGCATTCGGGTGCAGGACAGCCTTCAAGATGGTGTCTCCTTCTTCATGGCCGAACTCAAACGGCTCCGGTCGATTGTCGACTTCACAGAAACTCAACTGGATCAGCACGGAAGATCCACGTTGGTCCTTCTTGATGAGATCCTTCAGGGAACAAACTCCCGCGAGCGGCAAATTGCCGTTGAACAAGTCCTAGGCCAACTGATCGCATTGGAGGCCATTGTCGTGGCCAGCACGCACGATCTCGATCTGGCCAAAAGTGCATCCCTTGTCGACATTGCACAAGTCGTCCACTTCCGCGAGTTCTTTGAAACGCGCGATGGGACTGAGGTCATGCGCTTTGACTACGTCATGCGCCCTGGCGTCACCCCCACGACAAACGCGCTCAAGCTGTTGGAATTGGTCGGGTTGGCCAATCGCCGTTCCTCCAAAAGCAGTTCGTCCGATTCCAAAAGTTCCTCATGACGTCTGACCCTTCACGAATCCCGTGATTGATCGCCCGTATCGGGTTCTTATTGGACAGACGATAAGGATTCGTCTTGAGTATCCCACGTATTAACTCCTGCGGGATCGCCAGGAATCTAGCAGTACAGCCAGCACGATCACTGCACCGGTAACGATCCGTTTGATAGGATCCGATGCACCCATTTGCGCAAGCCCAGTTTGTAATACGGAAACAATCAGAACTCCGAAAAAGGTACTGATCACCGATCCCATACCTCCGCGAAGGCTCGTTCCACCGATCACGCATGCCGCGATCGCTGAGAGTTCCATCCCTGCTCCAGCATTCGGATCGGCGGTGGACAACCGCGAGCATTGAATCGTTGCAGCGATACCACATAAAAACCCGCCCAACCCAAAGATTGCAACTTGCGTCGGGATAGTCGAAAGCCCGGACATCCGAACGGTCTCGGAATTCGTTCCGATCGCGACGGCCATTCTCCCCAGCACCGTGCGATGCAACAGCCATTGAGCGATCGCGACGATGGCGATTGCGATCCAAAAGGCAGGACTCAGACCGATTCCAAGCCATGGCTCCGACAGCCATTCCAACCGCGGCCCCAGATACTTGGTCTCTGAGCGCGTTGCGAGGTACGCTCCCCCCCGTGCAATCTCGAGCATTCCCAAAGTTACAATAAACGAGGGTATGCGGAAATGCGAGTTGATCCAACCGTTGATGCAACCGCAGACAGTTCCAACCAGCAATGCAGCAGCTACGGAACCTGCCACCGGCCAACCTTGATCCACCATCAGCATGGCCATCACGGAACCACTCCACGCCATGACCGAACCAACCGACAAATCGATACCACCGACAATCAATATAAGGGTCATGCCAACCGCTACGACCGTGAGGTCGGGAATGCTGTTGGCGATCGTTGTGAGTGTGGTTGCACTCCAAAACGTCTTCGTTCGCAAACTAAAGAACAGGACCAAAACCGATAAGGCGAAAAACATTCCCGCATATTGCAGCAACCCGCGCCTCAATCCTGGGGATACATTCATACCTCGACTCCATCGTTTTCGTTCTTATTAGATTGATATCCTGCGAACATGGCCTGCAGGATGTCTCCTCGAGGAAAATCAGCCCCCTGAAACCTCCCGGTTATCCGACCGTTGGACATAACGGCGATTCGATCCGCAATTTCGATCAGTTCCTCAAGATCACTGCTCACAACCACGAGCCCTTTGCCCTGCGCCGCCAGGTTCCGCAGCACGCGGTGCACGATCCCTCGCGCCGCAACATCGATGCCCCGAGTCGGTTCATCGAAGAGATAAATATTTCCACCACGCAGCAACCATTTCGCAATGACAACTTTTTGTTGGTTTCCACCACTTAGCGTTCCGACGAGTTGCTCCACACTTTCGTAACGCACGTCGAGTGGTTCGCAAATATCGCTTGCTACCGCTCGTCCTTTGGACGACGAGTAGCCTCCCCATCGATTGGTGGGGAGTGAGAATCGTTCGTTCTGCCATATCCCAGCGAAACTTGGTAGGAAAATGTTGTCCTCAATCGACTGGTTCAGGAGCAAACCGTCTGCTTTTCGATCCTCACTGACGAGCACGATTCCAGCCTTTACCGCAGCCTGTGGCGAATGGAAAGGACCACGCACCGATCCATCGGCAAAGCACAAGCTACCTCCGGTCGCTCGATCAGCACCATACATCAAGCGTAACAACTCGGTTCTTCCTGATCCAACAAGCCCAGCAATCCCCAAGATCATTCCTTCGTTGACGTCCAAATCGACTCCTCGGACGTACGGCTCTCGCACGAATCCTCGAATGGACAAAACAGGCCGATCTAGTGGCTGCCGGTCGGTCGATTCTGTTCGTATCGGAGACGGACCCGATAGAACCTCTGAATTCTCGTCCCCCGTCATTTGCTCGACCATTTGATTCTGATCCATCTCCCCGCGTTCCCAAGTCCCCATTCGCTTTCCGTCGCGCAGGATCGAAATTCGGTCGGCCAGTCGTTCCACTTCATCCAATCGGTGGCTGATATAGATAATTGCCAATCCCTCTTCTTTCGCTCGAACCAACTTTTCAAAAAGCAATTCCGATTCCGGTGATGAAAGAGCGGCCGTGGGTTCATCGAGAATCAACAATCGGCAGGTACGATGCATATTGCTTGCAATTTCGAGCATCTGTTGCTGGCCGATACCCAGATTGCCAACCAACTCATGCGTATCGATTCGTTGCAGGCCGAACGCATCCAGTAATGCACGCGCTTTGGAATGCATCTGCTTGATCTGAAGGATTCCCCAGCGGCTGGGTAGTCGATGTAAAAACAGGTTCTGAGCGACATCCAGTGTCGGAATCAAATTCAATTCCTGCTGGACGATCTGTATTCCGGCGCTTTCTGCTTGTGACTTCGACCGGGGCTCGAACCGTTCATTGGCTAGCTTCATTGTTCCGCTGGTGGGCTGAACTAGCCCGGCAATGATCTTGCACAAGGTACTTTTGCCCGCACCATTGGCCCCCAGCAATGCATGGATCTCACCTTTGGCAAAAGCGATACTGACCGAATCCACTACGGGGCTTGAATACACTTTGCAGAGGGAGTTGATACTCAGCAACGTGTGGTGCTCCTCACTCAAAGTATCCATCGCATCGATGCTCGCAGTGGGGATCGGGGATTCGCAACATTGACCGCCACACTATTGCTTCGTGGTCAATTCCGCAGCTGTGATCAAATCGACCGGTGTCTCTCGATCCGACACGGTGTTGGAGGGATCGCTCAGTATTTGAAGTGCTGCCTCGATCCCAAACACGGCGAGCATGTCTCCGTGCTGATCGACGGTTGCCAAAATTTTTCCATCCCGAATCGCCTCCCTTACCGCACTAATATTGTCAAACCCAACGACTTGGATTTGATCTCCCTTGTTGGCAGCTTTGATGGCAGCGATCGCACCCAGAGCCATCGAATCATTGGCTGCCAAAATCCCCTTCAATTCTGGATGTTCGCTGATCATCGAAGCGGTAATCGTATTGGCGAGATTCGTTTCCCATTGCGCGCTTTGGCTATCCACGACGGTCGCTCCTGCATCCTTCATGGCTTCCTCGAACCCAAGCCGCCGCTCCGTACCATTCAAACTGGTCCGAATCCCCTCGAGAATGGCGACATGATCGCCGTGCTGAAGTCGCTTCGCCAGGAACTCCCCCGCGCCTTTGGCTCCCTTGAAATTATTGGGTCCAACAAAAGGGATCGTTATACCCGCACTGGCTAAAACATCGTCATCCAGTTTGTTGTCGATATTGATGACCACGATTCCAGCTTTCTTTGCACGGCGCAACGCAGGAACAAGTGCTTTCGAATCGGCCGGCGCGATCACAATCGCATCGACGCCCGCAGCGATCATCTCGTCGACCAACGCCGCCTGCCTCGTCAGATCGCGTTCGTCTTTGATCCCGTTCGAAATCAACTCGTACTGATCAGGGTGGCTCGACTCATGCGTTCGCGCTCCATCCGCCATGGTAGAAAAGAATTCATTGGCCAACGACTTCATGATCAGTGCGATCTTCGGTTTCGATTGCTCCTTCATGGACTTAAGGAACAAATCCCCTTCTGTCCCTTGGTCTTTAGGACGATCGCAGGCTCCCAACATCCAAACAAAAAGGATGACCCAAAGCAAAGCGGAATGGACCCAGGCCCTACGCCGTGGGAGGAGTTGGACTCCATGATCCAGTGTTTTGAACATGCAAGGTTATCCAGAAATTACGTGGAAGGAAAAGTCGGCGAAATTTGGTCCGTTCATGATCCATTGCGTGCAAGGTTTAACATTTCGTGGACTTGCTCCAGTCTCGGAAGCGAAGGTTGGGCGCCTGGAACCGTCACCGAATATGCCGCCGCCGCAGACGCGAACCGACATGCGTCAACGAGTGAGTCTCCCAAGGCCTTCCGCACCACCAAAGCACCGATGAATGCATCACCCGCGGCCGTCGTATCGCGCGCCGTTACATTCACGGCGAGCAGATGATGCACTCCTTCGGCATCGGCAACCACACATCCATCCTGCCCCAGAGTGAGCACGACGGACTTGGGGCCCTTTTTTCTCAAATCGAACGCGGCCAAGCGCGCATCATCAAGTCCATGAATTGGACGACCCAAGAGACTTTCGGCTTCCGATTGATTCGGGCACAACAAGTCCACGTTCGCTAAAACCGACTCGAATTCGTCGAGCTGCGAGGGTCGAGGTGCTGGTGCGGGATTCAAAAGAACCTGTTTGCCAAGCCTCTTCGCCAATTCGGTCGCATGTTTTACGGATTCCATCGGTATTTCCAACTGCAGAACCACCCAATCGCATGTACTAAAGGCGGCTTGACATCGATCGACATCCTGCGGCGTTAGCTGACCATTAGCGCCGGGTACGACCAGGATTGCGTTTTGACCTTGATCATCGACGGTGACGATGGCCACTCCACTGGGACCGGCTGTCCTCTCGATCCATTGCGTATCGATCCCCTCGGCACGCAGGTTTGTCACGAGTGTATCGGCAAACCCGTCTTGACCTACACGTCCAGCCATCGCAACATGCATTCCGAGACGCGCGATCGCAACCGCTTGATTGGCCCCTTTGCCGCCAGAGACTTCGTGAAGCGAATGTGCAAGACGGGTTTCCCCTGGCATGGGGAGACGATCCGCTCGCACGACGAGATCTAGGTTGATTGATCCGCAAACAACGATAGTTGGTCGGGAGTTAGAAGCGGTCATTCGCTGACGCCTTTCTAGCGATCCCCTTGCGGCGCTAGCAGGTTTGGAGGTTGGCTCGATAACTGCACCAAGGCCTCGCGTGTTTTCTCCAACATACCGGGGAGAAGGATCAAGTATCGGTTCTTCCCATCGGCAGCCTCTTCGAACTGTGTAATCGCATTGTCAGTCACGCGGACTTTGCCTGGCTGTGAAAGAGCAAAGTAGCCTCGCTCAGGTCGCACCGCAACCAAGACGCTAGTTAGATCCCACGTCGGACGATCGTGAGGAGGAGGTAGGTAGGCGATATATGCCTCCGGAAGCGGATGATGCGTTACGTATCCATAGTCTTGAAGAATACTTTGATGCGGGTAAGTCACCGCCAAACCAATCTCAAATCCGCTCCAAACGATGGGAACGTCGCATCGTTCGAGCATCGATTGAATCGCCGCCAAATCCTGTTCGACGTTGTACTCACGATGGGGTGCCAGTTCTCCTTTTTCATTTCGAATTGGTTGGAACGCACCTGCCATGATCGATACCAAACGGACTTTCTTCTTAAAAAGTTCCCGGCCCGTAAGAGGACTGATCGCATCGGCTGGAGACTTAAGCACATTGTCGAGATTGGTGGAAAAGCCAACTTGAACAAACACAATCGATCGATCGTCGGCTTGCGATAAGACCCGCCGGATGACCTCTACCGCTGGCGGTGCATCATTCCCGGATTCGAGATCATGAGGGAACCGGTAGCGACCGTTGTCTCTGATCTTCGCAACCGAATTGTATTTCCCCTCGTCCGTCGTCTTGCCGGATCCTCGACAGACACCGATTGGAATATCTCCGCGACCGTAAAATGTATTGACGGCATCGACGTAGGGAGCGGCAAGCGGGTGATCCTTCGTCAGTGTCACCGCGACCAACTCGCATTCGCCGCGCGTTTGGAGCGCGTGGATGACGCCCAGCGCTAATGCATCATCCACGTCATTCCCCATATCCGTATCGAAGATCAAACGTACCTTCTCGGCAAATGCAACGGACGTGCAGTGGCTCAAACCCGACAGAATCAAAAGAGCAAGACAATACAGTTTCATCGGAATGTTGCGGGATGGGAGGAAGGGAGAAAACACCGCGAAACCTCGCACGGCGAGATTACCCAAGTCTATCCGCCGACAGAGTGCATCACAACTAGCGGGAGCTGCGCAACCGAGGGCCTTATAGGATCGCAAACCGCGAAAACCTATCCAAATCGTGCCGCCGATTCCCTTCCAAGTGGCTTCGAAGCATCGACCCCGAGCGATGCAATGCACGCGATGAAAAAGAAACCGCTGCATACAAAGAATACGAGAGCTTGGCCAATCCCTCCCGATTCTCCCCAACGCATGAGATAGGGGACCATTAACGAACTGAGGGTTGCACCCAAGTTCCCCCACATGTTGGCCCAACCATAGATGGTGGCCGTGTTCCGTCCTCCAATGTCCTGCATGAACGCCCAAAAAGACGGATTTCCAAGATCGGTCATCATCGCCACCAATCCACAGCATGCGACGATCAACCAAACCGATGGCAGCCATGGACAGACGAGGTACGCGCAGGCCGCGATGCCAGTGGCTACCGTCAAAGGTTTGATGCGACCACGCCGCAGTCCCCAGCGTGAGACGGCATAATCGCTGGCCCATCCACCGATCAACATCCCTGGCAAACCACAAGCCAACACTCCTGTAACCATTGCCGCTCCCACCAACGGATCGACTTTTTGAACATCGGTAAGATACGATGGCAACCAAGTGATCAGAAACGCCCAACCTACGTTGATACTGAACTGGGCGAGCGAACTCAGCCACAGCGATCGACTGGTGCAGCAAAACGCGAGAACAGGCCAGATCGGTAACCGTTCTTCGTCCGAAGAGGACAGGATGACCGTTTGGGATTGAGTCGGTGCTATGGTCTCCAGTTCCAATGCATTGACGCCCGGGTGTTCTGTTGGCGCATCCCGAACAATCCACCAATAAAAGATGGCAACGAGGACGCCAATCGCGCCGTAGATGACCAGCACCACGCGCCAATTGCCTGTGAACAAAATCAACAGTGCTGAGATCGTCGGCGCTAGCATGCCTCCCAATCGTCCACCGAAACTAACCCATGAACTGGCCGCCGCGCGCTGGCTCGGTGGAAACCATCTCCGAATGACCCCGCCCGAAGTCGGATAAGCCCCCGCTTGAGCTAATCCGCAGGCCAATCGGGCGATCAGAAGTCCGATCAATCCTTGCACCCAACCCGTCCACGCCGTCATCAAAGACCAACCGAGGATATACATCGTCAACATGCGACGTGCGCCCCATCGATCGCTGGCCCAACCGGCTGGAATTTGCGCGATGGCGTACGTGAAGAAGAAGGCCCCGAGAACTTGTCCGATCTCCTGCTTGGAGGCCGCCACGTCTGCTCGAAAGGATTCGCTTTTGACGATTTCACCCAAACATACCCGATCCAAATACAACATGAACGCCATCAGCACACTTGCTAAAGCGACTAGGTAACGAATGTTGGATGCGTTTGATGCTGGTGGCATGCCTTGGAATGGATCGTGCTCTGAAAACTCGTCAAAAAAGAAACCTCATACGTCACATCATAGTAACGGCAATCGCTCATGGCGTGGACAGGGCCTCTTTAGGATTGGATCGCAAGGACTATGATGAGGCTTCGCCGCGCTCCGCTTCAATCCAAACGCTTCGAACTATGTTCTCATTCAACTCCTTCTCAAAAAGGCCTGACTATGTGGATCTTTGACGCGCATTTAGACTTGGCACTCAACGGAGTGGATTGGAACCGGGACCTGCGTCAGAGTGTCGATGACATCCGCTCGCAAGAAATCTCTCTGCAGATGACCGAGCCAGGACGTCAAACCAATACCCTCAGCTTCCCGGAATTGCGTGAATCTCAAGTCGCCATCTGCTTGTCAACCTTGCTCGCGCGCTTGGAACAGCCGATCAATCACTCCTTTGGGTGGTCCTCGCCGCAAACATGCTATGCCATGGCCCATGCGCATCTGGCCTATTACCGCGCGATGCAACGGGATGGGTATCTTCGTCTGTTGCGAACGCGCACGGAATTGGATGCGCACTGGGATGCGTACCGCTCACAACCGAACTCGACGCCACTGGGCTTTATCCTGACCATGGAGGGAGCGGATCCGATCTTAACACCCGATACCATCTACGAGTTTCATGAAGCAGGCTTGCGCGCGCTGGGATTGACTCACTACGGAACCAATCGTTACGGAGGTGGTACACGCAGCGAAGTTGGTTTAACTCTCACGGCCCTCGATCTTTTGAAGCATTGCGAAAAACTTGGCATCACCATCGACGTGACCCATCTGTCCGATGTGGCCTTTTGGCAAGTCGTCAAGCACTTCCAGGGCAGGATTCATGCCAGTCACCAAAACGCTCGGGCCATCTGCAATTGGCAAAGGCAATTTAGCGATGATCAAATCCGAGTCGTAATTGAAAGGGATGGCGTCTTGGGGCTCTCCATGGATGTGATCATGCTGCAAGAGGGTTACGTGCGCGGTATTACCAAACCCGCGGCAACCCTCGATCGGGCGATCGACCAAATCGAGCATGTTCGATCCCTGGCAGGTGGCAGCCTGCGGCATGTGGGGCTGGGGACCGACCTGGATGGTGGCTATGGGTGCGAACAAACTCCAGCCGACCTCGAGCGTTATCGCGATCTTCAAAAGTTGGTCGCGAAGTTACAACAACGAGGCTTTACGGAACCAGAAGTCGCGGATGTGTTCCATGGCAATTGGCTGCGATTCTTTCGCGAAGTGTTGCCCGCCTAACGCATTTTGAACGTGCGATACTTGAGTGTTTGGGCATCTCAATCCATGTTTTCACTGGATTTATCATATTCGTACTGGTACTCAGCGCTAGAGGTACTCGTACTCGAAAATACCGCATCGAGTACGAGTACGAGTACCATTTCATTGAGTACGAGTACGAGAGAAGCCAAACTAGCGCAACTTCAAAACGAGTGCACCAATGTCAGTTTTGTCCGAGTAACTTTTCCGTGCTGACAGGAACGCTATCGAACTCGTTTACCAAGTTACCGCTGGCAACATCGTAAAAGCGAATGCGACCATCCTGGCACCCAGCAGCAATTTGCTTTCCGTCTGCAGTGAAGCTCAAGGCGAAGATGGGGCCGTGAGTACCTTTGATCTCGATCAAGCGTTGTCCATTTTCGGTTTTGAAAAGTCTTACCAGACCATTCAACGCACTACAGGCGATCGTCGTACCATCCGGACTAAAGGCAATGGATTGGATCGGGGATGCCATGTGCTCGAATTCTCGAACGAAACTTTCTTCTTTGTTGTCCCCCTCGGCTAGCCGTCCACCGCGTGGCTCCATACGAAACAGTCGAATCTTGCCTTCGGTTCCACCGGTAGCTACAAGATCATCAACGGGATGTCGCGTCAAGCAGATCAGCGGATCACGCGTCTGATTGATGTCATCGATAAGACGGCCCGTGGTAATATCAATTAGCTTTGCGGCTTTATCGCGACTAACGGTAGCCAGACGCAGACCGTCGTTCGTGAAAGCAGATCCGAACACCCAGTCCAGATGGTTGTCGCATCGCATCGCTTCGGCGCCATCGGCGACGTTGAACACACGTACGAGTTTGTCCGCGCAACCGACGGCCACTTGGCGATTGTCCGGGGACAAAGAGACGCCAAAGAATGTATCTTTGGATGCTTTGATGGAACGTTGAAGTTGGCGTGTCGCCGTCTCCCAGATCTGAATCTCTCCAAACTCCGAAACGGCACCGCCACTGGCCACAATCAGGCTACCATCCTTCGAAAATGCGACCGACTCCAGCCGTGGAGAATCACCCAACAACCGCGCGACGATTCCTAAACCATTGACCTGCCGCAATAGAATTTCATGTCGCCCTGCAACGGCGAACATCGTTCCGTCAGGGGAAAACGCGATGGAGCGTACCGACGGCAAGGACTGATAGATTGGTGGTTCAGAGGGTCGCCGTGTGTAGATATCGACAGGATCGTCGGCAAGGGCACCTTGAGCAATCCAGCGACTCAGAATCGCAATCTCTTGTGGCATCAACGGCTCACCGTCTTTTGGCATTTCAGGCTCATCGCCACAAATCGTTTGGATTAACCGACTGCCGTCCGGATTTCCAGCCATGACTGCCAGGCCTTCTTCACCACCTTTCAACACGGATGCGTGTGTTGTCAGATCCAGCCCACCCCGAGCCTTGCCAGGCTTATGACAAACAAGGCAGTTCATTCGAAAAATCGGGAGCACTTCGCGATGGAAGGAAACCGGTTCATCGTCTGCAACGGTCAACGATGGGAACGCGAACAGTGAGATCAGGAGAAAAGAATGAAAATAAAAGATTCTCATTTCACCTCCTCCACGGTCAGTAGATAGCTGTGCCATTCACCTCCAATATCATGCGCACTGCTGACACACAGGAACACGATTTCCTCCTCAGGAGACTTTAAAGTCAAGACGGGATCGCGAGACTCGACATCATCGGCAGCCGCAAGAAATTGACCTCGAGCGTTATAGCAATGCAGGTCGGCGTCGAAGATCAAAGGGGCGCTACTGGTCACCATCACTTTGTACTGACGCCCCGCAACGACCGAGTAGGCGTAAACGTCGACGTCTTTGTCCGCTTGAATGCTACCCCGTACGGACTTCCCAGGCGGCAGCTTCTGGGCTTCGCGGAACCCGTTATTGGGCTCGGTTTCATCGATGATTGCATCCGCCGCAAGCACCGCGATCTTGCCTGTCGCATCCCCATGGGGTGTTGCGATCACGTATTCGAGGATTCCCGCTGGATGATCTGCGGGGAGTGTTATCTCCGCCAGCACTTGCGTATCACCGACCAATTTATTCTCTAGACCCTTTGGCTGTCCTGCGTCCTTCTTTTCGGTGATCTCTGCTTTTGATTGCGTCGCCACAGGGAGTCGTATCTCCGTGGCTTCTTTCAGCCGGAAGCCACGTACCTTAACAGCCACCTTGGTTCCCGGAATGATCACGGAAGGTTCTATGGCTATAACTCGAGCGGCTTCATCCTTCTTGTCTTGAGCGAGAGCATTCACACAACCTCCCGACTCCATGCACGAGGCCATGATGCAACCGACGACGAGAATCGTTCGAATCAGGATCGGTGACACTCCACTCATGCAAAGAGCTCCGAAACCGTGGCACCCTCGGCCAGGATCGAGACAGGGCGTCCCTCGGGCGTGAGAAGTTCTTTCGCGGGATCAATCCCCAGGGATTCATAGACCGTCCACGCCACGTCGGCCGGTCGCACGGGGCGTTCGGTAACAAACGCGCCGTTCTTATCGGTCGCTCCGATCACATGACCACGCGCGACGCCCGCACCGGCCCACAGCATGGAACCCGCGCGGCCCCAGTGATCGCGACCCGCTTTGCCATTGACCGTGGGTGTTCGTCCAAACTCTCCCATCGTGAGGACCAACGTGTCGTCCAATAGCCCACGTTGATCGAGGTCATTGATCAACGCGCTGTACCCCTGATCGAACTCAGGCAGCTTCTTGTCGAGGGACTTGAAAATGGCGTCATGATGGTCCCAACCGCCATAATTGATCGTCACAAAGCGAACACCGTTTTCGACCAATCGCCTGGCTAATAGAGCACTCTGACCGAACTCGCATCGGCCATATTCATCTCGCGTCTTTTCCTCTTCTCGATCGATCGCGAATGCAGCCTGTGCTTGAGGGGACAGGACCATCTCAGCCGCCTTGCGACTAAACTCATCATAAGTCGCAATCTGATCGTTCTGCTTAACTTTATCGGCTAGTTGATCAACCGCAGCGAGCAATGTCTTGCGTCGTTCGAGTGATCGAGAACTTAAGCCGGCGGGGCTGGAAAGATCGCGCACTCGGTAATTGGCGTCGTTCGGATTACCCGCCTTGAACGATTCGCAGCGTCCACCTAGCCACACACTCTTGCCCAACTCCCAGGTAAACGAGGGATTCCTCGGAACCGCCACATAGGGAGGGACCGCACCGGAAAAACCCGTATCGTGTGCCACAATCGCGCCGATCGACGGATGGTCTCCAAAGGGAGTTCCGAATCGCCCTGACAAAACCCAGTTTGTCGCTGTCTCGTGATGATCGTTCTCATGTGTCCCGCTGCGCACCAGCGTTAGCTTGTTCATCACCTGCGCCGTTTTGGGGAGCAGTTCACAGATGTTGAGGCCAGGAACGGTCGTGGCGATACTCTGGTACTTGCCCCGAATCTGCTCGACCGCTTCGGGCTTCATATCGAACGAATCATGATGCGACAGTCCCCCTCCGAGAAATATCAGAATCACGGATTTGGCTCGCGCCTCGTGTGAACCTCTGTCCGAAGCCATCAACTGTGGCAGCGACAGCCCCAAGGGCGCAAGCGCCCCAACGCGAAGGAAGTTTCGTCGCGAAACGCCATTGCACCAGCGGCTGAGACGGGGGTTGATGGAAACATCGAGCATCGCAGAATTCTCCTTGAGCGGCACAACACTCGGAAAGTCAGTGGTTGAAGGCAAACTCTTTCGAGTTCAGCAACGCCCAAAACAAATCGACAAACACTAAATCACGTTCGTCCGTGGTTAGAGCAACTTCGATGGCCGAACGCTCGGCCTCGCTAGGAACACGGCTGAGTGTTGCCCGAAAGACGTCCTGGGTAATGCGATTGGGATCCGGATTCTGCAGCAGACTTGCCAGTCGCCCTTCAGGCGATCGGATTTTCGCGACCAACTCTTCGTCATTGCTCATGTGCAGCAGTTGCGGTAGGGTCACCTCTCCCTTGCGCTCGCAAGCACAAGCCGTGACTCGATCGCTACGACCGAATAGGGTGAGGAAATAAGAGTCGATTCCAGGATCTGCAATTTGCGTGGCTCGCAAGCCGACGGGATAACCTGGAAAGCGGTTCGGTACATCGATAGCTGCGGCAATTGCATCCAGCAGAACTTCCGCGGGTAGTCGCTTGGCATTGTAGTGAGAAAAGTACTTTTGATCGTTTTCGTTTTCGGGTGTGGTTGAAGCGTCCAATTGCCATGCGCGCGAATTTAGTATCAACCGAATGATGTGCCGCAAATCGTACTGGTGATTGCGAAACTCATCGTTGAGCACCTTCCATAACGCTGCATTCGTTGGCGGATTACTAGCGCGCAGGTCATCGACAGGCTCGACAAGTCCGACGGCAAAAAAGTGTTTCCAAAGGCGGTTCACCATCGCGCCAGAGAAATTTTCGTGATTGATGGCCCAGTTTACGAAGGGAACGCGAGGGTCGCTGCCGGGCTCAATGTTGAGTGCGATCCGATCCAACGGCTGCGGCGCCATGAATTTGCCGGTTCGCGGTTGGTTCACACCGGGCAAGCGGCGTCGGATCTCTTCGAGTCGCTTTGTCTGGTTATCGAGCTCGCGTTGCTGGTCAGCAATCCGCGCGGCTTTCTCGTCGATTTGCGATTCGTTGCGACAAACTTCGGCGAGCCTGTTAGCCACTTCGGCGATTCGCTTGTACTGCTCCCGTTCCTCACGGCCAATGGTTGTCACCGCACTGACTCCGGTCTGAGGGTTCTGGCGGTCGAGATTCACTTTTGCAAAACACGCCGCAAAATGATAGAAGTCATCCTGGGTGTACCGTTCGAGCGGGTGATTGTGACAGCGAGCACATCCGATCCGAGTCCCCAGAAACGACTGTGCCACACTGTCGGGCAACTCGCTCTGTTCCACTTGGTTGAACTCACCTACCAACGTGACAAAGTAACCTGCTTGCGGATGCTTGACGACATCTCCTTTTGCCGACAATACGTCCTTGGCAATGTCACTCCAGGAGCGACTGGCAGCCACCTGCTCGCGTAGCCACCCATGAAAGGCTTTTACCCCTTTTTGGCCACGAACATCGTGGTCACGTTCTTTGCGATTTTGGAGCATATCGGCCAGTTGCAGTGTCCAGTAGTCGATGAACTCCGGACGTTGTAGAAGGTCATCGATCACGCGGGCACGCTTATCGGCTCTCGTATCTTCTTGAAACGACACCACCTCCGCTGGCGTCGGAAGAATCCCGGCCGCGTCCAGGTAGAGGCGTCGTAGAAATGTTTCGTCGCTGCAAGGCCCAGCCGGCGGAATACGTAGTCGCTGTAACTTGTGAAACAAAGGGCCATCGATGGCATTCTGCTGCGCTGTGTACGCATCGGGGCTAACGTCATATGGAAAGGGCATCGTAAAACCAACGACCGCAACAAGTCCTTGAAAATGGACTCGCACTCCTGCCTCGCCACTCCGCAACGCCTTCACGACTCCCGTAGGTTTGACCGCCACGGTCGTCTCATCGTTCGAGAAGAATTGTGCTAGCCAAGTGACATCGCGCACACGCCCGTCGCCATAATGCGCACGAACCAACAATCGCTGCGTCTCACCCGGAACCAAGACACGATCTCCAGGAAGAACTTCGAGACGGACGACATTGGGTTCCTCTGCGATCGGTGCAGGGGCACGGGTTGCGATCCAATCTCTCAGCGTTTGCCACATCCGAGAATCGGAACGAAACCGAACGCCCCCTTCGTGTGGAATTCCGCCCGACGGCTTCGTTAGTATCAGACTTTCTTCGGGGAAGCCCAGGTCGATGCGACGACCGCTGACCTCCTGGGTGATCCAATCGTGATCCCATTCGGGGGCATAACCTCGTAGCGAAAGTCGAAACCCATTCTGCCCCGCCAGCTTTCCATGACAGCCTCCCGTGTTGCAACCACTGCGCGTCAAGATTGGCAAGACGTCCTGCTTGAACGACGGATTCTGTTTCCCTTCAAAGTTAACTACCCGAACCGGAACGATCGCCGAGAGCCCATCCAATCGAACCGTGAGGTTTGCGAGACCATCCGATCGAGCCGTCATTACACCGTGGTCATCCACCGTTACCGAATCGGTTCGATCCATCTCGAAGGAAACGCGATGCGTTACATCGGTCACTTTGCCTTGGTCATCAACCAGCGACACCACCACTCCGTGGATCGGATCCTGTCCGGTCAAATCCAGCGTGTCAGGCAGTACTCTCAGTTCCGCTGCATAGGTGTTCGTTTGCAATAACAAAAGAAGTAATGCAATGTGACTGAATGCGGTAAGTACGATGCCACAAGAATGGTACGAGATGGTTTTTGCGACCAAGGTCTGCTCCTGAGAGACTCAAGCTTCTGGGATGGAAACTGGGAGCGAGGAGGGGGGGCAGGGGGGGTAGGGACGTTATCTTAG
>Ga0194055_10001551_pt1 | contig 18748 bp, 12 predicted proteins | sample SepL449m_MetaG_FD_155482 | JGI IMG/M metagenome (GOLD analysis project Ga0194055, IMG submission 155482) | Anoxic zone freshwater microbial communities from boreal shield lake in IISD Experimental Lakes Area, Ontario, Canada - Sep2016-L442-9m | ecosystem: Environmental > Aquatic > Freshwater >...
GCCTTGCTTGATCGCCTCAAGCAATCCCCCTCTTTCTTTCAGACCGAAGGCTTGGACGTCGTTCAACATGAAGCGATCTCTAAGGATGGCACTCGCATTCCGTATTTCCAAATTGGCCCGAAGGATCTGCCTGCTGACGGGTCAACTCCCACGCTCCTCTATGGATATGGCGGTTTTGAAATTCCGCTGGTGCCAACCTACGAACCGATTACCGGCGTAGCCTGGCTGGAACACAAACGGGTGTATGTGATCGCCAATATTCGCGGTGGAGGCGAGTTTGGACCAGCCTGGCATCAGGCGGCACTGAAGGCCAACCGACCTCGTGCCTATGAAGACTTTATTGCTGTGGCCGAAGATCTGATCGCCCGCAAGGTGACATCGCCGAAGCATCTGGGCATCAAGGGTGGCAGTAACGGAGGGCTCCTCGTCGGGAACATGCTCACGATGCGGCCGGAACTCTTCGGTGCAATCGTCTGCCAGGTGCCTCTCCTAGATATGCGACGCTACCACACACTTCTGGCTGGCGCCAGTTGGATGGGCGAGTACGGCAATCCGGATCGACCGGAAGAATGGAAGTTTATCCGTCCATTCTCTCCGTATCACAATATCGATCCCACGCGAGCCTACCCTCCGCTTTTCATCACCACATCCACGCGCGACGATCGCGTGCATCCAGCCCACGCCCGCAAGATGGCGGCACAGCTCAAGGCCTACGGAAAGCAGGTGCTCTCCTATGAAAACATCGAAGGTGGACACGGCGGTGCAGCAGACAACAAGCAAAAAGCGTTCATGGACGCTTTGAGCTGGGCATTTCTTGACCGCGAGCTTCGATAGAGCGTTCGACTGTTAGAGTGCTCTGCGATGTTTTTTTTTCGGTTTGTTCTCGCCAGCCGTCGGTGCCGGACCAGCGTCTGGCTTTGGCCCCGATGGTCCTGTGGCACTCTGCCGCCGAGCAGCCCGGTGCGGCTGCGGGCCACCGGTATGGCCGCCAGGCGTGCGCTTGTGGCGGATGCCACTGGATCGCTGCCCATCGCGGACCTGCCCACTTCCACGCTGCCCCCCACGGCCCGCACCGCCTGCACGGCGGCCGTCGTGGCCGCCTTCTCTTTGGGGCGAGCGAGATGCGTCGCTGGCTTCGCCCTTCGGCAGTTCCGGCAGATCGCTGCGGGGCCGAATCGGCTTTCGCAGTAGCTTTTCGATCGCCTTCAACCGCGACCGTTCTTCCGGATCGCAAAAGGTAACGGCTTCACCAGTCATACCCGCACGCCCAGTACGACCAATGCGATGCACGTACGTTTCTGGCTCGTGTGGCAGTTCGTAATTCACCACATGCGACACCTGATCAACATCGATGCCACGGGCCGCAATGTCCGTGGCAATCAACACCGGAGGCTGCGGCGACTTAAATGCAGCCAACGCCTTCTCCCGCTGATTCTGGCTCTTATTGCCGTGGATTGCTGCCGAGCGAATGCCGACCTTATCAAGATCTCGCTGCAGTTTATCGGCCCCATGCTTTGTGCGAGTGAACACGATCACGCGAGTCATCGCCTCGTTTTTCAGCAGGTGTACGAGCAGGTGCCGCTTTTGCCTCTGAGGAAGAAAAAATACAGACTGCGTCACCGTTTCAGCCGACGTTGCCTGCGGCGTGGTCTTCACTTCCATCGGATTGCGCAGCATTGAATCGGCCAAGTGACGCACCTCGCTCGGCAAGGTAGCCGAGAAAAAAAGCGTTTGACGGTCTTTGGGCAGCATGGCAACGATGCGTCGCACGTCGTGAATAAAGCCCATGTCCAGCATGCGGTCGGCTTCGTCGAGCACTAGAAATTCGACGGCGCGAATGTCGACCAATCTCTGGTTGATGAGATCCAGCAACCTACCCGGCGTGGCGACGAGCACATCAACGCCTCGCATCATGGCCGCCGCCTGTGGCCGCTGATTCACTCCGCCGTAAATCACGGCCGATTTCACGTTGGCATTTTTTCCGTAGGCCCGAAAGCTTTGGTAAATCTGGCCGGCCAGTTCGCGAGTGGGTGCGAGCACCAATACGCGGCACCGTCGTGGCCCCGGTTGCTGCGGCTTCGCCAACATCCGCTCGATGAGCGGCAGCGCAAAGGCAGCCGTCTTTCCAGTGCCTGTCTGGGCGCAGCCGAATAGATCGCGACCGGCGAGCACATGCGGCACGGCCTTGGCCTGAATAGGTGTCGGTTCGGTGTAGCCCTCGGCGACGAGCGCCTCGAGCACCGGCTTTGTCAGCCCTAAACTTTCAAATGTCACGGTTTCACTATCCAACACTGCAGTCTCACAGTTCTCAAACGTTTTCATTCTCAAACAATCCTTCATCGTTTCGATACAAACTCTTTCTGCTACGGCACGTCGATCGCGACGCGCGCGGCAATCGGAGGGTGTGCGCAAACACATTCGCGACACATCAATCGGTGCCCATTGAACTCGCCAGCGGCCAATTGCCGCCAAGCATCCAAGGGCAGTCGACCCCATTCCGCACCGAACCAACGGCCTGCCCAAGTATCCACGCAGCACAGCCGCACGTCAGGCGGCCGAGGACTTCGCAGCGAAGGCACGCAACGCAGTTGATATAACCGCGCCGTTCGGCGGAGGGGGCAAGCAGGAATCGCGGTCGAGCGACAGAGTTTTTCGATGTCATAGCGGCATATGCGCCGCACAACCTTCGAAAAACCTCCGGTCCAAGAAGATGCAATTATGACGATCCTGCCTTGCTTGTGAAGCTTTGGCTGATCGCTCTTACCACCTCGTTACGCCGAAAGTATACCACGCGATTTGAAAATGCCTAATCGCAGTGGTTCGGCACAAAAAACCGGCTGAGACTCTGTGGTGCTAGAGCCGAGCCAGCGGCCCCTTTCCAAAGCCAATCACGCGAATCGCTTCGACGAGCATCACGGCCGCAAGAGCCAACAGCACCGCACCGGCCCACGGCACTGGGTCGGCAGGCAACACAAAGCCCGCATCATTTGAAAATCGTGGAAAAGTCATGCGAGCAAGCGCCCACGTGCTCATCGCATACATGAACACCGTCGGCAGGCCCGTGACCAGCCAGATCCACGCCGCCCGCCGGGTGCGCCACAGCCACACCGTCACGCCCAGCAGCGTGAGTGCTGCCAGCAGTTGGTTGCTCGCACCGAACAGGCTCCAGAATGTTTTCCATACCGGAACCGCAACGCCATTGCCATCGACATGTGGACGCAGAAGAAATACCAACGGCACCCCAGCAGTCAGCGACGTTCCAAGCCAGGCCCCGGCACGGCCACCGAGGCCAGTGAGTTCCTGAACGATATACCGTCCCAACCGAGCACAGACGTCCAGCGTGTCGTACACAAATGTTGTAAAAGCCATCAGGGCAAATGAAACGCCAATCGCCGTGGGCACTCCCAGGATCTCCAAAAACCTCCCCATTCCTAAGGCATAGACAAAGTTGGGCGGTTGGTTGGACAGTGGACTGTCTGCGGCCAGCACCATCACGCACGACAAACTCACTACCGCCACCATGGCCTCTAAAAGCATCGTGCCGTAGCCAACCGATCGGGCGTCCGTCTCCAGGCGCAACTGCTTGCTCGTCGTGCCAGACGCAATCAAGGAGTGAAAACCTGAGCAGGCACCGCAGGCAATCGTGATAAAGAGCATCGGCATCAGATCACCAGCCCGGGCCGTTTGCCAGTTCGTAAACGCCGGATACACAATCGAAGCATCGCCTGCCACAAGCTTGTCGCTGGCAATGAGGCCAACCACAGCACCGCCGAGAGCCACATAAAGAAAACAGCCGCCCAGATGGCCGCGAGGCTGAAGTAGCAGCCACATCGGCACCATGGCGGCGACCAAACAATAGAGCAGCAACAACACTCCCCAGATTTTCTGCGATTGCGGTTCGCTCACGCCAATCACCGCCGCGAGATCAAACGGAATGGTCTGGCCCACCCAGATCGCTAGGCCGACGAGCGGTAGAAAAATCACAGTCGCCAACCATACGGGCATTTTCAGAAATCGCATGCACAGCCCCATCACCACTGGCAGCACGAGATACAAGAGGCTCGACGTGGCAATCCCGCCTCCCGATACAATCTGACCATTTTCCAGCGTCTGCCTGCCTATAAAGCTGGAGGCAGTGATGTCGGTAAACGCAACGATGATGTAGACCAGCGCGATCCACACAAACGCCAGAAACAGAACGTAACTTCGCTCACTCATGTGCTCTCGCACCACCTCCGCAATCGAACGAGCCTTATGGCGAATAGATGCCACCAACGCCGCAAAATCGTGAACGCCACCAATGAAAATGCTGCCAACCAAAATCCAGAGCAAGGCTGGCAGCCAACCAAATGCAACACCAGCGAGGATTGGCCCCACGATTGGGCCGGCCGCAGCGATCGCGGAGAAATGTTGGCCCAGAAGCAATTGCGATGGAATCGGCGCGTAGTCAACGTCGTCTCGGAGCGTGACTGCGGGTGTCGGCGTTTGTGCGTCCAACTGGAAAAGCCTGACCAGCAGACTACCGTAGATCCAGTAGGCCAAAAGCAGCACCGCTGCACTGGGCAGGAGTACGTACAGCAGGCTCATGAACGGTCCCTCTATTGCGTTGTTGTTGGCCGGGGCTTCCGGCAGACGCCAACTTTGTACATCATGCTGCGGTTCCATGACGGGCAGCGGCCGATTTTCCCTCTCCACTGACCATTCAGTCACACTCACTTTTGCATCACACCCTTTCAGCGGGAGCTACTCATGCCGACCCCAACACCCGAAACCCTCGTGATCATCGGCAGCGGCCCGGCTGGCTGGTCGGCCGCAACCTATGCTGCCAGAGCCCAACTCAATCCGCTGGTCTACGAAGGGGCAATCACTGAAAAAAACCGAATGAGCGGCACGCTGCCGCTGGGGCAACTTGCCCTCACGAGCGAAGTCGAGAACTACGCTGGATACCCGCATGGAAATCTCACTGGCTTTTTGGAATCGGCCCTCCCTGCCAGCCGCCGTGAGATGATGGCGCCGCATGCCGGAGAAGGCGTGACCGGCCCAGAACTTATGGAGTTGATGCGACAGCAGGCCGTGAACTTTGGCACCCGCATCGTCACAGACGACATTCTCAAGGTCGATTTGTCAAAGCGACCCTTCACTCTCTACCCCAGTGAAGGAGGCGTGGTCGAGGCACAGTGCGTGATCGTGGCCACGGGAGCCAGTGCCAATTGGCTGGGGCTGCCCAGCGAGGAGCATTTCAAGAATCGAGGGGTGAGCGCCTGCGCGGTCTGCGACGGAGCGCTGCCTCGTTTTCGAAACAAGCCATTGGTGGTTGTCGGCGGTGGCGACTCGGCCGTCGAAGAGGCAACCTATCTGTCCAAATTTGCGAGCACGGTGCATCTGGTCCACCGACGCGAGTCGCTGCGTGCCTCGAAGATCATGGCTAGCCGGGCCCACGCCGATCCGAAGATCCAAATCCATTTCAATTCTGGCTTAGCGGAGGTGCTCGGCGACGATCGCCACGGTGTGAGCGGCGTGCGACTCCAGAGCACCACAACGCCTTCACAGACAACAACGCTCGACGTGGCTGGCGTATTTCTGGCCATCGGCCACACGCCCAACACAGCGTTCTTGGATGGACAACTCTCGCTGACCCCTAAAAAGTACATCGTTTGGACGCAACACTTTCGCACGAACACGAGCGTGGAAGGTGTGTTTGCCGCCGGTGATGTGGCAGACGATTACTACCGGCAGGCCATCTCTGCTGCGGGTACAGGCTGCATGTCGGCCCTCGACGCCGAACGCTGGCTGGCCCACGGGTAACTCAAACTCCAAGACCCGCGGCAACCGACACACGTAAAGCCGTGCGGAGCCGTCGCTTCGTGTGACGCTTGCAATGGCACGGCAACACGCTTCAAACGCACCGTATGATGGCGAAGTTCAAAACCGGGGCGAGACAAAAACAGAATAAAAAAGCCCGGTCAGGGAGTGAACCCCGACCGGGCTGAGCGTTGTCTCTCTCGCACTGTGTGTGCAAGCAATCCGTGCTTTCAATCAAAAGCCGACATACGTGACGTGGATGTCGCCCTTTTTCTGGAATCGCACGATCACCGAACTGCCGCATGCGTAGTCGTAGCGAACCTGACCGCACCCAAGAATGGTGGAGCGGGAGGTTTCGCACGGGCAGCCTTGGCAGCAGGCCGGCAGGCATACTGGCACACACACCGAGCAGCAGGTCTCTGGGCTCGTTGCGTTGAGCACCGTTTCATACGTTGGCTCTTCGCAGCAGCCAGCGGCATGTTTGTGCTTGTGGGCGTGCTTGTGGCGATACTTGATGCAAGGGTTTGTGGGACAGCATGTCTCGGCACCACAGCCTGGCTCAAAGCCGCACGATGGCTCCATGGCACAGCTGGGTTCCTCGGCACAGCAGGCAGCTTCGGGAGCTGCGCAGGTTGGATCGAGGTTGCGGCGGTGGTGGCCAAAACCGGCATCGGCAATTGATGCGAATGCAACAAAAACGACCGACAGGGCGACTGCGAAACCGCAGAAAAAACGTGAACGACTCATGAAACGAGCCTCCGTGACAATGACTAGAAACCATCAAAACTTTTTCAATGGTGAAGCCGGGATGCAAGCCACGACTCCACACAACTGTGGCACATCCTGTGAAAATGTCAAAAAAATCCGCAGAGTGCCCAGCTTCCAACTCCAGCTGTCAGCGTGGGGAAAGCTTCGTATCTACAGGCTCCAGAATGGGTTAGCAACGACTCGCATCTCCCATCCTTCCCAGCCCGAATGGGAGTCGATGTGAAATCCAAGCGATTTGGTTCGCCATCATTGCCCATCACGCCATCATCTGACGAAACCGCTCAAACAAGTAGGCGGCGTCGTGCGGGCCGGCGGCAGCTTCGGGATGGTATTGCACACTCGCAGCGTTCGCCGTCGTGTGGCGCAGGCCCTCAATCGTGCCGTCGTTGAGATTCCTGTGCGTCACAACAAGGGTCTGTGGCAACGTTGCCTCGTCAACGGCAAAGCCGTGGTTCTGCGAGGTGATCTCGACCTTACCTGTGGCTAAATCCATCACTGGCTGGTTAGCACCTCGGTGGCCAAACTTAAGCTTAAACGTCTTCGCACCGGACGCCAGTGCCAAGAGCTGGTGGCCAAGACAGATCCCAAAGAGTGGCACCTGCCCAATCAGATCCCGAACGGTATTAATTGCATACTCTAGCGGCTCTGGATCGCCCGGCCCATTCGAGAGAAAAACACCGTCGGGCTCAAGCGCGAGCACCTCCTGAGCCGTTGCGTTGCCTGGCAGCACAGTCACCCGATAGCCCGCGCTTGCCAAGTGGCGAGCAATATTCAACTTGAGTCCATAATCGATCGCGACAACGTGCTTTGCAGCACCGGCGAGAGCCGCGGGCGAGGCTCCAAAAACGCCACCTTCCAACGGCTGCACCAGTGGCACCGACCATGCGTCGAGCGACTCCTGCCACTCTCGGGCGTGCGTGGGCATCACTTCTCGCACAAGGTCTCGGCCAACCAGCGACGGAGCAGCCTTCGCCATCTCAACGAGTTTTGTTGGCTCAAACAATTCGCTGGAGAGCACGCCCATCATCGCGCCTCGAGCCCGCAGCCTTCGTACCAACGCACGGGTGTCGATGCCGGTGATTCCCACAACGCCTGCCCGAGCCAGATAATCGCCGATCGTATCGGTGGCGGTGAAATTACTTGCGGTCCGACTAGCGTGCCGCACAACAAATCCAGAAAGCTGAATTTTGTTGCTTTCGATATCAGCCTCGTTGACGCCGTAGTTGCCAATCTCCGGTGCCGTCATCGTGAGAATCTGGCCACGGTAACTGGGATCAGTGAGGATCTCCTGATAGCCCGTCATCGATGTATTGAAGCACACCTCACCCGAGACGGTTCCCGTCGCACCAAACGACTCGCCAACATAAACTGTTCCGTCCTCAAGGGCCAGCGCCGCACGTGCCACGTATCATTTCTCCAGACGCCAATTCGACCGTGAGTCATCGTCCCCCAGACTACCAATCGCAGACTCGCTGCAACAGCCACAGACTGGGCACGACGATAAAAAGGCGGAAATAAAAAGGGCGTTCTGGTGTTTCGTGTTTTTCTGAGCCCCAGCAGCAGCGATTACAGCTGGGAAAGAAAGTCGTCCAAGGCCCTGCGAGCCTCTTGCTCCTGCTTTTCCCGTTGGGCCACTTCCTTGCGGAGCGTCTCGACCCGATCCTCCTGCTGCGCAAATTTCTGCACATATCGCGTATACAGTTCGCTACCGCGATCGAGTTGCTGCATGTTTTGGCGGATGCGATCCTGCTCTTGGCTCACCGTTGCGATCTCCTGCTGGCTGGCCGCCTTCTCTCGTACAACCTGCTCAATTTCACGCTTGCGACGAATGATTTCGGCCAATGCTTTCTTCACATCAGGACTTGTCACCTTGGCATTCGAGTAAAAAAGGATGGCATTGTCGTCCAGATTCGTGATCACGATTCGCTGGTCTACGAGCATCTCTTCGGCCACATCCAGCACGGCTGGCTTGCCCGGCTGGGCAATCACGACAAATCGCTGCCGATCGCGGGTTACCTCGTCGGCCTTGGCTGGCTTCACGAGCTTCCAGCCGGATTCCAACGGATATTCCACGAGCACCTTCACGGCCTTGTCACCAGAGTTCTTGACATCGAATTTCTTCTCTCTGGCAAGCTTTCGTGAGGCGATGAGCGTGCCTTTTTCAACCCGCACACTGACGATTTCTTCCGGCTTAACAACAGCCCGCGGTGCAATCTCCACGTCGAGGTCGACTGCATAGCTCAAAAGCCGCTCGCTGCCGGGAGCCATGTCCTCGACTCTGGCATCGCCGGCGTAGGCACCGCCGTCGTACACCGTGATTGGGCCCTGCATGAGATTCAATTTCGTGGAGTTCACCAACCGCAGGCCTGTTAGCGGGTGCTTTGCCATAACTCGTTCGTCGTAAATCGCCACCTTCTCGGCTTCAACCTTCTCCCCCACAATCGGCAACATCGCCGAACGCTGTCGCTGGATCGTGACCGGCTTGGCGATCTCATAGCGAAACAGTTCGCCCAATGCTCCGCCCTGCGCCATGCTCTGCACGCTCGCTGCCGCCTCGAACATGGATTTCGCGTCCCGCGTCTTCCCCTGGAGTTGATCTAGGGGTAGGTCTTGGGATTCATTTTTTGCGAATGATCCGGCAGGGGCGGCCGCGAGTTGGTTAGCTGCGAGTTGACGCTTACGCATCTGGTTCGCAACTAGGGGATTGTCTGCCGGTTTTCTGGAACCGTCTGCGGCCGCCAGAAACTCACGGTTGGCTCCAGCTAGATCCTGCCCATACACCTGCGGCACCAGCGATGCGTAGAGTTCTTGTTGCACCTCTGGACGCGGCACATAGAGCGGCTGATAGAGATCCATTACAAACGAAATGGGTCGCCCACTTACCAACGACATGCTGACGTCTTTCCAGTCGTTATCCGTCGTATTTTCCACGATGGCAAAGCCCTGCAGCATTGCCTGATTGCCGCCCACCACATCATCCAACACGAGCCTATAGGTCGTCTTCCAGATCGGTGTTTGCTGAACGTAACCCACACGCACGTCTCTGGTCCCCTTGCCTGAAAAATTCAGAGTGACCGACTTTTTCTCATTGTCGTGGCCGAGCGCCAACACGGCCAAAGCCTTTTCGAGTTCGCTCTGCAATCGCGGATCAACGAGCTTGATCCGCGTAATGGAATCCAGCGGCAGCGTTCGTAGGCCATCCTTCGTGAGGATCGTGACAAACTCCTTCTCAATTGTTTTGTCAGCACCCACAGGAACGGCGCGCTTCTCAACGCCCACAATTGCCCCCGATGCTGGCGCCAAAGCATCGACGTCGATTGCTTCGCCACGCAATCGGCCGAGGAGCTGGCCCATGGATGGATTACCTGTGAGATTGACGGCAAATGTCTCAAGCGTTTTTGTGAGCGGGTCTCGCGATGCGTAACTCACAGTCGACACGGTACCGCCACCAAGATCTTCGAGCACCATGCTTTTAAGCAGGTCGTTGATGTGCTCGGACTTGAAGCTCATCTCGACCTGCGCATCGTTGTTCACTTTTCCGCCGTGCTGAAAATAACCGACACCTGATGTGAAGAGCACCACCTTCTCCAACGGCAGCGGGAACTCCTCTGCCCTGTTGCCCGGCGGCTGGGCATGAAGCGATCCAGCCAGAAGGACGGCGATACAACCGGCAATGGAAAGAATGCGTGGCATGAGTGAGCCTCCAAAGACAAAGTAATGATGTTCAATGAGATGAGTTGACGAGACGAGTTGACGTTTGACGCACCGGTTGGATGCGCGTGGGAGGCAAAAGGTTCCCGGAAGAAAAGGGTGTGGGAATCATGCTCTGGCAGTTCTGGCAAAGCAAACCCCGCGAAGAGCCTCCCGTGGAAATGCCGTGGTCACCGTACTGATGGCTGGGCGATCATTTTTGCAATCCGACGGCCCGGAGATGTCATGGCTAGTTCGCCGAGTTTGTCGACTGCGACCCATGCCAGATTCTGCGACAGCTTGCCCATTCGAGCAGCCGTACAGGCCACCACAGCCAGCGTGATTCGGTGGTGCGTCACCGTGTGAGTGAACGTGCCCAGAGCCTTGGGTTGCGTGCAGGCCAACGGCTGGAGCGTTTTTGATTCACCGATGGCTTGGTGGATTTTTCTGGCTGCAGCTTGCACTCGAGGAAAATCCCAGAGGCCCGCCCACCATTCTCCTTCTTCTCGCTTCTGCACCAACACACGTACTCCGCGGCGCACAATAATCGCAGCCTCGCGAAGCTGCTTAGTAGCCCGACGCACCGACTTCATCGGAATCCTGCTCACGCGACCGCTGTTTTTTGCATCGCACATGCGAACCAGTGGACAGGCTGTGCAGAGGGGCCTGTCTGGCGTGCAGACCATTGCTCCCAGATCCATCAAGGCCTGATTAAACCGTCCGGCATCTCGCTGTGGCACAAGGCTGTGCGCGATTTGCCATATCGGCTCGTCGCCGCCCGGCCTGTCTAACCGCTTCGCATAGCCAGCGAGCCTTGCAAGCACGCGGCGAGAATTAGCCTCGACAATTGGTTCGGGAAGATCCATCGCAATCGACGCAATCGCACCGGCTGTGTAGCGGCCAATGCCTGGGAGGCCGCGGAGCGCCGCAACTGTCCGAGGAAATGTGCCGCCATGTTCGGTGGCCAACACCTTGGCTGCCGCGTGCATCTGCCTCGCCCGACGGTAGTAGCCAAGGCCTTCCCACGCCCGCAGCACATCGTGCTCGTCAGCTGCCGCAAGCGATTCAACGGTTGGAAACAACGCGAGAAATCGCTGGTAAAAGTCTTTGACTCTCTCTACCTGCGTTTGCTGAAGCATAATCTCGCTCACCCAAACCCGATAAGGATCCCTGGACCGCCGCCAAGGTAAGTCCCGCCTAGCGCGGGCATACCACGCCCCCAACGCCCGCGCAATGGCTCTGGCATTGAGTGGCCGACACGCGCTTGAACGAATCCCTGCGACCTTCACATCGGCCCCTTGCAATCGTGTTTTTATTCCGTTCCAACCAGAGGAGTCTATCAAGGCCCACGCCGTCCGTAGATGTCCCCGCGTGAGTGTGCTTGTTTCATCCTCGATGCCAATGCCCAACACAGATTCCAGCCAGCCGTTGCAGCCCGATCACAAACGTGATCAAAGCCCTGAAGTAAAAAAACACAAAAGCCGACGCACGCAAACCGTAGAAAAGCTGCGCGTGCAGCGGCACGAGTCGGCCGTGGGGTGTGAATGGGAATTTGTTCACCCTCGGTGTGCTCGGAAACGCCGTGACGATATGGCGGAGGTGGAGGCGATGGTCGAAGCCGGCGAAATGGACATTGCCCGCGACGAGCTTGTCTGGCTGCTATCGGAGTGCCCTGATTTCTTGGACGCCCACGTGCACCTAGGCTTGATTGCTTTGGAGGATGGCGACCCAAAGCTGGCAAGGGGCCACTTCGGCCGGGCCTACGAACTGGGGCTCCGGGCGCTGGATGCCGCTGACAACTCCCATCCGCTGCCATACGTTCGCCCGAGCAACAGGCCTTTTTTTGAAGCCGCCAAAGGGCTCGTTCACTGCCTGATTGCAACTGGCCGGGAGGCCATGACAAAAGATATACAGCGACGCCTGGCACAACTCGACCCCGCTGATCCGCTGGGCATTGCAAGAATGACAGGCATTCAGGGCACATGAAGGGCCAATGCACGCCGCACGCGTGCCCCCTGCGAGCCGCCAGTGTGAAAACGCATCTCATTTGATCTCGTATGCTATGTGGCTGTTCGTAATTTTATTCTCTCTATAGAAGAGGAGTGGCCGCCTTATGTGCTCTTGTACCCGCTTACGTACGCTTGCTCTGGTGGCCCTCTTGCTAGTCATGCAGGCCATGGTTGTGTTCTCGGGAGCGGTGGCTCTGGCGACTGATGCACCTGTCGAGACGATCCGGCTCTGGCAGGGCAATGCCCCTGGCTCGCTGGGTGCGGCGGATCAAGATATTCCAGTGGTGGCGTGGTGGCCCGCGTTGAACTCGAAGCCGCCGCAAGAAAAAACGGCTGCCATCGTGATCTGTCCAGGTGGTGGCTACGGCGGGCTGGCCGATCACGAGGGCTCCGACTACGCCCGCTGGCTCAACGCACAGGGCGTTGCGGCTTTCGTGCTCCGCTACCGCTTGGGCAGCAAGGGATACCGGCATCCTGTCATGCTCGGAGACGTCTCGCGGGCCATGCGAGTGGTGCGATCACAGCACGCACAGCTTGGGATCGATCCAAAACGCGTCGGTGTGATGGGCAGTTCGGCCGGTGGGCACCTCGCTCTAACGCTCCTGACTCACGGCGACGATGGCAACCCATCTGCGGTTGATCCAATCGACCAACAGTCCTCGCGGGCCGATCTGGGCGTGCTCTGCTATCCCGTCGTGAGCATGGTGTCGGCCAACGCCCACATCGGTTCGCGAAAGAATCTGCTTGGAGATGCTCCTTCTGAAGAACTCCTGCGAGATCTCTCTGGAGAACTTGCGGTCAATGACAAGACACCGCCAACGTTTGTCTGGCATACGGTCGAAGATAAAGGCGTGAAACTGGAAGGCGTTCTGGATCTTGCCGCCTCGCTCCAGAAGCACAACCGTCCGTTCGAATTGCACGTGTATGAAAAAGGGGCGCACGGCATTGGCCTCGGCGTGCGGCCATACGATCCGACAAAGCTCCATCCGTGGACCGTCGAATGCAGTCGCTGGCTTACGGAGCGTGGATTTTCCAAGAGCACGGCCCAGACCCCAGAGCCACGCCCATGAGGAATTCTCCTCGCTTTATCGTTCTGGAGGGGATTGACGGAGCTGGAAAATCCTCGCAGATCACAGCCCTTGTGGCATGGCTCCAAGAAAATCGTTGCACGGTGACGACGTGCCGCGACCCCGGCTCGACGGCGGCCGGCGATGCGATTCGGAGCATTCTGCTGGACCGTCAGGAAGTCACCCTCGTTCAAACAGCAGAAATGCTCCTGTACATGGCCGCGCGGGCGCAGCTTGTGGCAGAGATCATTCGGCCGGCACTCGCAAGGGGCGAGTGGGTCGTCTCGGATCGCTATTTGCTGGCAAACATTGTCTACCAAGGTCATGCTGGCGGCCTCGATCCGGAAATCATCCGACAGGTGGGTGCAGTGGCCACCGGTGGGCTCCAGCCCGATCTTGTTCTCTTCCTCGATCTTGATCTGGAGACTGCCTCGCGACGGCTGTCGCGGCCGCTGGATAAACTCGAAAACCGGGGCGATGAATTTCGCAAGCGGTTGCACGATGGGTATCGAATCGAGGCGGCCCGCCAACCGGATAGGATCGCCGTGATCGATGCGACTGGCAGCATCGATCACGTTGCAGCCCGCCTGCGTGATGCAGTATCACAGCGATTGGAGACAGGATTCACTTCCTGACCGAAAACACCATGGCGTGGCAGGGAATCGAGGGACACGATGCGGTCGTGCAAAGGTTTGTGGCGGCGCAGGCCCGCGGCCGCATCGCCGGGACGTATCTCTTTATCGGGCCACCTGGCATCGGCAAGAGCACCTTTGCGCACACGCTGGCACGATCCCTGCTCTGCCAGTCGATGGGCGAAGGCCTCGTGCCGTGCAACGTGTGCCGTTCGTGCGTGCAGGCAAAGGCTGGCAGCCATCCAGATATCGACACCGTGTCGAAGCCGGACGATCGGGCCACGATTCCGCTGGAATCCTTCATCGGCGACGCAGATCACCGGATGCGAGAGGGTCTGTGCTGGAGACTCCTGCTCCGGCCAGCGATGGGGAGTCGCAAGGTGGCGATTATTTTGGATGCCGACCACCTCGCCGACGAGGCTGCCAACTGCTTACTCAAGACGCTGGAGGAACCCCCGGACGGCGCGGTGATTGTGCTGGTCGGCACGGCGCTGGAACGGCAACTCCCGACGATCCGCTCGCGGTGTCAAATCGTGCGATTTCGCCCACTCGCGAGCGAGTCGATTTTTTCAATTCTGAAAAGAGAAACGGCTTCCCAAAGAGATAGGGACCAGCTTGACAATGATGATGCCCAAAAAAAAGAGCCCGACAACGACTCGCTTCTTTGGGCCTGCGCTCAAGGCTCCGGCGGCAGCCTCGAGCGGGCGCGGCTGCTGCTCGACCCGATGCTAGCGGAATTTCGTGGCCGACTCACTGCGCTGCTCTCGCACCGCCCAATGCATGGCGTTGCATTAGCTGACGAGACGAAGTTGCTCCTAGACGCTGCTGGCAAAGAAGCCCCAATTCGGCGTGCTAGGCTCAGGATCGTACTCGAATCTGCCATTGATTTTTTTCGTGCGGCCCTGCGGGATGACCTGGCCGGCGAACCTTCCTGCGACCCAACTCTTGCTCTACTGATCAACACGTGGGCAGGCAGTGCGGGGGAAGCGGTCGTGTCACTTCGCCATACACTCGACGCGTTGGATGCGGTCAATCGGAATGCCAACCTCACGATTGTCGTTGACGCTTGGACCGCTCTCTTGGAACAGCCGCGTCTTGCCCAAACCACCTGACCTCCGCGAGCCGCCCGCCATTGCTGCCTCTCTGCACAGAGGAGCCTCTGCGATGTGTTAAGCCGTAACGATTGCTTGCCGTGGTATCGATTTTTCTAGTCATTCCTGTCGATCCTGATTTCCGGGTCGTGCCTTCAGTGCAAGGCGAGATCTGATCGTGGTGAGTGTTTGGTCATCTGCCGGGGGTGAGTCAGAATGTCAGAAAAGCAGGCGGGTTCCATTGTCGTTTCATCGTTTATTGCCGGACTCGTATTTGCGGCTGCTCTTTTCATTCCACATGCATGGGATCCGGTGCCAGAGCCCTTTTTTGGTCTCGAAGAGCCCCTTGCGGAAGGAATCCACAAGGGTTCGCTCGCATCGGTGGCTGAAAGCACCATCGCAGTCGATGCCAATCCCCGAAGCGGCGGCCTTACGGCACATCCAGCAATCGTGGCCGCAGCGATCGCCACAGGTGGCTCCTCCGCTCTCCCAGTCGCACCGCCAGTTCTTCGCGGCACAGGCGATCTTCAGCATATGGCGGCGGTCTTAGCAGCTACATCGCCCGAGCGACTCGCGATGAACGGGTCATCCGGAACCGCCGTGCAGACAGTGCAAGCTCAAATCGTTGAGTCGCAGGCCGTTCCGCGGGCTGTTGCCCAAGTCCATGCCGCACCGCCTCCCAAATCGGAGCCCATCCATCCAAGGTTGATGCTGCCACCACCAGCAGGTGATTCGCTGGGTTCCGCCCCGATGCCTGGAGAAAACTGGAGCAACCCCGATACGGTCAACTGGTCTGAAACTCCAGTCTCGGAGTCCCCAGAAAACTTTAACCTGCAAACGTCTCCTCGGTTTGGATTGCTCACGGAACGACGGTACGAATCCCGGGGCGATGGTTTTGCTCCCACGCAGGAGAGCAGCGAGCAGGACTCCGGCCAACCAACCATCGGCGGACGTTTTTTTGATCGGCTGCGTGTAGGCGAGAGGCTGCTCTCGAGAGAACGGGGCAGCGATGTGTCCCAGAAGCCTCCAATGGTTTCACCCATCCAGACATTCCCGGCTGACATCCGTGTCTGGCCAACACCTGCCAAATTACTCGAACAGTTGGAGCAACTCGCTGCGATCCATCCGAAAGCCGCCGGAACTGCCGGTATGCCCGCAGTTGCTTGGGCGACCTATTCGCTGGCACAACTCCGCGATGTCTTAAAGACCAGCGGGCCTCGAGATCCCGTTGCAGCGGCAAGCCTCGTCACGCTTGGAGAGTCTGTGCATGCGGGCATGGGGATTGCTGATGGGATCGCTGATGCTTCCCTCGCATCAGGAACGAGGCGAGCAGCCTTGGCGATGGCCAGGCGAGTGGCCGTGTGGCGCAGCGCCACAGGACTCTTCGCCACAATCGCCGGCCAACAGGCGGCCGAGGCCGCTGGGGCTGCCACGCCCTCCCGCGAAGCAGTTCCTTTGTGGAGCCAACGCAACGAAGCGGAGATCGCCCAACTCCTTCACTCCTTGGAACGATTCGAATCAACACTCTCTCCAACAGATGCCGCAGTGGCGACGGCGACCACTGCGGCGATCGACGCTTCGCCCCAAGGGGTGTGTCGGAATGTTGCCAAGGCTGTGCGAGAACATTATCTATCTGCCAATGTCCGAATCGCCGTGCACCAGCAGTTTCTGGACAAACTCTTGCCGGCGGCGACAGTCAATACTGGACCGGTAGACGATGTGGTCTTGGGCAGAAATGTGCGGGGCACTCGCACCGTCGAACGCACCACCACCGTCCGATTTACTCCCGACTCCGACGAGATCTGCATCAGCCTCGAAGTACACGGTGACGTGGATTCTCGCACGGTCACAGAAGCTGGGCCCGTATCGCTGACGGCCCGCGCAGCCTCCTCGTTTACAGTGAGCAAACCCATCAAGGTATGTTCGGCAGGTTTGCTCTTTGGTGACGCCACTGGCGTCGCATCCAACCGCTCGCAACTCGACGCCATACAGACGAGCTTCGACTCCGTACCTATCATGCGATCGCTGGTTCGAAATATTGCCAAAAGCCAGCACGATGAAAAATTACCCGCGGCCAATCGTGAGGTGACCGACCTGATCATCGGGCGCGCCTGCCGCGAGGTTGATGAACAGTCGGAACCGCGTTTCAAGGAGATCGCGGATCGGATACGCACGAAGGTCTGGTCGCCTCTGGTGCAACTGGGTTTAGAGCCGACCGCCGTAGCCATGGAGACAACGCAAACCGTCGCCACCGTTCGCCTACGACTGGCTGGCAATGGACAACTCGCCGCCCACACCCCTCGGCCACGGGCGCCTTCGGACTCCATGCTCAGCATGCAGGTGCACGACTCATCGCTCAACAACGCAATGGAGCGACTCGAACTGGCCGGCAACAGGCTCTCGCTGGAGGAACTGATGCAAACCCTCTGCGAAAGGCTTGGGGTGGCTTCAACCAACTCCCAAGATCTGCCGGAGGGGGTCGCCGTGACGTTCGCAAAAGAACAGCCGCTGCGAATCGAGTGCCGAGATGGGTTAGTGCACGTGCGAGTAATGCTCGACGCAATCGAAAGCGGTCGCCGTCACTGGTACGACATCGTGGCACACGTCGCCTACAAGCCCACGGCGAGTTCAACCCAAGTGTTTCTAGAGCGGGAGGGGCCAGTGCAATTGAGCGGCTCTGGGCATCACGGCCGGATGGAACTCGCCCTGCGTGCCGTCTTTGGCAAGATCTTTCCGAAGGAGCGACCGATCCCCGTGCTTCCAGACAGAATCGTGGCGAACCCTCGCCTTGCGGGCATGCGGGTGCTGCAATCGGTCAGCTCTGACGGATGGTTTGCTCTGGCGATTGGCCTACGAGAACCGGTTGCGACGGTCAACGCCACCCTCGAGCCATCGCCCCAACGGAAGCGGAGGTAGACTCCACCGCTTCCGCACGCCCGACCTACGAGGAACGCCACTATGCCCGCTCGTTCGCAATCTTCTCGCATCGAATCCGACAGCATGGGCAACGTCAACGTGCCTGCCAACCGCTACTGGGGCGCCCAAACAGAGCGATCTCGCGACAGCTTCAAAATTGGCGTTGATCGCTTTCAGTGGGGGCAAGCCATTACGCAGTCGCTGGGCATCCTGAAGAAATGCGCAGCGTTGGCCAACGGCGAACTCGGGCAGATCCCTCCCGAAAAGGTGCGGCTGATCGTGCAGGCCGCGGAGGAAGTGATTGCCGGCACGCTGAACGATCACTTTCCGCTGGTCGTATTTCAGACTGGCAGTGGCACGCAGTCAAACATGAATGCCAATGAGGTGATATCAAACCGTGCCATCGAGTTAGCTGGCGGAGTGATGGGATCCAAGTCGCCGATCCATCCCAACGATGATGTCAACCGCGGACAGTCGTCGAACGATACGTTCCCCACCGCGATGCACATTGCTGCGGTGCAAACGATTCACAACCGACTGCTCCCGGCCGTGCGAAGTCTTCGAGATGTGTTCGCTGAATTGGAGGAGCGGTATGCTGCGGTTGTCAAAATCGGACGCACGCATCTCCAAGATGCCACGCCCATCACACTCGGCCAGGAGATCTCTGCGTGGCGATCGCAGTTAGATGACAGAATAAACTCGGTTGAGCGGTCGATGCTCGGGCTCTACGAACTGGCGATCGGCGGCACGGCTGTGGGCACGGGCCTCAATGC
>Ga0194055_10001554_pt1 | contig 18727 bp, 18 predicted proteins | sample SepL449m_MetaG_FD_155482 | JGI IMG/M metagenome (GOLD analysis project Ga0194055, IMG submission 155482) | Anoxic zone freshwater microbial communities from boreal shield lake in IISD Experimental Lakes Area, Ontario, Canada - Sep2016-L442-9m | ecosystem: Environmental > Aquatic > Freshwater >...
CAATACGTTCTTGCAACATGCTATCGCGGTAACGAATGGTTGCCGTGCCATCTTCTTTGGATTGATGATCAATGGTTACACAGAAAGGTGTTCCAATAGCATCTTGACGACGGTATCTTTTTCCAATGGCATCTTTTTCTTCGTAAAAACAATGAAAAGATTTTTTACAATCATCCATTAATTCTTTTGCCAATTCTGGCAAGCCGTCTTTCTTAGTTAATGGAAGAATGGCTAATTTATTCGGTGCCAATTTAGTAGGCAAATGCAATACCACTCTTGAATCAGTGGTGCCATCCTCTTTGTTAATAGCTTCTTCTTCGTAAGCATTCGCCAACAACAATAAAAACATTCTGTCTAATCCAATAGAAGTTTCAATAACATAAGGTACATAATGCTGATTGATCTCCGTATCAAAATACTGCATCTTCTTTTTACTAAATTCCTGATGACGCGTTAAATCAAAATCGGTACGAGAGTGAATTCCTTCTACTTCTTTAAAACCAAATGGGAATTCATATTCTATGTCTAATGCCGCATCGGCATAGTGTGCTAATTTAACATGATCATGAAAACGATATTTTTCAGGAGCAATACCCAAGCTTAAATGCCATTGCATACGCTCATTTTTCCAATGCTCATACCACTGTTTCTGTGTACCTGGCTTAATAAAAAACTGCATTTCCATTTGCTCAAACTCACGCATTCTAAATATAAACTGACGCGCCACAATTTCATTTCTAAATGCTTTGCCAGTTTGTGCAATACCAAAAGGAATTTTCATCCTCGCAGTTTTTTGCACATTTAAAAAGTTCACAAAAATGCCTTGCGCAGTTTCTGGTCTTAAATAAATGGTACTGGCTTCTTCTGCCACAGCGCCTATTTCGGTGGAGAACATTAAATTAAACTGTCGTATTTCGGTCCAATTACTGGTGCCACTTACACTACAAGTAATCTTGTGCTCTTCAATTAATTTTTTCAACCCTTCGAAATCTTCTTTGGCCAATAAAGCATCCATGTCGGCCAATAATTTATCGGCAGCAGCGTTATTGCCCTTCGCAATTAAAGCATCTGCATGCCCTTCTATTAAATGATCTACGCGATATCTTTTTTTGCTTTCTTTATTATCAATCAATGGATCACTAAAACTATCCACGTGTCCACTCGCTTTCCATGTAGTAGGATGCATAAATATAGCTGCATCAATACCCACAATATTCTCATGCATTTGGGTCATACTATTCCACCAATAATCTCGGATATTTTTTTTCAATTGGGAGCCATATGGGCCGTAATCATATACCGCGCTTAATCCATCATAAATCTCACTGCTTGGAAATACGAATCCGTATTCCTTGGCATGGGAAATAATAGCTTGCAATGTGTTGTCTGGTTGTACCTTACTCATAGGCTGCAAATATACTGCGAGATTGTATTATCGTTGTAATTTTTCGTTGTTTTGATGTCTAGAAGCGTCTCTTAGGGTTTTCTTTTGTATGTTTTTATCCAAAGCTGTCGCCAAATCAATGCCCGTTTGATTGGCCAAGCAAATAAGTACGAACAATACATCCGCCATTTCATCTGCCAATAAAATATCCTCTTCTTTATTTTTAAATGATTGATCGCCAAACTTACGCACCATAATTCTAGACAACTCCCCCACTTCTTCCATTAAAATACCCAAATTAGTGAGCTCACTAAAATATTTCACGCCCACTGTTTTTATCCACTGGTCCACTTGGTCTTGGGCTTGCTGTATCGTTGTCTCGTTGGCCATATTGTTTAAATTTTATTCCATGATAATGTTAATACTACTCTTTTTGCTTTGAATCTATAATTATAGTTACGGGTCCATTGTTTATCAAAGCCACTTGCATATCGGCTCCAAACTTTCCCGTTTGAATAGGAGCCCCCATATCCAAGCTCAACTGTTTGATCATGTCTTCATACAATGGAATGGAAATATCGTGCTTCGCTGCCATAATATAAGAAGGTCGATTTCCTTTTTTTGTACTGGCATGCAATGTAAACTGGCTTACCAATAATACATTCCCATTCACTTCTTTTACACTTAGATTCATCACCCCTGCCGCATCGTCAAAAATGCGCATATTGACTATTTTATTGGAGAGCCAAATTAAGTCCTCTTTTGTATCGGCGGTTTCGATACCCAATAGCACCAGCAAGCCTGTTTGAATAGCCCCTGCCACTTGCCCCTCGATGGTGACACTCGCCTCCCTTACTCTTTGTATTACAGCTTTCATAATTGGTCCAATTTCAGCATGAAGATAAACAAAACTATTTTCACTAATTTAGCTGTAATTTCAATGCCTTGAGTAGTATAAAAAAATTAGCCAGTCAAACCATATGGTACGGACTTAGCTCTATTGCAGCTAGGTTTATTAGTTATTTGCTGGTACCCTACCTTACTTACAAATTCACTGAATCGGCCTACGGGGAAATGTCTATTGTTTATTCCTTTATACCCTTTTTAAATGTAATCGTCACACATGGGATGGAGACGGCATATTTTAAATTTGGCAGCAAAGAAAATGAAGAAAAAATATACCACACCAGTAGTTTTTCTATGATGATGGTAACCGCAATAGTGCTCATGGCACTTATTAAATTTAGCGCTCCTATTGCGCAGCTTTTACAAATTTCTGCGCACCCCGAATACATTACACTAATGGCCTGGGTAGTTGGATTAGACGCCTTGGCTACCATTCCTTTTTCTAGATTGAGATTAGAGAGCAAACCCAAAAAATTTGCTTTTATAAAAATTGGCGGCATCTTAGTTAACATTTTTGCAACGTATTATTTTATAAGCATGTTGCCCCATTTTATACAATTGCATCCCACTAGTTTATTGGCAACCTGGTACCAACCAGATTGGGCAGTAGGGTATGTTTTATTGGCAGGCATTGTTCAAAATGTTTTTGTTTTATTGTTATTGAAAAAGGAAATTGGCGCCCTTCGTTTTTCCTTTGATTTTGATTTATGGAAGCAAATGATGTTGTATTCACTTCCATTAATACTGGTAGGATTTGGCGGCATGATCAATGAAACTTTTGATCGTATCATGTTGGGCTGGTGGGCACCGGGCGGATCACCGGAAGCCAACAAAGCATTGGTTGGTATTTATAGTGCTTGCTATAAATTATCGATATTAATTACCATTTCGGTGCAAGCATTTAGAATGGGGGCTGAACCCTTTTTCTTCAAGCAAGCGCAAATGGACAATGCACCAAAAACCTATGCTAGGGTGATGAAATTTTTTGTAATCACTTTATGCATCATGTTTTTAATGGTGGTACTTTATTTAGACATTTGGAAAGCATTTATTCGAAATCCCGCCATGTACGTGGGTTTGAGCGTTGTGCCTATTTTATTAATGGCCAATATGTTTTTAGGGGTATACTATAATTTAAGTATTTGGTACAAACTAAGTGATAAAACAATGGCGGGTGCCTGGATTACCATTTTAGGCGCAGCGATTACTCTGACCATTAACTTTTTTGCCATTCCTTACTTTAGCTATATGGCCAGTGCCTGGGCTACTTTTTTCTGCTATGGCACCATGATGTATGTAAGTTATAAATGGGGACAAAAAGTATATCCCATTCCTTATGCTACCAAAAAATTAATCGCCTACTTCGTGATCACCTTATTATTGTATGGTCTTTATTTAATCATTCAATACTTTACTTTGAATAAAAATATCAGATTAAGTATTGCAAGTTTTGAACTAATCGCTTTTATTGCTTTTGTGGCAAGAATAGAAAAGAAAGAATTAAAATTATTATTAACGCCTGTCGCAAATACAAATTAATCCATGGCCGAAGATTTAACCATTACCCAGGGTGATAAAAAAACACAATACGAATCGCTGTTGCCTCAAATTCAAGGCTTGGTTACTGGCGAGCCTAATTTAATTGCCAACTTAGCCAACATTGCCGCTGCATTAAAAGAACAATTCAATTGGTTTTGGGTAGGCTTTTATTGGGTGATAGACGACGAATTGGTATTGGGCCCATTTCAAGGACCGGTAGCTTGCACCAGAATTAAAAAAGGCCGAGGCGTTTGTGGAAGTGCATGGGAAAAAGCAAGTACCATTATTGTGGAAGATGTCGAAAAATTTCCTGGCCATATTGCCTGCAGTAGTTTATCCAAATCTGAAATTGTGGTACCTGTTTTTAAAGAAGGTAAAATTATTGGAGTATTGGATGTGGACAGCAGTGAATTGTCCCAATTTGATACCACCGATCAAGTGTATTTAGAGCAAATTGTGGCTTTGATTGTATAGCCCTTTCAGAAATTGAACATTCATAATAAAAAATAAATTAAGTTTGCACCCCCTAAGCGGATGTGGCGAAATTGGCAGACGCACTAGACTTAGGATCTAGCGCCGTGAGGCGTGTGGGTTCGACCCCCTCCATCCGCACCAAGCATTTAAAGCCCCTCGAAAACTCGGGGGGCTTTTTTTATACAATTGGCTGTTTTTTAGGTGCAAAAACCTACCTTTGCCCCCCTTAAACCTTAGAATTTACTAGAAAAGAAAAGTATATGGCAACCATAAAAAGAGACAACATTGGGCTTTTAAATGACAAGCTTACCGTTCACCTTACCAAAGAAGACTATTTTAACGGCTTTGAAACAAGCTTAAAAAAGCATGCTAAGACCGCTAATATTCCTGGTTTTAGAAAAGGCATGGTGCCTGCTGGACTCATCAAAAAAATGTATGGTCAATCGGTATTTTCTGATGAAATACTTAAAAAAGTAGAAACCGAATTGAATCAATATTTGACCAACGAAAAAGTAGAAATTTTTGCGCAACCCCTTCCTTTGGATGCACAAATTGCGAACTTAGATGTGAATGCACCAGGCAATTATGAATTTGCTTTTGAAATAGGTTTAAAGCCTGCATTTAAATTAGATATAAAAGGCATTAAAGTAAAACGTTACCAAGTAAAAGTAACCGATGAAATGATTCAAAACGAAGTAGATAGAATTCAAACCCGCAATGGCAAGATGACCGATCCCGAAACCGTGGAAAGTGATGAGAATGTAATCAATATTACTTTTACAGAATCAGATAAAGAGGGCAATGCCATTGAAGGCGGAATCAATAAAGACAATTCTTTATTAATCAAATATTTTGCAGAAAAAGCTCGTAAGCAATTTATGGGTAAGAAAAAAGACGACACGGTGGTGATTCAATTAAAGAAAGCCTTTGAAGAGAAAGAATTAGACATTATCGTGGGCGATTTAGGTATTTCAAAAAGTGATAGTGATAAATATTTTACATTGCTCATCACCAAAGTAGGCTTGATTGAAAAAGCACCAATAGATGAAACTTTATTTTTAGCCACTTACCCCAATCAAGCAATTAAAACAGAAGAAGAATTTAGAGCCGCTTTGAAAAAAGACATTGAAGGTCATTATGAGCAACAAGCAAAAAATCAAATTCATGATCAAATTTATCATCATTTGATAGACCATACTAAAATGGAATTCCCAACTCCTTTCTTAAAACGTTGGTTGCAAAAAGGGGGCGAAAAACAAAGAACAGAAGAAGAAACGGAAAAAGAATATCCTGTATTTCAAGACCAATTAAAATGGACTTTAATTAGCAGTCAGTTGGCCACCGATCATAAAATTGAAGTTGTAGCAGAAGATTTAAAAAACTTTGCAAAACAACAATTGATGAGCTACATGGGACCTCAAATGGGTGCCCTTGGAGACAACGATCAATGGTTGGAAGATTATGCAATGAGAATGATGCAAGACAGAAAATTTGTGGACGACAGCTATCAAAGAATAAGTACTGAAAAACTATTTACAGCTTTAGAATCCGAAGTAGAAGCCAAAGAGGAGGCCATTGAAGCAGAGAAATTTGCTGACATGTTGAACCACCATCACCACTAGGCTTTTACATACTTCCCTTTTCAAGGACTGTCTGAAAAGAGCATCTGATTGATTATCAATACAATTTAGCCCTAAAAAGGCCGATGGGAAGCAAAGTTTGGCACCCTTTTTGTAGTTCCTTTGGGTACAAGGATTTACCTTTACTTACTGAAAATTGAAAATATGAACCTAGGACATGAATTTGAGCAGTATGCCATCAAGCATAAGGGTATTAATAGCAATACCTTACATCAATATAAAAAAAGTGTTACCAATCTAACACCCTATATCATTGAGGAACGTCCGATGAATGTAGCCAGCATGGATGTATTTAGCAGATTGATGATGGATCGTATTATATTTTTAGGAGAAGGCATCAATGACTACGTGGCTAATATCGTGACCGCTCAATTGCTTTTTTTAGAGAGCACCGACCGCACCAAAGACATTCAAATGTATATTAATAGCCCAGGCGGAAGTGTATATGCAGGCTTAGGCATTTACGATACCATGCAATTTATTAGCCCCGATGTGGCCACCATTTGTACGGGTATGGCAGCAAGTATGGGTGCCATCTTATTGTGCGCAGGCGTAGAAGGAAAAAGAACTGCCTTAAAACACAGCAGAATCATGTTGCATCAACCCAGTGGCGCCATTGGAGGACAAGCATCTGATATAGAAATTACTGCAAGAGAAATAAAGAAATTAAAAGGAGAACTGTATGAAGTGATCGCGCATCATACGCACAAAGATGTAGAGACAGTTGCTAAAGATTGTGATCGTGATTTTTGGATGACTGCTGCAGAAGGAAAAGAATATGGATTGGTAGACGAAGTACTTTTAACCAACCCAAGAAAATTAAAAAAATAAAAATACTGTTCAATTATATTTTATGATAGTCAACAATAGCTATTTAATGGAGGAAGAAGAATCGCCTAAAGAGGATAAAAAGGAAGAAGCGGCCCCTAGTTTTTTGAATAAAAAAATGGAGCACCTTTTTTTTGAAAAAAGAGCCATTTATTTATGGGGGCCTGTAGATGACAAGTCGGCCAAAGACATTGTCAACAAGCTTATTTTACTAGACGCCGACAAACCTGGCGCTGATATTAAATTTTATATTAACAGTCCTGGTGGCGTGGTTACTAGTGGTATGGTGATGTACGATACCATTAAACTAATCAAAAGCCCAGTGCAAACCATTTGTATGGGATTGGCTGCTAGCATGGGTTCTATTTTACTTAGTGCAGGAGAAAAAGGCAAGCGTACTATTTTCCCTCATGGCGAAGTGATGATTCACCAACCAAGTATTGGTGGTTATTTTCAAGCCAATAGTGCCGACATTGAAATTCATGCAGAACAAATTCGCAAAACAAAAGAATTAGGCGCTAAAATATTGGCCGATAATTGCGATAAAACTGTTGCTCAAATTATGAGCGATTTTGATAGAGATTATTGGATGAATGCAAAAGAAGCGGTGGCTTATGGCATTGTAGATAAAATTGCCAAGCAACTTTAAAAAATAAAAAATGGCTAAAACAGAAACAGTACATTGTTCATTTTGTGGTCGCAACCGAGATGAGGTTAAAATACTTATTGCTGGTACCGACGGACACATCTGTGAAAACTGTATTGAGCATGCACATGAAATTATTCAAAAAGAATTTCATCAGAAAAAAGCAGAGGGCAAAGCCGGTACTTTAAAAGTACAAAAGCCCATCGCCATTAAAGCTTTCATGGACCAATACATTATTGGTCAGGACGAAGCTAAAAAAATATTATGCGTTGCGGTATACAATCACTTTAAGAGAATTAATTTACCAGTAACAACCAAAAACGAAGTGGAGATTGAAAAAAGCAATGTGATTATGATTGGCGAAACTGGAACAGGTAAAACCTTGTTGGCCAAGACCATTGCGAAACTTTTAAATGTTCCTTTTGCCATTGTAGATGCCACTGTTTTTACAGAAGCAGGCTACGTAGGGGAAGATGTGGAGAGCATGCTTACGCGTTTGTTACAAAACTGCGACTATGATGTAGAAGCAGCTCAAAGAGGAATTGTTTATATAGATGAGATTGATAAAATTGCACGTAAAAGCGACAACGCTTCTATCACGCGTGACGTAAGCGGAGAAGGTGTTCAGCAAAGTTTGTTAAAGATGTTGGAAGGTACCGATGTTTTAGTGCCACCTCAAGGGGGTCGCAAGCATCCCGATCAAAAAATGATAAAAGTAGACACTAAAAATATATTATTTATTTGTGGTGGTGCATTTGACGGAATAGACAAGATTATTGCGCGCCGTATCAATACCAATGCCATTGGGTTTAGTGTAAATAAAGAAGAGCAAGAATTACAACGCAAAAATTTATTGCGTTTTGTAAATGCACAAGACATTAAAAGTTTTGGACTCATTCCCGAGTTATTAGGACGACTTCCTATTATCACACATTTGGAACCCTTAGATGCCGCTACTTTAAGAAGTATTTTAACCGAACCCAAAAATGCACTCATCAAACAATACACTCAATTGTTTGCGATTGAGAAAATCAAGTTAAACATTGAACCAGAAGTATTTGAATTTATTGTTGAAAAAGCTATGGAATACAAGCTTGGAGCAAGAGGGCTTAGAAGTATTTGCGAATCCTTATTTACACAGGCGATGTTTGAAATGCCAGGCACCAATGCTACCGAATTCAATCTAACACTTGATTATGCTAAATCTATGTTTAATAAAAGTAAATTAAGCAAACTAAAAGTGGCTTAATACTTATTACTAAAATAATAAAACAAACAAAATGCAAGAACTTATTGATCGTTTAGTGAAAGAAGCCAATGTAACGCCTGAACAAGCAAAACAATCTATTGAAACCATTGCTGCATTTGTAAAAGAAAAGTTTCCGATGTTGGGCGGTGCAGTCAATCAGATATTTAAAGCTGGTAAATAATTAGCAAGTATAGTTTAAATCAATCTATACTTATTTTATTATGAAGCCAGTTGGCCTGCATTTCTGTTAAATCAAAGTTTAACACCAAATCGCGCAACCCTATTCTCCCTCCATGCTCTTTTTTGAAATGCAGCAATTGCTTTATTTCTTTGTCTTGAAAAAGTTCGAGCTTTTTCCATTGCTCAAAAGTCATCAAATTCGCTATCCATTTGCCCGACTTTGTTTTTTGCACCCGCAAATGAGGCCTCAGTCGTTGAAAGCTACTATCGGCGATCCCATATACTTTACTTATTTGATATACAGATTGAAAACCACCCAGGTATTGCTTGTACTGTAATAAACTTTCAATAGTGATTTTGGATAAATGGGTACTAAGCATCCACTCGTTGGCTGTTGCCACATTGATATCAATGGTCCAATCTAATTCCTTCATAGGATTTTTGTCATGAATCAAATACCCTTTTGTTCTTTCACCTCCGCTGTACTTATAGCCGTACTTATAGTTTGTAATTCGATTTTGCTTCAACACTTCCATCGTATCCATTTTTCGAATGTTTACCAAGGGCATTAACTTTTCGAGTAAGTCTTTCTTTAATCCATACCAATGCGCCAAGTCTTGTTGGCGATAAAACCTACCTCCTTTGTTTCTATAATGAAGTAAAGTACTTATTTGCCTCGGAGGAATGCCCAGCAACAATGCATGCGCACTGTCGATGGTATTGGGATCAAAATTAAATGAAGCGTATTCTTTTTGATCTTTTTTTATTTTGGAACTAACCAAGGGCTTGGGCATCAGCATACCAATGACTGTACTCAGTAACAAGACGATCCCTAACACCATGATCCCTTTCTGTTCTTTCACTGAAAATATAAAATAAGCTTTCCATGAATTTCGCATGCTCCAATTTCACACTAGTTAACTTTATTGGAAAGGGAAAAATAGCGTATAAATACTTTGTATTAAATGGAAAAATGCCTGCTATTATATAGAGAACTGAAGTCCATCATAGGCCAAATGAACGCCTTTAGGCAAACTGGATTCTACTTGCTGGTGCAACCCTATTTGATGGCTAAAATGAATCAAATATACTTGCGGTATACCTAATGGCTGTATGACTTCCAAGGCTTGTTCTAAATTGTAATGCGTTGGATGTGCTTGTTTACGAAGCGCATTTAAAATGAGCACTTTAGACCCTTTTATTTTTTGCATTTCTGTAGCTGAAATAAAATTAGCATCCGTGATATAAGTAAAGTCACCAATTCTAAATCCCAAAACAGGCATTTCTCTATGCATTACTTGTATTGGAACAAATGGAATGTCACCAACAGTAAATGGATCTTGCCCAATGGTTATCAATTCCATTTCAGGAAGTCCTAGGTCTTTGTCTTTTTCAAACGCATAGTAAAAATCACGCTTGATGGCTGTCTGTGTAATTTCGTTGGCATAAATAGGCATCGACTTTTTAGAGAAAAAATTAAAAGGTCTAATATCGTCTAAGCCTGCATAATGATCTCGATGTGGATGGGTAAAAATAATGGCATCTATTTGAGTGGTTTGCGTACGCAACATTTGGTACCTAAAATCGGGCGTGGTATCAATGACCACTGTGGTGGTTTTACTTTGAATTTTTATACTCGTTCTTAATCTTTTGTTTTTGGCATCTGTGGAAGTACAAACAGCGCAATCGCATCCAATGAGTGGAACCCCCGTGCTGGTACCCGAACCTAAAATAGTAATGTCAAACAAAGTATTAAAATTTATTGGAAAGCCTCCTGCAAAAATGAACTAAGCTTCCGTTAAAGAAAGTCGTTTTACTTCGGTATATAATTTTTGAGATTCGTGGGTGAGTTTGTCAAATTGAATGTCTAAGAGCGGGATCAATTCTAATAAAGTATTAATTCGAGCCTCTAGGTTTAAAAATTTGTTCAGCACCACAATCCTTTTAGATTCGAGCAAACACCATCCACTCTGAAAATTGCCTCTTTCATAGCGAACTACAAAATCAGATTCCCCTAAGATATCTTCTAATTTGTCCAATGTAGTTTGAGTCAATTTCATATTAAGCATTGATTTTTAGTGTAGTAAGTAACCCTACAAATATAGTTTTTTGTTGCACCGGTCATTTAAATATAAGCGCAGAGTTATTCACATTTCGTACCTTTGTGGACACAAATTAACTATGGCTTTTACACATCGAAAAATTATCAACGACCCCGTTCATGGTTTTATTACCATCAATGATCCATTAATTTTTGAGTTAATCAATCATCCATTTTACCAACGCCTAAGAAGAATTCAACAAATGGCTTTGGCGCAGATGGTTTATCCAGGGGCAGTTCATACCCGCTTACATCATTCACTAGGGGCCTACCACTTAATGTGTATTGCTATCAATGAGCTCACCGACAAAGGAATTGAAATTACCAAGGAAGAAGCGCAGGCTGCAAAAGTGGCTATTTTATTGCACGATATTGGACACGGCCCTTTCTCTCATGCCTTAGAAAATATTTTATTAAAAGGGGTGAGCCATGAGGACTTGTCCTTACTCATTATGCAACAACTTAATGAGTCACCAAATCCCATTTTAAAAGGACAACTAAATTTAGCCATACAAATCTTCACCAATCAATATCCAAAAAGATTCTTGCACCAACTCATCAGTGGTCAGTTGGATGTAGATAGATTGGACTATTTATCTAGAGATAGCTTTTTCACAGGTGTTAGTGAAGGCGTAGTTGGTTACGAGCGCATTTTAAAAATGCTTACAGTTCACAACAATGAATTGGTGGTAGAAGAAAAAGGAATCAATAGCGTAGAAAAATTTTTGATGTCAAGAAGGCTCATGTATTGGCAAGTATACCAACATAAGACAGTGGTTGCTTCCGAAAATATGTTGGTGAAAATTATTGAGCGTGCCCAGCTTTTATTTCAACAAAAAGTGGAAGCTGTAAAAACTGGCAGCGTTTTGGATTATTTTTTAGGTGAATTCAACGGCGATTTAAAAAATATAAATTTAGACGCGTACTGTGAATTAGACGATACAGATATTCTATTTGCCATCAAACAATGGCAACATCATTCAGACCCTGTTTTGTCTTTATTGTGTAATCGATTATTGAATAGACAAGGTTTTAAATGTACTATGCAATCCGATCCTATTTCAACTGCACAATGGGAACAAGCTTACCAATTGGTAAAATCAAAATTTCCGATGGAAGATAAAGACCTTGCCTTCCTTTGCTTTAAAGGCACCGCCAGCAATACCTTGTATAAAAACAACAATGAAACCATTAAAATTTTGCTAAAATCGGGGGAAATCACCTCTATTTCACAAATTCAAAATACCTTAATCATTGAAAGTCTTTCTGCACCGGTTAAAAAATTTTACATTTGCTTACTTAAAGAATAAGCCCCCAATTCAAATAATTACGCATGCTATCATTTAGTGCACAACAGATTGCTTTGATGATTCAAGGAACAATAGAAGGTAACGCGGCAGTGACCGTGCATCAATTTGGCAAAATTGAAACGGCACAAGCAGGAGAAATTTCTTTTTTAGCCAATCCCAAATACGAAGATTTTTTGTACCAAACAAAAGCTTCCATTGTTATCATCAACGAAAGCTTGGAATTAAAAAAACCCATCTCTGCAACATTAATAAGAGTAGCAGATGCCTATGCGGGATTTGCTACTTTGCTTACCAAATACCAAGCTTTAAAATCACAAAACTTAACCGGAATACAAACACCTTCCTTTATTGCTCCTTCTGCAAAATTGGGCAAGGATCATTTTGTAGCTGCTTTTGCTTATGTAGGTGAAGCCGTTCAAATTGGTGAACAGGTAAAAATATTTTCGAATGTAGTGATTGGAGATAATGTGGTAATTGGCAACAATGTAGTGTTGCATCCCGGTGTCATCATTTATGCAGATTGTATTTTAGGAAATAATATTACCATTCATGCAGGTGCCGTTATTGGTAGTGATGGATTTGGTTTTGTACCCAATGCAGATGGTACCTATCAAAAAATTCCGCAGTTGGGCAATGTGCTTATTGAAGACGATGTAGAAATTGGTGCCAACACCACAATTGATAGAGCCACGATGGGTTCAACCATTATTAAAAAAGGAGTGAAATTAGACAACCTCATTCAAATTGCACACAATGTAGAAGTGGGGCAACATACGGTCATTGCTGCTCAAGTAGGTTTGAGTGGAAGCACCAAAGTTGGAAAAGGCGTTATGATGGGTGGGCAATCAGGCACGGCAGGTCATTTAACCATTGCGGATGGAGTCAAAGTTGCAGCCAGAAGCGGCATCACCAAGACCATCGACAAGGCCAACACGACCATCACTGGATTCCCTGCATCAGAGCAAAGTAGCGCTTTAAGAGCCCAAATACACCTCAAAAACCTTCCAAACCTTGAAAAAAGGGTTAAAGAATTGGAAATATTAGTCAAACAACTGTCCGAAAAGGGTAAATCAGCCTAATTTTGCTGATAATCATCGCTTTAAGATAGCGAAGCATTTAAACCAAACAAGCATGGACCAAAATTTCAATCCGGACAAACAACATACCATTAAGAAAAGTATCAGTATTAGTGGTACTGGTTTGCATACCGGCGTTTTAGTGGACATGACCTTACTTCCAGCCAATCCTGGTTTTGGATATCAATTTCAGAGGGTCGACTTGCCTAGCCAACCCATCATCAAAGCAGATTGCGATTTAGTAACAGATACCAGCCGCGGTACCACCCTTCAAGTGGGCGATGCCAAAGTAAGTACGGTAGAACATATTTTAGCCGCCTTGGTTGGCTTAGGTGTAGACAATGTTTTGATTCAAGTCAATGGACCAGAAATTCCCATCATTGATGGTAGCTCTTCTCCTTTTATAGAAAAAATTGAAAAAGCGGGCGTGATAGAACAAGATGCTGCCAAAGCTTGGTACAGCATTGATGAAAATATTTTTCATTACGATGATGAGAAAAGAGTGGAAATGGTGGCCTTGCCTGCCCTTGATTATCAAATTACAACATTGATTGATTTTAATAGTCCCGTTTTAGGAACGCAACACGCCGCATTAAAAACCATTAAAGATTTTAAATCAGAAATTGCACCTTGTAGAACTTTTTGTTTTTTACATGAGCTAGAAGCTTTGCTTGAAAACGATTTAATTAAAGGCGGCGACATCAACAATGCCATTGTAGTAGTGGACAAGCCAGTATCTAAACAAGAAATAGCCCGATTGGCAAAAGTATTTAAGAAAGAAAATATTGAAGTAAAAAGCGAAGGTTATTTAAACAATCTTGAGTTGAGATTCCCCAATGAACCAGCCAGACATAAATTATTAGACGTGGTTGGCGACTTGGCTTTAATTGGCTATCCCATCAAAGCCCGCATCATTGCCAACAGACCAGGGCACAGCAGCAATGTGGAGTTTGCAAAAAAAATAAAGCAGTACATTAAAAAAAATAAACACGTTAAAGATGTTCCGGTATACGATGCCACTTTACCCGCTGTGTTTAATTTGGAACAAATAGAAAAAACATTACCACATCGTCATCCATTTTTATTTGTAGATAAAATCATTGAACTCACCGACACCGTTATTGTGGGCGTAAAAAATGTCACTTTTAATGAATGGTTTTTCCCAGGTCATTTTCCAGGCAATCCAGTAATGCCAGGTGTTTTGCAAATTGAAGCACTGGCACAAACGGGTGGAATATTATGTATCAATGCAATGCCAAAGGGCGAGTACGATACTTACTTTTTGAAAATTGACAATTGCAAGTTCAAACAAATGGTAAGACCCGGCGACACCATGTTGTTAAAAATGGAATTAACTGCTCCTATAAGAAGAGGTATTTGTGAAATGCGCGGCACGGTCTATGTAGGTGGCAAAGTGACTACCGAAGCGGACTTAGTCGCACAAGTAATAAAAAGAGCAGGATAATAAGCGAACAAAAAAGAAATTATGACCCACCCCTTTACGTATATCGACCCCAATGCTAAAATTGCACCCAATGTTAAAATTGATCCCTTTACGGTGATTCATGGAGAAGTCACCATTGGAGAAGGCACTTGGATTGGAAGTAGTGTAACCATTATGAATGGTACCAAAATTGGAAAAAATTGTCGCATATTTCCTGGAGCAGTTATCGGCGCCGATCCACAAGATTTAAAATTTAACGGTGAAAAAACAACTGTTGAAATTGGAGACGGAACAACGATTAGAGAATTTGTTACCATTAATCGTGGTACTTCTGATAGATGGATTACCAAAGTGGGCAACAATTGTTTGATCATGGCTTACAGTCACATTGCACACGATTGTATTATAGGGAATCACTGTATTTTAAGCAATAGTGTACAAATTGCAGGGCATGTTACTTTAGGCGATTATGCTTGGATAGCAGGTGTGAGTGCGGTACATCAGTTTGTGAACATTGGACAACATGCTTATATTGCTGGAGGTAGCTTGGTTAGCAAGGACGTGCCCCCTTATATTAAAGCAGTGCGAAATCCATTAAGTTACGGTGGAGTGAATAGCGTTGGTCTTAAAAGAAGAGGATTTGATTTGGAGAAAATTAATCACATACTTGACATTTACAGATATATATTTAGCAAAGGAATGAATACCACTCAAGCGCTTGAATTTATTGAAGAAGAAATTCCAGCCACAGATGAGCGAGATGAAATTGTCACTTTTATAAGAGAAAGTGGACGTGGTGTTATTAAAAGATTTGGCAAAGGAGTCGTTGAAGAAGATTAATCATGACAAAAATTAGCCTCACACAAGCAGCTAAACGTTTTAATAAAGATTGGATTTTTTCTGATCTCCATTTTAATTTTGATCAAGGTCAACATTATGCCGTTATAGGCAACAACGGTTCTGGAAAAAGCACTTTACTACAAATTATTGCGGGCTATGGTACCCTTACAAAGGGAAATATTGAATGGCAAGGACATGACGCCAGCAGTATTTTTCAAGACATTAGTTTTGCAGCGCCCTATTTAGAATTGGTGGAAGAATTTACCACCCTAGAGCAATTTAATTTTCACATGCAATTCAAACCTTTGCAAAAGCAGTTGGGGGTGAAAGCCATTATTGAATTGATCGGTTTAAAAAAAGCAACAGATAAACAAATAAGGTATTTCAGTAGCGGAATGAAGCAAAGACTTAAACTGGCTTTGGCTATTTTTTCAGACAGCCCCATTTTATTATTGGATGAGCCTTGTAGCAATTTGGATCAGGAGGGCTATGCATTGTACCATCAATTGATACAACAATACGCGATGCATAAATTAATTATAGTTGGAAGCAACGATAAGGAGGAATATCAATTCTGTAGTCAACAGCTCAATTTAATGGACTACAAATCAAAATCAAACGAAGTCAATCACTAACTTCTACTGGTAATAATTAAGTTTAAATCGGTAAACTTTAAATCGAATTTGGCACTAATATAAAAATCGGTCAAAGCTCCTTTGTATAAATAAATACCCTCTCTTAAATGTGCTTGTTGCCAAATGATTTCAGACAAGCCGCCTAAATCACCCACTTGAATCAACAAGGGCATCAATACATTACTAATGGCTTGACTTGCAGTTCTAGCAAATCCACTGGGTATATTTGGAACCCCATAATGAATTACATCGTGTTTGATAATAATGGGATGTTCATGATTGGTTAATTCACTGGTTTCAAAACAACCGCCACGATCAATCGCCACATCAATAATGATGCTACCCGGACGCATCGCTGCTACCATTTCTTCACTAACTACGATGGGCGCTCTACCAAAATCATTTCTTAGCGCACCTACGGCTACTTCACAAGTTTTTAATTGTTTGGCCAATATTTTAGGTTCCAACACACTGGTCCAAACTCTTTGTCCAAGATTGTTTTGCAATCTTTGCAATCTAGAAACATTGTTGTCAAATACTTTTACACTGGCACCTAAAGCAAGCGCATTGCGTGTTGCAAATTCTCCAATAATATCCGCACCAATAATGACTACTTTGGTGGGCGGCACACCGCTAATGCCTCCCAATAAAATTCCTTTGCCTTGATTAAAATTACTTAAGTACTGCCCTGCGATTAACATGACTGCACTTCCCGTAATTTCACTCATGCTTCTTAATATGGGATAATTCTGATTCTCGTCTTTAATATTTTCAATGGCCAAAGCAGTGATCTTCTTGGCCATCAACTGCACCATTAATTCTTTTTTTACTGCGGTCAAGTGTAATGGGGAAATAATCGTTTGATGCATTTGCAACAAAGGCAAATCGGCTTCAACAGGCGGTGCTGTTTTTACCAAAACAGGACATTTATACACTGCTTCCTTTTCAAACACAATGGTGGCTCCTGCTTCTGAATAATCATTATCGGTATACCTGCTTCCTTCTCCTGCTTTAGATTCCATCAATACCTGATGTCCATTCGCCACTAGCACACTCACCGCTTCCGGAATCAACCCGATTCTATTTTCTTGAAAAGCAACTTCTTTTGGAATCCCAATCAATAAAGGTTTACTTCTTTGTGGAATGTCCAATACTTCCTCCTGAGGTTCATAAGAAAAAGAGGAAGAAATTTGTGGCTTGATAGAACTCATATCAATAATTTACAATGAAGGTATAAAAATCCTTCTATGTTCAGGATCTAAAATTTCAATTTCAAAGTGTTGCGTAGCTACTGGCAATAGACCCATGGCCTTCTCTGGCCACTCTACAAAACAAAGATCGGCATCTTCAAATGCAGCTTCCATACCAGCCCGAGCTGCTTCCTTTTCATTTTCAAGCCGGTACCAATCCATATGGTACACCACTTTCCCATGGGCATCGTACTGATTCATCAACGCAAAAGTAGGACTGGTAATGGCTTCTTGAATACCAATTTCCTTGCCAATGGCGGCTATTAAAGTAGTCTTGCCCGCCCCCATGGGGGCATGAAAAGCCCAAACGGTTTTAGTGCCAAATTCCTTTAACAAGGCAGCCGAAATTTCCCCTATTTGATCTAATGAATAAATTCGATCCATAGGGCAAAGATAGGTGAACGCATACATAATGTCTTCGTACCTTTGTTACCTAAATGGTGCCCAATGGAAAAAATAGCCTGGAAAGTAGATGGAATGAGTTGCACCAATTGTGCCTTATCCATTCATAAATATTTGCAAAGCAATGGAATTATGGAACCCAAAGTAAGCTTTATGGAAGGCGAGGTTCAATTTGAAATGCCCACTACAACGAGCAAAGAAAAATTAATACAAGGCATTCAAAACTTAGGGTATAAAGTTCGTGGGCAAGAAGAAGCGGCTCCGCCAAAAAAATGGTTGGACAATAATAGAGACCGCGCTTTTTTCTGCTTATTATTTGCGCTCCCAATACTAGTTCCGATGCTTCCTGGCATACATTGGCATTTTATGATGCAGCCCCTGGTGCAATTACTATTTACCATTCCCATTTTTATACTAGGTATGGGCTATTTTGGAAAAAGTGCCTGGTTTAGTATTACCAAAGGAATTCCGAATATGAATGTGCTGGTAGCCATTGGCGCCCTCGCCTCTTTTGGATATAGTTTGTATGGAACCATTACTGGCCAAGGAGAAGCCTTTGCTTATTACGAAACCACCGCTACTATAATTACCTTGGTATTTTTTGGTAATTACTTAGAAGATGCATCAGTGCAATCTACCCAACGCGCTTTAAAAGATTTAGTAAAAGCACAAAAGGTGATGGCCAACATGATTGTATTTGATGAACAACACAAAGAAATTATTTTTAATGTAGAAAGCAATACTTTAAAAGTGGGCGATCTTATTTTAATCAATGCAGGCGAAACCATTCCCATGGACAGTAAAATATTATGGGGAGAAGCCA
>Ga0194055_10001555_pt1 | contig 18717 bp, 17 predicted proteins | sample SepL449m_MetaG_FD_155482 | JGI IMG/M metagenome (GOLD analysis project Ga0194055, IMG submission 155482) | Anoxic zone freshwater microbial communities from boreal shield lake in IISD Experimental Lakes Area, Ontario, Canada - Sep2016-L442-9m | ecosystem: Environmental > Aquatic > Freshwater >...
TGCCGCGGCACGGCGGCAGCGGCTCCTGGTCCACCTGGAGGTGCTGGCCCGGCCGCGGCACGCCCGTTGGGATGCCCTCGGGCTGCTGGCGGTGCGCGCCTACATCCGCGATCGCCTGGGCGCCTTGGGCCCGGTGGAGGAGCACCGCTTCCGCAGCGGCATCGACGACGGCACCAACCTGATCCTGCGCCTTCCAGGCCGGCAGAACGGGCTCGCTCCCCTGCTAGTGGCGGCCCACTACGACGGCCCGCTCAATTCCCCCGGCGCCGACGACAACGCCACCGGTGTGGCCGCCCTGCTGGAGCTCGCCGAGCGCTGGGTCTGCCAACCGCCCCGGCGGCCCGTGTGGCTGGTGGCCTTCGACCAGGAGGAGTGGGGCATGCTCGGCAGCGCCGCCCTGGCGGCGGATCTCAAGGCCGCCTGCCAGAGGCTGAAGCTGATGGTGAGCCTGGAGATGCTGGGCTACACCGCCCCCCAGCAGCGCTATCCGATCGCGGCGATGCGCCCCCTCTACGGCGAGCAGGGCGACTTCATCGCCGTGGTGGGCAACACCACCACGGCACCCCTACTGCCGGGACTGGCCCGGCGCATGGGCCGCCATGTGCCCACGCGGGTGCTGCCGGTGCCGAACAGGGGCAGGGCGCTGCCCGATCTGCGCCGCAGTGACCACTCCCCCTTCTGGGACTTGGGCTACGACGCGCTGCTGATCACCGACACCTCCTTCCTGCGCAATCCCCACTACCACCGCCCCAGCGACACGATCGAGAGCCTCGATCTGCCCTTTCTGGCGGCGGTCACCGAGGCGGTGGCGGCGGGCTTGGAGGGGCTCTGAGGGCGGCGGCGACCTCGGCGCGATCGCTGTGGCCGACTTCAAGCCGTCCGCCGAATCGGAACAATGCCTGGCGAACCAGGGAGCCGGATGTTGGCGTGATCTGCTCCTCCCCGCTCGATCGGCACCGTCACCAGGATGAAAGCCCCGATCGGCTGGCCATGGTGATGGACGTGTTGAGCGCGGCGGACCGCCAGAAAATCGATGGCTCCGACGACGCGCTCTTTTATGCGGAACCCCGTTTTGTGCAGCACCTCGATGCCGCCTTCAGGGCACGGCTCACCGAGCTCTACCGCGAACGGATTCCCCGGAACGCCGTGGTGCTCGACCTGATGGGCAGCTGGGTGAGCCATCTGCCCGAGGACGGCACCTACGCGGAGGTGATCGGCCACGGCCTCAATGAACGGGAACTGCAGGCCAACCCCCGCCTCAGTCGCCACTGGGTGCAGAACCTCAACACCAACCAGCATCTGCCCCTAGACGATGCGAGTGTCGAGGCCGCTCTGGTGGTGGCGGGCTGGCAGTATCTGCAGCAGCCCGAGGCAATCGCCGCCGAACTGCTGCGGGTGGTGCGGCCGGGAGGGGTACTGATCATCGCCTTCTCCAACCGGATGTTCGCCCAGAAGGCGCCCCGGATCTGGCTGGAGGGATCCGACCGCGACCGGCTGGCCAGCGTGGCCCGGGTGCTGATGGCCCAGGGCTGGCCCCGGCCGGAGCTTTTGGCGGAAGCCACCCGCCATCCGGGCCCCCTGAGGTGGGTGGGTGGCAAGGGCGATCCCTTCTTCGCGGTGATTGTCACCCGGCCGCTGCAGGTCAGTCCAACAGCCAGCGCCGCATCAGGTCCAGTGGCCCAATGATGCCTTCGCCCGTCGGGCATTCACCAACCACGCCGGCCAGGGCGGTGTTGTTCGAGGGGCGGGAGGTGGTCAGCCCCTCGCGGAATGTCTCAACGAGCGCCTAGCGAGCCGATCAGGGATTGCAAGGCGCGCAATGCTGAGGATCGGCCCGCAGCAGCCCATCGCGGCGAGGCACTTCGGCGCGGTGATCGCAGTGGGCGCAGCCGTGAATCTCGGCTCGCAACAGAGCGGTGGGTAGGCCGCACCAGTCGCAGGGCAGGCCAGGCTCTCGGCCCACCAATCCCCAGCCCGGGGATCCGCAGCTGGGGCAGGGGGTGCGGATGCGGCGCACCAGCCGGAAGGCCAGCCGCCGGATGCTGGCCATGCGGGTGGGGTTGCGGTGGGCCCGCATGTCGGTTTCCAGCAGGGCAAGGCCATCAACCGAATCGGCGGCGGCCCCTCGGATGGCCTGCTCCAATGCCTGGGGGCACTGCAGCCCGCGCATGATCGGGAAAGGGTCGCTGGGATGAGGGTCGCTGCGGTGGGGGCGCACGATCACCCCGTGGGCCGGAAATCCGATGCGCTCCAGCCAGGAGCCGGGATCAGCGCCAGCCGCGATCACGGAGTGGCTGAAGTTGGTGGGTGCTCCCTCGAGCCGCTCGCTGATCACCAGGTCGCGGCGGCGATCCACGAAGGTCATCCATTCGATCGCCAGGGGCAGGAAGGGGATGGCGGGGTGGGGCCCGAAGCTGCCCTCGCTGGCCAGGCCCAGGCTTGCACCGGTGGCATCCAGAGCGGCCTCGGCCTTGAGGCGGCAGGTGGTGGCGGCATCGGCGGGGCGAGGCCTCTCTCCTGTAAACGTGCCGAAGTCGTCCGTGTCGATCTGATCGGCCACCACCAGCTCCAGACCGAGGCCCTGACGAAAGGGCCGCGCCATGGCGCGCTCCTTGCCATGGCGGCTGGCCAGCAGCATGAGGGGGCGTGGGTCTGGTCCGATGCCAGAAGGAGGGCTACCAGCCATGGGCAAAGGCTGCAACAGAGCCAAAAGTTAGGCAGGGTGCGCTGACATCGGCGGTGCCGGTATTCGCTGCCCTGACCTTCCAATCCCACGATTTTGGCGGGCCATGGCCCAAACGATCACCCGAACTTATTGGGCGCATTGGCAATGCTGGGCACTGCGGCCACCCACACCCTCGCGCCGGTCCCTACCGTTCGCAGACTTCAGGCGAAAGCCTGGCCATAACCGACCGGATCCCGCTCCAACACCATGTCCTCCGCCTCTCAGGCAGCCCAGCGTCAACGGTGCGGATCGAGGCGCTGCCGCCGTGGCCAGCGCCGCATCCACAGCCGAGGTTGTGGAAACGAACTGCCCCAGAGTTGAGCGGAAGCCCGGCCGCTCCATTGGAGACCGTGGCTTCCATTGATTAGAAGAAAAACGAGGCTCAAGCAAGCTGCCGCGAGGGATTCAACTCTTTTGCAGCCAGGCTCTTGCGCTTGAGAACAGCTCAGTTTCGTTCTGTATCAGACAGCACCTGGACGCTCATGCGCTGAGGTTCGACGCTGAATGCGTGAATCGATCGCAATGATCAGCCCGGCTTTGCTGTGCCCTGATCAGCCCAGCTTTGCTGTGCCTTGATAATCAGAAGAAGGTGCGCTTTCTGTCTGCCGAAGCTTGTGGTAGGAGCCTGAATTCGGAATGGTCTGTACATCCGGATTCGCATCGATCCATCGCACACCTGCGTTTTCTTATCTCCCCCCCCGTACTGTCCCCCATGGCCAAACGTCGTCGTGTTCTTGCCCTCTTCAGTGGCACTCTCATCAGCGGCCTGGTGTTGAGCGGTTGCCTCGGCAATCCGCCCAACAGAGATGGCACCAGCGCAGGGTCCGCTTCCACCCCCATCCCAGTGGCCAGCAATGCCAACCTGGAGGTGAAGACCATCAGCCTCGGGTACATCCCGATCCTGGAAGCCGCACCCCTGGTGATTGGGGTGCAGAAAGGCTTCTTCGCCAGGCATGGCCTGGAGGTGAATCTCAGTAAGCAGTCCAGCTGGGGTTCCGCCCGCGACAACCTGGTGCTGGGCGCCGCCGGTGGTGGCATCGATGGCGGCCAATGGCAGCTGCCGATGCCCCAGATGATCAGTGAAGGCGCGATCACCAATGGCAAGAAGGTGCCGATGGTGATCCTGGCGATGCTGATGAGCCAGGGAAATGGGATCGCCGCCTCGAACACCGTCAAGGATGGCAATCTGACGGTTGACCTCAAGACCTCATCGCCTGGTTTCTTCGACAAGTTCAGCCAGAAGCAGGGCCGCAAATTCAAGGCCGCCTACACCTTCCCCAAGGCCAACCAGGAGATCTGGATCCGCTACTGGCTCGCCGCCGGTGGGGTGAACCCCGACCAGGCGGTGGAACTGCTCAAGGTGCCGGCACCGGAAACCCTCCAGGGCATGAGGAACGGCACGATGGAGGCCTTCTCCACCGGTGATCCCTGGCCCACGCGCATCACCAAGGACAACATCGGCTACCTGGCCGCCACCACCGCTCAGATCTGGAAGGCGCACCCGGAGGAATACCTCGCCGTGCGCAGCGAATGGGTGGACAAGCACCCCAAGGCCGCCGTGGCCCTGCTCAAGGGCCTGATCGAAGCCCAGATGTGGCTCGACAAGCCTGAGAACAAGGATGAGGCCGCCACGATCCTGACCTCCCGCAAATGGTTCAACGTGCCCCTGCCGGTGCTCCAGGCAGCGCTCAAGGGTCAGTTCGCGATCGGCGCCAGCGGCACGCCGGAAACCAATCCGGCCATGGGTCCCCTGTATTGGAACAGTGAGCGCGGGGTGATCTCTTACCCCTACAAGAGCCTCACCCTCTGGTTCCTGATCGAATCGATCCGCTGGAAGTTCTTCCCCGGAACCGTCGACACCGTGGCGCAAGCCAAGGCCATCAACGACAAAGTGACTCGCGAAGACCTCTGGCGCCAGGCCGCCAAGGAGGTGGGTGTGCCCGCTAAGGACATCCCCACCGGCTCCAGCCGCGGCAAGGAGACCTTCTTCGATGGCGTCGTTTATGACCCCGAGAATCCCCAGGCCTATCTGAACTCCTTGAAGATCAAAAAGTGATCTTCAAGGCCCCCCAGTTCATGCATAAGCGGCGGGCCTAGGGAAAGGGCGGTGATAGCGATGGCTTCGCCCTCAAGCTTCAGCGCCACCATTCAGGACAAATTTTCAACGACAACGGACTTCATTCATCCCCTCCCTCTCCAGGACTTTCCCATGACCACCGGCATCGGCCCCAGCAGCAACCGCGCCGAGCGCACCCCGCCGACGGGGGTGGCGCTCTGGTGGAAAAACAACCGCAAAGAGATCATCTCCCCCCTGTTTGGCATCGGCGGCTTCCTGCTCTTCTGGCAGCTCAGCGCCAGCCTCGGCCTCACCAAACTGGCCGGGCCCCTGAGCTTGTTCACCGAGGAACGCACCCGAGATCTGCTGTTCTACCCCTTCTTTGATCGCGGCGGCCTCGATAAAGGTTTATTTCTGCATGCGATGAGCAGCCTTAGCCGAGTGGCGCTCGGCTATAGCCTGGCCGCGATAGTAGGCATTGCCGTGGGCATTGCCATTGGCCTCAACAAGGCCCTGGATCGGGCCTTTGATCCCCTCTTCCAGTTCCTGCGCATGGTGGCGCCGCTGGCCTGGGTGCCGATCGCGCTGGTGCTGTTCCAGAACAACCAGCCGGCGGCGATCTTCGTGATCTTCATCACCTCGATCTGGCCGATCCTGATCAACACCGCCGAAGGGGTGCGCCAGATCCCACAGGACTACCGCAACGTGGCCCAGGTGTTGCAGATGTCGAACCGAAGCTTCTTCACCAAGGTGCTGATCCCCTCCGCCCTTCCCTACATCTTCACCGGCCTGCGCATCTCGATCGGCCTGGCCTGGCTGGCGATCATCGCCGCCGAGATCGTGATGCCCGGCACCCCTGGGATTGGTTTCTTCATCTGGGATGCCTATCAGAACAGCTACGTGTCCGAGATCGTGCTCGGCGTGATCTGGATCGGTGCGATCGGCCTGATTCTTGATCGCCTGATGACCTGGCTGCAGAAGCGCATCTCCGGCAACCACTGAACCTTCCCTTATCCCAGCATGTCGTTCCGCGCCCTTTCAACCCTGCTGCAGCCCCTGAGTCGCCGCGTCGAAGCGGTCGAACAATCGCTGAGCCGCCCCGCCAACGCCATCACCTTTCTGGTCGTGCGCTTCGTGCTGATGAGCGGCATGGTGCTGGGCTTCAGCTGGTTTGCCTTCCATTCAATGCCCTGATTCACCCCTGTTAAAACCATGACAACCCTCGTAGAAGTTCAGGATCTCGAGAAGAATTTTCCTCTCAGTGGCGGCGGCAATTACCTGGCCCTCAAGGGAATTCACCTCGACATCCGCAAAGGGGAGTTCATCTCCTTGATCGGCCACTCCGGCTGTGGCAAGAGCACGCTGTTAAACATGATCGCCGGCCTCGATCTGCCCACGGGCGGCACGGTGCTGGTGGATGGCGAAACGGTGAAGCGGCCGGGGCCGGACAAGATGGTGGTGTTCCAGAACTACTCGCTGCTGCCCTGGCTCACGGTGGAGCAGAACATCGCTCTAGCCATCGATGAAGTGATCCCCGGCCTCTCCCGCGAGGACCGCCAAGCCTTGGTCAACGAGCACATCGAGATGGTGGGGCTGGGCCATGCCGGCCACAAGCTGCCCCGCGAACTGTCCGGCGGCATGCGCCAGCGGGTGGCCATCGCCCGCGCCTTGGCGATCAAGCCGAAGCTGTTGCTGCTCGATGAACCGTTTGGGGCCCTCGATGCCCTCAGCCGGGGCAACCTGCAGAAGAAGCTGATGCAGATCTGCAATGAGCACCAGCTCACCGCCGTAATGGTGACCCACGACGTGGATGAGGCCGTGCTCCTCTCCGACCGGATCGTGATGCTGACCAACGGCCCCGGTTCGAAGATCGGCGGCATCCTGGAGGTGGACATCCCGCGGCCGCGCCAGCGGATGACCGTGGTGCACCACCCGAGCTACTACAGCCTGCGCTCGGAGATCATCTATTTTCTCAACCGCCAGAAGCGGGTGAAGCAGTGGCAGGCCAAGCCCCACAAGGTGCTGGCCCGCCATGGCCTGGAGAAGGTGAATCTCGACCTGGGCTTCGTGCCCCTGGCGGCCTGTGCGCCGCTGGCGGTGGCTGAGGCCAAGGGCCTGTTCGCCAAGCACGGCCTCGACGAGGTGCACCTGGTACGGGAAACCAGCTGGCGCGGTGTCACCGACGGCCTGCTGGATCGCACCCTCGATGCGGCCCTGATGCCCTCGGGCATGCCGGCCTGGATGACGGCGGGCGGCCACGGCGATCAGCCGGTGCCGGTGGTGAGCGCCCTCACCCTGAGCCGCAACGGCAACGGCATCACCCTGGCCCGTCGGCTCGCAGAGGCCGGCGTCCAGAACGTGGACGATTACCGCGCCTGGCTGCAGAGTCACAACCGCGAACCCCACACCCTCGGCATCGTGCATCCGGCCTCGATGCACAACCTGCTGCTGCGCTACTGGTTAGCGGCCCACGCGATCGATCCCGACCGCGACGTGCATCTGCAGACCCTGCCGCCGGCCCAGATGCTCGCCGACCTCAAGGACGGCAGCATCGATGGCTTCTGCATCGGCGCTCCCTGGCTCGATCGGGCCGTCGCCGACGGCCATGGCTTCACCGTGGCCGGCGACCTGGCGATCTGGCCGGGCCACCCGGGCAAGGTGCTGGGCGTGCGAGAGGACTGGGCCCTGGCCTACCCCAACACCCACATCGCCCTGGTGAAGGCTTTGCTGGAGGCCTGCATCTACTGCGCCGAACCGAAGCATTGGCCGGAGCTGAGCGAGTTGCTCAGCGATCGCCGCTACCTAGGCATGAAGAAGGAGGTGATCTGGTTCAGCGAAACCAGCCCCGACGGCGACACGACCGTGCCCCATCACCTCTTCTTCGGCGATGGCGTGAACCGGCCCAGCCGCAGTGAACACCTTTGGATCCTCACCCAGCTCGCCCGCTGGGCGGAGATTCCCTTCCCTCGCAACTACGTGGAGATCCTCGAGCGCATCTGCGCGGTGGGGGTGTTCAGCACCGCAGCCCGTGAGCTGGGCCTCAAGGACGTGAGCTACCAGCGCGGGCCGATCGAGCTGTTCGATGGCCGCCCCTTCAACACCGAGGACCCGATCGACTACCTCAACGCGGTGACGCTGCATCGCAATTTCAGCGTTGCCGAGATCCCGATCGGTCAGCCCCGCCCCCTGGGGAGCTGATCTGGAAGGGCGGTGGTCGCCCGTTCACCGCTTCTGCCATTCACCGTTTTTTCGCTTCACTTTCTCAGCCTTCCAATTCAGCCTTCCAACTCAGCCTTCCACCCTCCGCAACCTGCCCCGATGACCACCACAGCCCCCTTCGCCTCAGCCCCGATTTCAGGCGCAGGCAACGCCCCTCCCCTGCTGCGCTTTGAGCAGCTCGGCAAGGTCTACGCCACACCGCGCGGGCCCTATCCCGTGTTGGAGAACATCAACCTGGAGGTGGCCCAGGGGGAATTCGTCTGCGTGATCGGCCATTCCGGCTGTGGCAAATCCACCCTGCTCAACATGGTGTCCGGCTTCGCCACCCCCAGCTCCGGCCAGGTGCTGCTGGAGGGTAAGCCGATCACCAAGCCAGGCCCCGACCGGATGGTGGTGTTTCAGGGCTACGCCCTGCTGCCCTGGATGACGGCTTACCAGAACGTGCATCTGGCGATCGATTCGGTACACCCCAACCTGCCGGAATCCCAAAAGCGCGAGATCGCCCTGGAGCACCTGGCGATGGTGGGGCTCACCGAAGCGGCCGACAAGAAGATCACCCAGATCTCCGGGGGCATGAAGCAGCGGGTGGCGATCGCCCGGGCCCTGTCGATCCGGCCGGAGGTGCTGATCCTCGATGAACCGTTCGGCGCCCTCGATGCGATCACCAAGGAGGAGTTGCAGGAGGAGCTGCTTTCGATCTGGAACACCCAGAAGTGCACCGTGCTGATGATCACCCACGACATCGACGAGGCGCTTTTCCTGGCCGACCGGCTGGTGATGATGACCAATGGCCCTGCGGCCGGCATCGGCGAAGTGCTGAACATCGATTTCCCCCGGCCCCGCAGCCGCGAGGAGATCATGGAGAACCCGCGTTACTACGAACTGCGTAACAGCGCCCTCGACTTCCTCTACAACCGCTTCGCCCACGATGACGACGAGGCTTGAGCGCTGATCCGAGCCCCTGCGAGCAACAAAAAAACCCGGATGGTCAGCAGGGTTTGATCGGTTGGGACTGGTTGTGGCCATGGGCCAGATCCCTCACCCGGCCACTTTCGGTGTGCAGCGCTGACGGATACCAGCAAGTGCTGCCGGCAGATCCAGCAGCCTGAGCGAAGACAGGAAGGGTAAGGGTGTAGCAGGGGGATAGCAGGTTGCTGCAGACAAGGTTCAGAATGCCGCGTTAAACACGGGTCGATAAACCGTACGCTTCCAGCGAAAGCATTACGATATCAATGAACGTTTTGGGACCTTTCGATGCTGCCAACCATGCTCACCGGCGCCGATCTGCTGGCTAAAGTCAAGGAGCTCGCCGATGCCTCCAAGTCGGAGCTCGTTCGCGCAACCGGCTACCTCAGCACCAAGAAAGACGGTTCCGAGCGTCTGAACTACACCGCCTTCTATGAAGCCCTGCTGGAGGCCAAGGGCATGAATCTCGGCGAGCGATCCGGCAAGGAGCATCAACGGCCCGGCCGCAAGCTCAGCTATGCCACCAAGGTGCAGTTCAACGGCAACCTGATGGTGGGCCGGGCCTACACCGCCCTGCTGGAGCTCAGACCCGGCGATGTCTTCGAGATCAAGCTGGGCCGCCGCCAGATCCGCCTTGTGCCCGTCGGCGCCAGCGATGACGACGACTGAAGCCCGACTCCAGTTCGCCACAGCTTGGCGATTGATCCAGCCGGTGGAGTGCTGGCCCTGCTCCTCGGCGGTGCCGGCAGGTTCGATTCGGGGGTCCCTGCTCCGGCCGAGCCCCCGGGCGGTTGTTCTGGCGATGGCGCTCAGAGGAGGGAGCGAACGCTGTCCAGTTTGTCGTCGAGGCTCTGCTGCTTGTCGGTGCGGCTGTTGATGGTCACCGTGGTGAAGATCCGCGGGCAGCCCATGGCGTGGAGCGCCCTATGACAGCCCTCAATCGCCGCGAACACCGGAGCCCAGTCTCCCTCGATGGCGGTGCCGTTGGGATGGAGACGAAACGTGAGACCGGCCTCGCTCAGCACCTTCTGGCAGGTGGCCACGTAGGGGGCTAGGTGCACCCCCACCCCGATCGGCACCACACACAGATCCACGATCACCTTCATGATCAAAAGGCAGCAACGCCTCCATTGTGGAAGGCGTCGTTCCTGTCCATGGGCGTTCAACCCGGGCCGATTTGGGAAAGGATGCGATGGCCGCTGAGCAACTTGCTCGCCAGACCACCAAGGAGTGATGCCACTTCCGAATGTCACCGATCCAACACCGGAGCAATCATACTCGGTGATCTATCGAAAACGTCGGCTCAAGTAACATAGGGTTGATTACGATAAGGTCATCCCATGAGCGTTACCAGCGGCAGTCGACAGCTTCTCGTTCACGGCTTGGTTCTCGTGCTAGTCGGATTGGTTTGGGGCCTTGTTGTACCCGGCACTCTCCACCCAAGACTCGCCTTAGGAGCGCACATCCAGTTGGTTTCCAACGGCATGCTGTTCATCATTCAAGCGACTGCTCTGCTGGCGCTCTCGCACAGCGTGGGGTTGAAGTCGGTCTGGGTGATGGTCGCAGCGGCTTGGTTGACCTGGACCATGGCCCTCTCGGAAGTCGCCAATGCCTGGTGGGGAACCTTGCAGCCGTTGTCCATTGCAGCGAGTCAGGCAGGGGCCACCGGCGGCGAACCATGGCAAGAACTGGTTCTCAAACTCACCCATATCGGCGCTGGGCTAGGGCTGATCATCGCTTGGTCATTGCTGGTGATCGGGTTCATAAAGCAAGCTTCCAGCACAGCGGCAAAGGAAGCGTGAGGCCGCCTATGAAGCGGCTGGACGGCTTGATGAACACCACCTGAGCCTAAAGATGCTGCAACGCTCTTGGAACAACCTGATTGGGATCGGAATCGACAGCCAAACGCCTGCGAGCGAGACGCGGCAGATTGTATTCCTGAATGCAGTTGTGCTGTTGGTGCTCACCCTGGTTTGCCAAAATATAGTTTTTGGGTTGATCTACAACGTTCCACCAGCCCTCCTGCTGCTGTTTATGGCCCATGGTCTATGCATCGGCATTGTTCTCCTCTGGAACAAGCTCAGGCTCTATCTGTTTGCCAGGGTCTGGTTTGCAGTGGCCGCAACCACATTCCTGAGTACTTATCAGGTTTTGATGGGCACAGAGTCGCGCTGGGACGTGTTTCTGGTTGTCTGCGTGTTCTTGCAGTGCCTGATGTTTCCGGCAACGCAACGGCGCTGGATGTTTGCGGTGATGATCTTCACGGGGATCTGTTTCTTCGCTGGCAACCAAGCGGGTTTTCTCTTTTGCGGTATCGCCATGGGTAGCGTGGCCTTCCAGGTGATTAACCGGGCAGAACGCAATCTGGCGATTGAGCGCGATCGTTCCGATCGCCTGTTGACAAACATTCTCCCGGTTCCCATTGCGGAGCGGCTGAAGCAGAGCCACGATCTGATCGCTGACGACTTTGCCGAAACAACGGTTCTATTCGCCGATATCGTGGGTTTTACGCGCTACACCGATACTGTCAGTCCGAAGCAATTGATCAGCTTGCTGAATTCGGTTTTCACAAAGTTCGACGACCTCAGCCAAAAGCATCGGGCCGAGAAAATCAAAACCATCGGTGATGCCTACATGGCTGTTGCCGGCGTTCCCATCCAAAGCAGCAACCATGCCGGACAGATGGCTGCACTGGCACTCGACATGCAACAGGTGATTGCGCGACACAACCGCGATACGGGTCAGTCGTTACAGATCAGGATCGGCCTCCATTCGGGACCGGTGGTTGCTGGGGTGATCGGCAAGCAAAAGTTCGCCTACGACCTATGGGGAGACACCGTGAACACAGCCGCCAGGATGGAAGCCCATGGCATTCCTGGCGAAATCCAGGTGACGCCAGAGACCCGGGCGCTACTCAAGCCCAATTACCATTTGGAAAAGCGAGGATGGATCGACATCAAAGGCAAAGGCTTGATTCAGGTGTACTTGTTAAAAGGTAAGCAGTGAGAATCGCTCCATCCCAGAATCCCCGATAGCCAATCACCTAGAGCGCGCCACCAAGGTCTGCCCGGTCTGTGGGCGTCCGTTTCAATGGCGCAAGAAATGGAAGGATGTCTGGGAGGAGGTGCGCTACTGCTCGGAGCGGTGCCGCCGCCGTCGCTCCAGGGCGGCCGATCCCCTTGGGGCGGAGTGAGCCATGGCTCTCGCTGAGCCCCCAACTTCGCCAAGATGGAAGCACCGAACCGGACCTGTGTTGCTGCTTACGCCCCTCTGCCCCCTCACCGCAGCCCGCCTGTTGGGGCTGAAGGCCACGGTGCTGGTGTTGATCACCCTGCTGATCAAGGCCAGGATCCAGATCAAGTTCGCCTCGGCGCTAGGCCTGTTCCTGTTGGCCCTTCAGACGTTGCTGTTTCTGGCCGCCGCCGGAGCCCTTGGTTTGGTTGGGTTTGGAGCCCTGTTCGCCAAGCCCTATGGAATTGCGGCGCCCACGGCCTCGTATTGATTGGTGCAACTTGATCTTGATTGGTGCCACTTGACCGGCGCTATGGGATAGGGGGAACCCTGCAGCTCTGCGAAGCAGTCGGTGGCTCTGCGGTTGCAGTTTCACGAGGGAGCCGCTGGTCGCATTAGGTGGTGTGAACGGTTCGCTCGGCATCGCGCTGCTCTCAGGCGAAAACTTCAGGATCGCGACGCACTTTTCGCACTCTGATCCACCACCTCCAACACCCCCCGCACCATATTCATGCCGCAGTGGAAGGGGTAGAAGCCAGCCGCCGTGGGCGGTATTTCGAGGCTGGTGGTGGCATCGAGGGGCAGATCAAGAGTTTTGTGGAAATCGGGGAAGATCACCTGGGCCACACAGCCGCTCGGATCAATCCGGTGAAACGACAGCCTGAGCGGCCTGCCGGCCATCACCTGGATTCTTGAGGGCGTATAGCCCCCATCTACGGTGATGGTGATCTCCTGCAATCCCGCCTCCCCTTCTCGGGCAGCCACGCCACCGCCATGGCGGCCGAGGAACCACCACAGTTCCCAGGCGATCAGCGCCACACCAAGGCTGGCGACCAGGGCCTTCAGTGCCATGGGTTGATCGATCGTGCGCCAGTGGGGTGCGGCACTGATCAGATCAGTAGCCAAGAGATGGTTCATCCGCTGGCGGCCCCCGGCAGGGGCGCTGGCTGAAAGCGCCGCAGCCGCAGGGCATTGCTCACCACCGACACCGAGCTGAAGGCCATGGCCGCGCCGGCGATCATCGGGCTCAGCAACCAGCCGGTGAGCGGAAACAGCAGGCCGGCGGCGATCGGGATGCCGGCCACGTTGTAGGCGAAGGCGAAGCCCAGGTTCTGGCGGATGTTGGCCATCGCAGCGCGGCTGAGTTCGATCGCGGCCGGCACGCCGGCCAGGTTGCCGGAGATCAGGGTGATGTCGCTGGCGGCGATCGCCACATCGGTGCCGGTGCCCATGGCGATGCCCACATCGGCCTGGGCCAGGGCGGGGGCGTCGTTGATTCCATCGCCCACCATCGCCACCGGGCCTTCCCCCTGCTCCTGCAGCTTGCGAATCACCGAGGCCTTGTCGGCAGGACGCACCTCGGCGATCACCCGCTCGATGCCCACCTGGGCGGCTACCACCTCGGCGGTGCGGCGGGCATCGCCGCTGAGCATCAGCACCTGCAGGCCGAGGCGCTGCAGGGCAGCCACGGCAGCTGCTGAGGTGGGCTTGAGGGGATCGGCCACGCCGAAGCAGCCCTCCATCCGCCCGTCCACCACCACCACCGCCACGCTGCGGGCGGCAACCTCGAGGCGCTCCACCAGGGGCGTGAGGGTTGCGGTGTTGATGCCGAGCTCCTCGAACCAGCGGGGGGTGCCGACCCGCACCTGCTGGCCGCCGATCGATCCCTGCACCCCCCGTCCGGCCACCGATTCGAAGCCATCCACGGCAGGGAGTTCGCGGTCGATTAAATGATTGTGGGAAGAGGTGAATTGATTGCGGGCATAGGTCGTGATCGCTTCGGCCAGGGGGTGTTCGGAGCGTGATTCCAGCGCGGCCGTGAGGGCCAGCAGGGTGTTGGCCGGCAAGGCACCACCCGGCAACCGCTCGAAATCGGTTACCTCCGGCTGGCCGCGGGTGAGGGTGCCGGTCTTGTCGAGCACGATGGTGCGCAGCTTGCCGGCCGTCTCCAGGGCCTCGGCGCTGCGGAAGATCAGCCCGTTCTCGGCCCCCTTGCCCGACGCCACCATGATCGAGGTGGGGGTGGCCAACCCGAGGGCGCAGGGGCAAGCGATCACCAGCACGCTGACCAGAAACAGCATCGCCAGCACAGGATTGCCGCTGATCAGGAACCACACCACGAATGCACTGATCGCCAGGGCAATCACCACCGGCACGAACCAGCCCACCACCTGATCGGCGAGGCGCTGCACCCGGGTGCGGGAGCTCTGGGCTTGGCGCACCAAGTCCACGATCTGGGCCAGCACCGTGTCTGGGCCGACCCTGCTGACGCGGAAGCTGAAACTGCCGCTGCGGTTCATTGAGGCGCCGATCACGCTGTCTCCCGAAGCCTTGGCGATGGGGGTGGGCTCTCCTGTGAGCATCGATTCCTCCACCCAGGAGCTGCCTTCGCTCACCACCCCATCGGTGGGCACCTTCTCACCCGGGCGCACCTGCACGAGGTCACCCACCACCACCAGCGATACCGGGATCTCGACCGGCTGGCCCTCCCGCAGCACCCGGGCGGTGGGGGGCTGCAGTTGCAGCAGCCTGCGGATGGCTTCTGAGGTTTGGCCGCGGGCCCGGGCCTCCAGCAAACGGCCCAGCAGCACCAGCGTGAGGATCACCGCGGCGGATTCGTAATACATATCCGCCGGCAGGCCTTCGGCGATCAACACCTGGGGGAACAGGGTGGTGAACAGCGAGGTGAGCCAGGCGATGCCGGTGCCCGCCGCCACCAGGGTGTTCATGTCGGCGGAATGCTGCCGGAAGGCCGAGATGGCGCCGGTGAAGACGTCACGCCCGCACCAGAACAGCACCGGGGTGGTGAGAAGCAGCTGAGTCCAGGGGCTGGTGAACCAGGGTGGGAGGAAGGAATGGTGCCCACCGCCCAGCATGTGGGGCAGGCTGGAGAGCATCACCAGCGCGGTAAGCAGGGCAGCCACGCTGACCTTGCGGCGCAGCAGGGTGCGTTCCCGGGCCAGCTCCCGCTCCATGCCGTCGGCCAGTTCGGCTGTGGCCTGGACGTGGCAGCAGGACGGGCTCGGGGAGGAGCTGCTCATCGGGGGCGTGGGAACAAGGGGCAGCAGGCTGGTTAAGGAGAAGTTTTAAGCCTATGGAGGGTTCTTACCCCTGGAGGGTCTGGTTCCACGATCGAGCACGGCAGCGGGCATCCTGAACTGCGGGATCAGGGGCCGCGGTTGGCTCAAAACCCGGAGCCCGGCGTCTGCAGAAAGGCCAGCTCTTCGGCGCTTGACACCCGCCCCAAGGCAGCATTGCGGTGGGGGAAGCGCCCGAACTGGGCGATCACATCCCGGTGCCTGATGGCGAAGTCGGCCGTTCTGGGGTCAACGAACTGCCGGAACAGCGGCAGGGATGCCTCCTGCACCGCCAGATCTTCGCTATGCATCAGTGGCATCAGCCAAAACTGCCGCCGCGGCTGCTCGGGTTCGGCCTCCACCCAACCCCACTTCAGCGCCTGTTGGCTCAGCGCCAGGGCCTGCCCATCCCCGGCAAAGGCCATGGCCGACTCCCGCCAGAGCTGGCGGGGGAACTGATCGAGCAGCAGCACCAGCGCCAGCATGCCCTGGGGGGTTTCGCTCCAGCGGCCCAGCTCGCCGGCGATGGCCTGGCGGGTGTGGCCCAGGAATCGCTCCCGCAGCAGCGCATCGAAATCCGGATCCTTGCGGAACCACTGGCTGGGGGGTGTGTGGTTGAACCAGAAGTTCAAGACTGCTTCAGCATCGATCTCCACGGCATCTGCCCGACCCATCAATCACCATCATCGATCCGGATGCCCTCAAGGCAGGTCCCGACCGGGCTCACAGCCAGGAAAATTTCAAGTCCCGAGCTGGTTCAAACGGGAGATCAGATCAGCGATGGAATCGTCCTTCGCGGGGTGGGTCTTGTTGCTCACCAGCTGGCGGCCCACCACGTGGGCGCCGAGATGGGCCAGCTGCAGCCTCAGGGCTGTGAGCACGGTGTAGCCGCCACTGCCGGAGTGGGTGGCGATGGCCACGGGGCGGCCATTGAACAGGGCCCGAAAGTCATCGCCTTGCACCGACAGCCAGGCGATGGCGCTGGTGAGCGCCGGCGGGATCGAACCGTTGTATTCCGGCGTGCAGATCACCCAGCGCGGCACAGCGACCAGCCGAGCCTGCAGCGCCGCCAACGCCGCTGGTGTGCCGGCCGCCTGGGCCCGGGGAGTGAACAGTGGCAGGTTGATAGCGGTCAGATCGAGCACTTCGGCGCTCTGGCCCTGCTCGCGGGCGGCTGCCGCGAAGCGCTCCGCCAGCAACAGGTTCTGGCCGTTGCTGGCGGCGATCAGCAGCACATCACAGCTTGGCGTCGGAGTTGACGTCATGGGGTGGTTCAAGGCAAGAACGTCCATCCACCTTGCCTGTCAATCGATCCCCAGCCCATGGTCCTCAGCCCATGGTCCCGAGCTCTTGGAAGCTTTCAGACCGGCGTGGCGTCGCGCACACTCTCGAACAGGTCGATATCCCAGGCCACCAGATCGCGGCGAATGGCGTCAGCACGGGAACGGGGCAACAACCGAGCCAGATCCTCCGCTGTGACAACCCCCGCCAGTTCACCGCCCTCCTCTCTGAGGAACTCCAGGGCATGCCAGGCCAGGATCGCTGCACCCACGGCCGTAGGATAGGAGATGTAGGTGGCGCCGGCATAGGGGCTGCCCAGCAGGCCCCGGTAGCGCAGGTAGCTGAGGCCAACGGTCTCGATCGTGACCTGACGGTCGTTGCGCACGTTCTCCGTGTAGCGGATCTCAGCGGCTGCGGCGAAGTGGGCGCGGCGGATCACGCCATTGCGCAGATATTCCTCGATGCGGCGCGGTTTATTCATGCCCGGCAGGATGGCCCGCACCATCGCCTCCACCGTCAGCTCGCTCTGCTGCTGCGGCAGGGTGCGCTTGGAGAGCAGGTTGAGTTTGAACAACGCCTTCACCAGCTCCACCTCGGAGCCGCCGGTGTAAATGCCGATCGATTCGATCTCGGGGAAGGAGCGATGCAGCGACAGCAGCTCCTCCTGGTAGAGGGGGTACTGGCGGGTGGGCTCGACTTCGCCAGGAAAATGGTGCTCGCGGGCGGCGCTGAAGGGGTCGAGCACCTGGATGCGCCCATCGCGGAGCAGCCGGGGCCGCTCCGCCAGCTCCTGGAGAGCCACCAGCGGCGACCAGGAAAACACGATCTCATCGGCGTCGATGTCTTCCAGGAGATAGAGATCCACGCTCTCGATCTCCAGGTCGCGGCGGCGGGAACCGCGCAGCTGATGCAGGCGTAGGCCGATCAGGAAGTTGGTCACACCGGGGGATACGCCGAGGTTGATCAATGCGGTGCGGCCGCGGTTGCGATAGGCCTCAGCGAAGGCGTACTGGGAGAAGGTGAGGCTGCGTTCGGTCTCGGCGTCGTACATGTCCGACGCGAGATCCACCACATGGGCGTCGAGCTTGAGGCCGAGCTCAAGCAGGGGCGTGTTGAAGCCGGGCTGGGCGGCGTTCACCAGCAACTGGGCGCCGGCCAGCCGCTGCAGTTCCGGGGCGCTGCCGTCGAAGAGAGGGGCGAAGTCGGGCAGAGCGATGAAGTCGATCCGCTCGAACAGCTGTTCGGCATGGAACAGGGCATCGCGGGCCAGCTCGTCGTTCAGCACCACCACCACGAAGCGCAACGGCACGTCGTCGCGATCGGCCAGCTCCGAGAGGCAGATCAGCATCGAGGAGCCCACCGCCCCAAGCCCGAAGAAGGCGATCGTCAGCGGTGCTGCCGAGGGGTCGGTGGTGGCGGCGAGTGGTTCCATGCGCAGCCCAGGGAGGGAGGCACCCTTCCTACTGGGGCCCAGCAGCTTTGGATTGGATTGCCTGGCCTGAACCGCCTCAATGTCAGTGGACCTTTGCTCGTCGGCTGCCATTGACCCGGCGCGCTAAGAGCTGTCTTGAGCTGGTGGCCAGGCTCCTGGTCGACATGGCTGTTTCAACGCATCAGCCTGCCGTGCACTGATTCGAGGAAAGCGATCCGAGATCGCACCATACGGCCTTATGCAGAGGGCCATGGCAAACGGCTTTCCGGTGCTCCGCTCCAGTCGCAGCCGCCAGGCCTGCATGACCTGCCATTTCTTCCGGCATCACCCCGGCCTTAACTGCATTCCACTACTCACCTGCCACCTGCACCAAGGGCTGGACGCCCATGGCGAGCACCTCACCACCCATCGCTGATGGCCGCCATGTCCTCCATTTCCGGCCAACCCCGTCTGAGCGGGCCGGAGCCTTTGCCGGAACTGCTGTGATCAGCGCAGCTGATTGCTCCCATTCGGTTCGCTGATAGCCCATGGGCTGCCCAGTCCCACTGGCAGCGCAAGGTTCTGTTACAATGCATATGTCGGACTACCGACCTTCCATCCCGCTCTCCACGAGCACCATTCCCGTCCTCATGACCGCCACTATCCAGCAGCGCTCCGGCGCTTCGGCGTGGAATCAGTTCTGCGATTGGGTCACCTCCACCAACAACCGCCTCTACGTGGGCTGGTTCGG
>Ga0194055_10001556_pt1 | contig 18715 bp, 18 predicted proteins | sample SepL449m_MetaG_FD_155482 | JGI IMG/M metagenome (GOLD analysis project Ga0194055, IMG submission 155482) | Anoxic zone freshwater microbial communities from boreal shield lake in IISD Experimental Lakes Area, Ontario, Canada - Sep2016-L442-9m | ecosystem: Environmental > Aquatic > Freshwater >...
GTATTATACTGCGTAAATAAAAAATTTTATAGCATCAACAGCCTTGCGTAAAACTGAAACCTTTTGAGGAATATTATATGCGTCAAATTCAGTCCCATCATCTTCATCATAATCGTTATCTTCTTCCTCTTCCTCTTCCTCTTCCTCTTCATAGTCACTGCTACTGTCACCATCATCGCCATCATCGCCATCATCCTCATTATCGCCATCCTCATCATCATCCTCATTATCCTCATCCTTATTATCGCCATCATTATCATCGCCATCATCCTCATGATCAACATCCATAGCACTATCACTCTTATTTTCTTCGCATTTTGGAGCGAGCCGGGGCAATAGCGAAGGTGAGCGACTGGAATCCATAACGTTAGTGAAGGATTCAAATCCATTCCAACCCTTTACATCAGCCCATGTATCTAAAATTAGTGTTTCTTGAGCTAACTTATATAAAATTGCATATTCGCTTCTATCATGAAGCTTTGCAATTGTTGCAATAGGAAGCTCATTTATTTCATATTCATTATACAATCTATTAATCTCATTCATTGACCAAGGAAATCTGTGTCTTTTAAAATGCTCCATTATATTTATTATCTTATTGCATAGCCTTTAATATCATTTTATTTATATTTTATCATGTGGGAGTTCCGCTCATTATTAATATTTTAGACGCCAACCATGTCCCAAAAATTATCCACATAGATGTAATTGTCTCGGCACCACGAGTAATGCACCATCTAAACGCATAACAATGTGGAGTTGCAACCATTAATGGTGATATAATAAATCCAATCAATGTTGATGGAACACAATAATGTATATACAAATGTGCTGCTGCGTAATGCAAAATCACCCATAATAAATATAATCCCGCTATATTATTTACAAATACCAAATATGGTTTCACTTTATTAAAAATCCCGGAATCCTTCACTAACATTACGGATTCCAGTCGCTCACCTTCGCTATTGCTCCGGCTCGCTCCACATTCATCCTTTTTTACACTAATTTTATTTTGTTGTTCTGATTTGTTCATTCTCTTCCGGTTCATTAGGTTGCTTATTAATTTTTTAAATAAGTTATTTCAATTTTAAAATAAAAGGAAAATAAAAGGAAAATAAAAGGAAAATAAAAGGAAAATAAAAGGAAAATAAAAGGAAAATAAAAGGAAAATAAATTGTTATCATTGTCTTCTGATAAATCCTTCAAATACAAATTGATTATTTGATGCATCATAAAAAATTGAATTTTGCAATGGGTCCAGATTAATAGATTCTGCATTTAATATTTGTCCTAATATATTTTCTGTAATACCAGTAAGAACATTTTGATTGTCTATATTTGGAGCGGGCAGGAGCGATAGCGGAGGTAAGCGACTAGGACCCGCAATATTATTGTTGGATTCTGCAAATAATGGGTTTGTTGGAATACTATTTCTCTCTTGATTTGTATTTTCAGAATCAGATTTTGAATCTTCTCTTGTAGTCTCATCCTTGGATTCTTCAACTGATTCTGAAGCAATTGGAGCTGTCTGAGCTGGCGTATTTGACCGAGTTGGAACATATTCACGTATATCATATCTACAAACGGGACATATAACATTACTCTGAAGCCAAGAATCAATCCCATCTGGTGTAAAAATATGTCTGCAGTGAATAATTTGTGTTACACTGCTATCACCATCAAATCTATCCAATGTTACAGGACAACTATTATTTAATGGATTTTCAATATCAGAAAAATGAAGTATTCTTGTAGAATTATTTATTTGTTCTCTCGTTGGAGCAACTATATTGCGTGAATAAAATGATCTCAATAAATTACTTATAATTCTAGTATATTCTGGAGATGGATTATTATAAGTTGAACCAGATCTAATTGCATTTTCATTATGAGAACTAGGAATTTCAATTAAATATGGCACACCTTCAATAATTACTCGTCTAGTTGAAAATGCTGATTCCAAATTATTATGATGTCGGTTATGCGCGTGTCTATGTTCATTATTTCTTGTATTATTATGCCTAAAAGTATGTCTGGAATTAGTATTAAAATTAGAATTTTGATGATTGTTGGTTGCATTTGCGCTACTTGCATTCCTATAATTACTTGGATGAATGACAGTATTTAAACCAATAATCTGATTAATATTCTCTCTAATTTCATTTTGCAATTCATGCAATGAATCAATTTGACGATTCGTGTTGTTATAAAAATTTGTATATAAATCCAACAAAACTCTTTGATCGTGCGTCAATGAAAAATTCCTAGAATTACGGTTTTGAGACATTAATATATATATAATAAATATGTTTAAATATATATTACTATAGTTATTAACATAAACAAATGAGCTTTGACAATTATAAAAACAACGGATTAACTGGATTGGCTAATTTGGGAAATACATGTTTTGTAAATTCATGTATTCAAGTGTTATCACATACATACGAATTAAATAATTTCTTGAACAATGGAAATTACAAGAAAAAATTAAAGAACAAGTTTGATTCGGTGTTGCTACTAGAATGGGACAATTTGAGGACATTAATGTGGAGCGAAAATTGTATAGTTTCCCCAGGTAAATTTATCAAAACTGTTCAAAAAATCGCACACGTAAAAGATTTGGACATATTTACTGGTTTTGCTCAAAATGATTTACCTGAATTTTTGCTTTTTGTAATAGATTGTTTTCATACCAGTTTATCTCGCGAAGTCAATATGAGTATAAATGGTGAAATTGCAAATGATACAGATAAAATGGCAGTGCAATGTTTTGAAATGACAAAAAAAATGTATGCAAAAGAGTATTCGGAAATATGGAATTTATTTTATGGAATTCATGTATCACAAATTATTTCGTTAGAGACAGGCGAAGTATTAAGCACTTCACCGGAACCATATTTTATGATTAATTTATCATTGCCAACTGATAATAAAAATCCAAGTTTAAAGGATTGTTTTGATTTATATGTAAATGGGGAAACGCTGGAAGGTGAAAATGCGTGGTATAATGAAAATACAAAACTAAAACAAAATGTTCAAAAAAAACTTATATATTGGAGTATGCCTTCAATTATGGTAATTGATATTAAACGTTTTAACCATAAAAACCAAAAAAATCAAATCTCTGTTACTTTTCCTTTAGAAAATTTTGATGTCTCTGATTATGTTGTTGGATACAAAAAAGAAACATATATTTATGATTTATACGGTATTTGCAATCACAGCGGCAATGCATACGGCGGACATTATACTTCTTTTATTAAAACTGCTAATGGTAAATGGTATCATTTTAATGACACAAGTGTTACAGAAATAACTAACTTGCAAGAATTAATAACACCAAAAGCATATTGCCTATTTTATAGAAAAAAAACAATTGAATAATATATATGGAAGCTAGTACAAGTTCAACAATAGAACCAGAAAGTATGTATAATTATATGAATGGGTTGTTAATGAATCCAAGCGCCTTTATAATATTAGTATTGGTTGTATTAGTATATATAATTATTTTTGTTTCTTTAGGAGATTCTTCCACGACGCCAAATAGCTATATTGCAATGCCAGGAACTTCTGGATTAGATAAAACAAGCAATATAATTATTGCTGTTGTCGTAGGTGTATTTGTAATATTAATACTATTTAATTTTTTGCAATACTTTTTTAGCATTGATATAATGGCATCTATAAAACAATTATTTAACCCGACAAACCCCCAATTAGATATTACGGTCAATCAAACAACAGCAGATAATGGAATTTCGCCATCAAAAAATATCCAAGAGATCACAATCAGACCACAAGTTTTTAATATTCCGGGAAATTATTATGGGTATGAAGATGCAAAAACATTATGTAAAGCATATGATTCGCGTTTAGCAACTTATGATGAAGTTGAAAATTCGTATAATAAAGGCGGAGAATGGTGTAATTATGGTTGGTCTGAAGGACAAATGGCATTGTTTCCAACACAAAAAACAACGTTTGATAACTTGCAAGCTATTCCAGGACACGAACATGATTGCGGACGTCCTGGCGTAAATGGTGGTTATATGGCAAATCCTCACATTCAATATGGTGTAAATTGTTTTGGTTACAAACCCAAAATTACAACTGAGGAAGAAGAAATGATGCAAAATACTAGTCCATACCCAAAAACAGAAAAAGATATTGCGATGGAAAATCGTGTAGATTACTGGAAAAATAAATTAGACCAAATATTAGTGTCGCCTTTTAATTATAATACATGGAGCCATGTATAAATCATTGCGTAAATTTCAAATATACGTGAATTTCAAATATATATGAATTTATTAATTTATATATATTTTATTTAACAACAATTTTTTGTTTCCTAGTTTTTTTATTTGAATTCACATTAGTCCTCCTCGTTTTTCTTGGTTTTTTTAAACTACCTTCAACTTCTACCATTTTTAATAATTTTTCATAAATATCATCACTAATAATATCATCATTATTGTGAATTTTAGATTGCATGTCGCCACCTCCTTGTTTTTTTGCAAAATATACCAATCCAGCAGGAACAGCTAAATCTTTAAATAAATTAGCAACTCCTCCTCCCGTCTGTGCCCCATAATTTTTTGTAATTAAAGCTGGTTCGCCTTTTTTCATTAAAATAGAATCTACTGTAAAACCGGCACTTTCTATTTTTCCATTTGATTTTTTAAAAACAAAATCTTCATCATCAAAAACTGGTTCCATATACATTATTGGTATATAAATTAATTATTAGTAATCCGCTTTATTTCAGGAACTACTTTGGTATCACGATTATCTTTTAAATATTCAACAATCTGCTTTACTTGCGTTTGATTTTTAATAACTTCGCCTAAAGATTTTTCAAGGTATTTAAACGTTAAAGGAGCTGCTACTTTTGTTGTAACAAATTTAAGCTTACCATCACTAATTTGAACAGTCGCGTTTCTTAAATTATTATTTTCCACATGTGATGTAATATTTGCACAAAGATCGTGTTTTTTCTCTCGCAATTCATGAATCTTATCATTAAGAAGTCGTATTTGATTATCTATTGAGACCCATTGTTGTATATTTTGTTCAAATGACATACCCGGTTTTTATAATAGGAAACTATAAAAATATGGAACCTACAAAAAATAATATTATACGGAAAATCTGAAATTATAAAATAATTATGAAATATACAGATGTATAATAATGGAAATAATATATTGCTTGGGCGCAGAAAAAATAATAATATAATTCCCTTAAATGATCCAAAAAGAAAACTAGTTGGTAAAACTATATTATTTACAAATGCGAGAGATGAAAATAATATAAAAGAATGGGTTGCACATCATTTGCTGATTGGGTTTGATTTAATATATATTTTTGATCACAAATCTAAAAAACCTATATCAGACGAATTAAAAAACTTTAAGAAAGGTGTAGTTGTTGAGCGGTGTGAGATGGATGGTCCTATTAAAATGCAGTTGATGATGAAAGCTTCTAAAATCGCAACGGCATCGGGGGCCGATTGGATGCTATACCTGGATGCCGACGAATTTTTAGTATTAAATGCATTTAACCATGTAAGACATATGTTGAGTTATTATCTTTTTGCAGATTCATTGGCTATTAATTGGTTAATGTTTGGAACGAATAATCATAGAAAAGAACCTGCTGAAGGACTAATTATAGAAAATTACACAAAATCAGAGTTGAAAATAGATAAACACGTAAAAACATTTGTCAGACCGTCGCAAGTTGAAGATGCAATTACGCCTCATTATTTTGTCTTATCAAATCCGCAAAGAATGATATCAATAAATATGAAACCGATGAGCAATACCAAATCATTTAATGAATGGAACATTGAATATACCAAATGCCCCGCCTTTATTGCTCATTATGTATATCAATCTGAAGAATCATATATCAAAAGAAAAATAAATTTACCAAGAGATGATAATAGTTTATATAGAAAGATAGAGAGCAATATTCATGCTAAGCACAACTCAACTGACAATGAATTAGTTAAAACCAAATATGCGGACCCAATTAATAAAATGTTGAATATTTAGTTTTTAACCTAATACGCTATCTTCATATTTACAATATTGCAAATAATATTCATCTTCTTCAACCTCACCAAATACTTCAGCTACATGTTCTTTTTCTTTTTTAATTTTGAGTTTATTTTGTTTTTTTTCTTGCATTTTTTCTTGCATTTTTTCTTGCATTTTTTCTTGCATTTTTACGCCTTTTCCTTTATCTTCTTTATTCATTTTTTCTATATTCATTTTTGTTATAATTGGATGGGTTGAAGAATGTTCTACTTCTTTCTTACGAGTATTCCCAAATAGATCTTCTGATAAAGCTAGATCCGCGTCTTCAACTAATTTTTGATTTTTTAATTTTAATGCTTCTACATCAGAATCCTTCACTAACGTTACGGATTCCAGTCGCTCACCTTCGCTACCGCTCCGGCTCGCTCCATTTATTGCGTGATTTATTTGAACTGTAAAATTAGCAGTTTCCCAATCCTCAAGTATTTCTTCTTCTTTTTCTAGCACATCAGCACTCATCTTATTATTTGTAGATATATGATAATCTTTTTATTTTAATTCAATTTTATTATAAAAATAATAAGTAGTAAATTATTATTTTTTGTTGCAATCTATTCGTTTATTTGTAAAGTTTATTTGCGATGTTTCTTGGTCTTGCCGCCAGCCCTTAATCCTCTGCGTTTGGAGTAATGATTTTGAGCCGCCCATAAACCAAAAGGCACTAAAGCGGTGCTGAGGACTTGACTCCAATATCCACCTTTCTTGGTGCGTCTTTTGCCACCTTTTAAGGAACCAGACGAGGCAACAGATGCAGGGATGACTGTGCCTTGGCCTTGAGCGCCATAAGGCCCGTTTCCATAAGGGGTTGGGTGGCCATTATCAAAAGTTCTGGCAAATTGGCCATTAACTGAACCATTTACAAATGTTCCATATGAACTGGCACTATCATAAGCTTGACCGCCACGCTTTCCACGTCTTTTTCCGCCATAAACCTTTGATCCAGCCCGTGACATCATTCTTGAACCTTTGTTCGCTCGGCGACTTCTTTTACCGCCCATTGTTACAGACGAGGAGGTTGCTAAAGGATTTGATGCAAATGAAGTAGAATCAGAACTCAACATTATATAAATAAATGAGAAAATATTAAAAAATTTTTGCTATTAAACTTTTATTACGCAAAACTAAAATTAGTAAAATTAATATTGCTAAAATCATAATAAAAATTAAAAAAACAAGAAAAATGGTAATATAAATATATGGATTAATTATATTAAAAATCTGATCAATTACCGGGCCACAAAATGATTTCAATTCGCATTTTATATCTTCCCTTTTTAGTATATCTAAACATTGCTGAATAATTGGCTCCTTCATATTAACTATTAAGTATATATTTTTATAATAAATTATTTTAAGATTTTTTGCGTGTTATTAAAGTTAAAATTTTCTGCAGAACAAATAATGGACAACATATTTCTACCAAATGACGAGTTTGATTTTTCACAAGTATCTTTAGCACATCCAACTGGAATTCAGGGGGGCGCATACTTTACTAAAATTCAAATGCATAACAAACCGTTATATATTGAAACTCCAAAATCTTTAACACGCCAGGGTTTTGTTAAAAACGGGAAAAAAATTTATTGTGATTTAATGTTTGATAATAATGATGAACAATTAATTCACTGGCTAGAAAGTCTTGAAAATAAATGTCAAGAATTAATTTATAAAAAAGCCGATACGTGGTTTGAGAATAAATTAGAAATGAACGATATTGAGTCTGCATTCACATCTCCAATGCGTATTTATAAATCTGGAAAATTCTATTTGGTCAGAGTAAATATAAAAGTCAATTATAGCACAAATATTCCTATGCTTAAAATATATAATGAAAACGAAACACCTATTACGATAGATGATGTAACGCCAGAAAATAATATGATATCAATTATTGAAATCCAAGGAATAAAATTTACTAGTAGAAATTTTCAAATAGAATTAGAGCTAAAACAAGCAATGATATTAAATACTGAACAAATTTTTGATAGTTGTCTTATTAAGAGTGGTTTGAATAAACAAAACAAACAAAACAAAATTAAACAATCCGAATCATTTGAAGATAATAATTTAGTGGTTAAAATTGCTAACCCAAAAATTTCTCATGATCTTGCTGTTGATTTAGATAATTTGGATGAACTTGATGAACTTGATGAACTTGATGAACTTGATAAACTTGATGAACATGAAGATCTAGGTGCCTCGGATTCAGCAGAAAATGTTGGAATATTAGATACTGTAGAAGATTTGGATGTTTTTTCCAAATTGGATGCAAAGTTAAATGATATGAATGTCTTTAGTAATATTGCTGAAAAAAACCCTGTTAAAAATAACAATCCTGAAATTAAAATAGACACCTCAACAAAATCTTCAACCGAAACATTAAGTAATATTGAGGAATTATTTGATACTTCTAATGAATTAACAGAAGTGAATTTGACTGCCATGTCTTCTGATTTAGAAACAATTAGATTAAAGAAACCTAATCAAGTTTATTATGAAATTTATAAAGCGGCAAGAAAAAAAGCTAAGGATGCAAAGAAACAAGCAATCATGGCTTTTTTAGAAGCAAAGAATATTAAGAAAACTTATATGTTGGAGGATTTAGACGATAGTGAAGATAGCGATGACAGTGATATGGATATTGATAATTTATCAGAAATTTCTGAAAATGATTTAGAAAAATAAAAAGAAAATAACAAGTTTAAGAATTTAACATTAATCAAAAATGTTTAGTGAGATTAATAAAACAATTAAACTGTATTCAAAAAAATATTTTATAGCCTAATTTTATATAATGAGCAGCACTTTAAAAAAGCTATGGTCGGATTATGGTATTGGCGCAATCGTCGTCTTATTGATAGTTGCATATGGAGTTAGTGTCTTTGCAAAATATTTAACATCTAAAGGCAGTTATGGTTCGGAAAATATGGAATCGTCTTCTTCGTCATACAAAGCTTCTGGAACTGGCGCGCCCAAGGGTTCTTCAGGACCTCAACCTTCCGAGCCTTTAGGGCAAAATGAAGTTTTTGCATCTGTTAATGGCATTTCTACACCCAATCTAGGAGTTCCATCATCTTGCTCCAAGCCTAACATCCAGAATCCCTCTGATTTATTACCCAAGGACTCCAACAGCCAATGGGCTCAATTGAATCCCTCTGGAAAAGGTGAGCTTGCTAACATCAACTTGTTAAAGGCTGGTTACCACATTGGTATTGATACCATCGGCCAAACATTGAGAAATGCCAACTTGCAAATCCGTTCCGAGCCTCCTAACCCTCAGCTTTACGTGGGTCCCTGGAATCTTTCTACCATTGAGCCAGATTTTCTTCGTCCCCCTTTGGAGCTTGGTTCTGGACCTCAATAATTTGTTACGCAAATCAGTAACAAAATATTAAATTGTTAAACACAATTTCTGGCGGTAACTTATACATAATCTTTATATTCATTATTTTTACACATGTAAATATTTTGAACTGTATTTTCATTTCTAATTTTTTCAATGTTAGAAATTAAATCATGCAACCAGTCATATTTATTTTTATACACATCTTTTTGCAATATTCTTATTACTGAAAACCCATTTTCATTGGCACATTTCATTTTATATAAATCATTTTTTCTATTTTCTTCCGGGGATGCCCAGTTGCTGGTTTGTTCAAAATGTTGTTTTCCGTCTAACTCAATAATTAGTTTTATTTCTTCAATAACAAAATCAAATGGCAAATAATGTTTGTTTTTACACCATTTAACTTTATATTGTCTTTTTAACGATGGATAAGTAAATATTAATTTTTCATATACACTCTTTTCTGTTTTATTTACACAATATGGGCACCATACCCCATTTGTTATATTGCTTAATGGAGTTTCAAATACACTATTACATTCATCACAATCAAATTTTAATTTTTTGTTTGTGCTTTTGAACAATTTTCTTGAATCTATTGTCTTATCATGCAAGTTACAACTTCTTTCTACAGATTGAAATGAATTATTAAAACACATTAAGCAAGAGTTATCTTGACACAATTTTTGATGAGTGCAATAAGAACACCACCGACCTTTTGTGGATATTCCTTTTAAATTCATTTCTATTTCATGACCGCATTCACAATCAAATTTATATGTCTTTCTATCCGCGCTTTTACACCTTTTCACATTTCAACCGCCGATGTTTTTTCTTGTAAAAATTGTTTTATATGTAAAAGTTTGCTTTCAAGTTCTTTTTCAATTTGTATTAAATGTCTTGAAGTTTGTATTTGATTATTACAACGAGCACATAATAAGCATAAATCATTAATGCTTTGACTTTCTTTTCTACAACGTGGTTTAATATGACCCCATTGTAACTTTATATGCTTTAATTCAACATATTCGCCGTCTTTTTTATTTTTCGTTTTTGTAAAATTAACCTTTGATTCATTCCAACACCATTTTCCACCTACATTCTTTCCAAACGCACAAGTATTATTTTGTTTTCCAAGTATTTCTTTTACAATTTGTATTCTTTCAATTTTTGTTTTTTTTACATCCATATTTATTAAATGTGTATATAATGTTTGTTGTAGTCGTTCAGTCTCCGTTTCTGGAATATTTTCCCAAATATTTTCATCTCTATAATGTGGAGGATTGTAAGTAGTCATTTTATATTTGCTTATAAAATGTTAATGTTATTTTGAATCAATTTTTTATAGAAATCGGCGTTTGAAATGTAAAAAGGTGTAAATACTTCTCTAGGAGTTAATTCATTTTTCTCGGACCAATATTTAGCTTTTTCATGCGATGCAAATGAATTATTAAAGCATAATTTACAGTTTTCAGTATTGCATAAAATTTTAGGTGGATTGCTACAATAAGGACACCAATTATTGCCGTGATTTATATTTAATAACGTGCTTTCAAATTGATGCCCGCAATTGCAATCAAACCAAAATTTTTTATGCGAGTTTAATGCCACTTCGCCAGGTTTCTTTTTGTTTCTTTCACTCCAAAATAAAGATTTAGCGTGTTTATCAAACATTTGTTTTTCTATCATTTGTTTTTCAATCATTTGCTTTAGGTTATATATTATTCAATTTTATATTTAATTATATTGCAATGTTTATTATAAGATGTTCTAAACTAGGAACATCTTATATGATGCCTTTTTTTGTCCTTGTATTTTATAATACTCTGATAATATATGTTCAACAATATATGGAAAAGTGATTTATTAATGTATGCAATTATAGGGGGCATTCTTCTCATCTGCCTCAAAATTTATTCAGAATCGGAATTATTTAGCTTAAAATGCGTAATATCAACAGTAGATGGAAATAAATATTGCGTCAGAGATAGGCAAAAAGTTACAGAGGCTGCGGATTTATTGGCAACCGTTACAAATAAGTGCAAAGAGCTTGTAAAATATGTTGGCAAAAAATACCCAGAAGATCACGATGTAAAACGCTTGGTAGAAGGGTTCAATCCAAAACAAATCAGTGAAACATTACCAACAAGTGAATTGACTGCGTATAGTGAAAACAAAGGAGAGAAAATTGCATTCTGTTTAAATAAGACAAAAAATAGCACCACACTAATTGATCTAAATACGCTCACTTTTGTTTCCATACACGAGTTATCACATGTGATGACAAAATCTGTTGGACACAAACAGGATTTTTGGCAGAATTTCAAATTCTTATTGGAGAATGCAAAAGAGGCAAATATCTATCAACCCGTTGATTATAAAAAGAAACCAGAGAATTATTGTGGTATGACTATAACTGATAGTCCGTATTATGATTTATAAACACAATAGAATATCAATGACTAATATAACTAAAATTCTATATTTAGAACTTTAATTATACACCCCGATAAAATGATAATAATGCAAAATTTATATATAAAATAATACCAAGAATATATATATGACAACAAATCGTAATTCAATATATAAAGTTAATCATTTAATTGATAAAGACAATATTAAAAAAATATATGTGTTTTTTGGAAATAATTTAGATGTTAAGAACCCCGATGAATTATTTAAGAGAGACCCAAAAAATGCAGCATTTACAGATAAAAATTCTGGATTGCCAATCTTTACAGACGAAGAACTTGCAAAAATTCTAGACAAATCAAAACCAATTGATGTTCATTTTTCAAAACAACAAATTCATTTTGATGACTCTATTGGCACAATAAAAATAAAAATACTGACCGAATTTTCAAATACTTTTTCATTGGAACAAATATATTTATTCTGTTTAAAAGAGGAATCATTTAATTCTACTAATATTTATCAGACACTCACACAAAATAATCGTTTAGATTTAACAAGAGTTCGTCTGAATCAGTTTTTATTGAATATTTATAAAGAAGATAATGGCGCCCCGTTTAACTTTTCAATTCCAATCAAAGAAATTTATGATTATGATGATATTTTAGAATTGAATTTGAACAATAAAAAATTCATTGTAACAAAAGTTTTAGGACAGAAATTCTTTATTGTAACGAATGAATATCCATTTGTTTGCAATCCATTTGAGGTTATTGAATATGATACTTTTATTGAAAGAGCTGCTAGAAAATCTCTAACAACTTTAAATAATCATTTATTATTAAATACTGGAGATATTATTGATAATAATATTTATATATGCTTAGCGGATGATGTGTTGTTGAGAGCAAAAAATACTGGTGTTTCTGAAGCAACTACAATAAACATTTATTATCCATTGCTAGCAAAACAAAACATACATTCATACGATGAATTAGAGGATAACAAATATGCGCTTATTGAAAAAAATAAATTATTACTAAAACCATCTACGTTAGACACATTTGAGAGCATCAACATGTTTTACGATGTGTATAAATATAAAACAGAAACCCCAAAATTTAAATATAAAGGAGATGGAATTAAATTCATAAAAGTAACAATTAAACCAGAATTTATTATTAAGATACCATTGGATGTGATTTTTAAAGTTATACATGCAACTGATGCAAACCCATTAATAAAATTTAATCCTGCTACAAAACAAACGAGACAAGAAACCATATATAGGCTTTATGCAGAACAAACATCCACCGATGGGCGAAAAATACCACACCTTTCTAGATCAAATATTTTTAAACTAATGAGAGATATTGGAAAAACAAAATCTGTTAGTGTGTATGTTGATGGAATAGACGGGCTTTCTCTCTTAACGTGTGAATTTGAAGATAATGGTAACATTAATATAACGTGTGAATGTGAAAAAATTACTCCCCTTGCAGGAATAGAATTAATAATTAAGAATCACATTAATCCAATTATACAAGAAGTCAAAAATTTCTTGGAACAAAGTGGATACACTATAAATTTGTATAATAATATGTATGATAAAAATGTTGATGTTAAACAAATAAACTATCAAACTTCAATTGAAATTACAAAACCAATAAAAATGAATGATTTTATCGGATGCATTACTAGTGCGTTTATTGTTGAATCCAAGAATCTAAAATCAAAAAATGGTATTAATATGCGATTCAAACGCGTTGCCAATTTTAATAAGGTCACGAGTCAAGAAGCATTTATTATTGAACAGGCAAACCAAAAGGATGGATTAAAGGGAAATGAAATAGTGTTGGCTTTGATTGAAAATTATAGAATGAGTGAATCTGATGCAAGACAACTTGTTCAGAAAATGGCGAGTGAAGTGCAAGTTGAACGAGGTGTCAAGAAGACTGACATTGAAATTAAATTGAACCCTGGATTCAAAACTACAATAAAATTAAATAGTATTACAAGCATTCTAACAATTGATGTAGAAAATATAAATGATATATACTATCTAAATACTATTCCGATATACTTGGATTCATTTATACGTTTAACACAAGATAAGAAGAGCACGATGGTTCCATTAAAAACAATTAATTCGCTGTGCTCTGGAGAAGAAAATGTAGAATTTCAAGTTGAAGATATTATTGCTCCATCTGAGCTTGCATTTCCAGAACAGGAAATACCAATTATTGAAGGAGATGACATGGATTTTGAAAATTACGAGGATTATACAGAAGGCATTGAAAATTATAAAGAACCAAAATTTAAAAGTGCCCTGGATTTAATTTACGGTGATGAAGAAGATGAAGATGAAGAAGAAGGTGATAATAATAGTGCAAAGGGAGGGCAACCCACACCTTCGTCCAGTTTGTCAAACGAAGCGATAGCTACTGCAAAATTACCAAGCAGCACACCAAGCAAAGAAGACAACTCTGACCAAAAAACATTATCTAGCTTTGGGGAGTCTTTACCGTCTTCTACACCCGAGTCAAGTTTAGAACCAAAGTCAAACTCAAGTCCCGAGTCAAGCCCCGAACCAAAGCCAAGTTCAAGTCCCGAACCAAAGCAAATTCCTGAACCAAAGCCAAGCTCAAGTCCCGAACCAAAGCCAATTCCTGAACCAAAGCCAAGCTCAAGTCCCGAGTCAAGTTTAGAACCAATTCCAGCTCCAGTTCCACCAATAGTTCCAGTTCCCAAGATTGCTGCCAAACCTGGAGCGAGCCTGAGCGATAGCGAAGGTGAGCGACTGGAATCCGTAACGTTAGTGAAGGATTCTGCACCAATTCCAGCTCCAGTTCCACCAATAGTTCCAGTTCCCAAGATTGCTGCCAAACCTGCACCAATTAAAAAAATACCAGAAGAAGAAGAGCAAGTTAAGGATATTGTCGGCATGCGTTTAAAAAATCCTTCCCCATTTGCAACAAAAATGTTTGACTTTGAACCAATATTATTCTTAAAAGAAGACAAAGGTAAATTTAATAGATATTCGCGCAGCTGTTCTTCGTCAGCCAAAAAACAACCAATTTTAATAACAGAAGATGAAATGAACGAGATGAAAGATGAAGAATATGAAAAGGTTGTTAAAAAATACGGCAAAGGAGTTTTTAAAGCTTTTCCGAAAGAAAAGCAAGAACAAATTATAAAAGATGAAAGTTTTTTAAAACCAGAAGATGTTATTAAATATGGGTCTAATCCAGATAATAAATATTATTACGTTTGTCCAAGATATTGGTGTTTAAAAACAAATAGACCAATTGACCCATCTGAAATGATTGAGGTTAAAGATAAAGACGGAAAAATGGTAAAAAGACATCCAACATGTGGAGGTATTATTCCAAATAGTCAAACTGAAATTAAGAATGATGGTAATTATGTTTATGAATTTTTTGATAAAACGGAACATAGATCACAAGAAAATTATAAACAACATTATCCAGGGTTCTTAGATGCCGATAAACATCCAGACGGATTATGCATTCCGTGTTGTTTTGCAAAATGGAACACACCTGGCCAGATTGGACGACGCAAAGAATGCGCTCAAGCAGAAAAAGAAGAAGAAAAAGAAGAAGAAAAAGAAGAAGAAAAAGAAGAAAAAGCAGAAAAAGCAGAAACAGTTACAGTTGAAACCTCATCAGAACAACCACAAATGGGGGAAAAGGTTGTTGAAAAAGATAATTATGTAAAAGGGCCAGAAAAATGGCCATTAGAAAATGGGCGCTGGGGTTATCTGCAAGTAAGCATTCAAAACTTTTTCCAAGAAGCCAGCTCATCGTGTCAAATTAGCAAAACAAATACAAATGTTAAACCAAATCACGTGTGTTTATTGAGACATGGTATAGAATTTAGTGAAAATCAATCATTTATTGCTTGCATTGCTGATGCAAAATATTATGGTGAATCAATTAGTATTCCAACTATAAAAGATATGAAAAAGGGCATTATAAATGCAATGAATATTGACGATTACATTACTTATCAAAATGGCAATAATGTGACTAGCTTTATGGTGGATAATGTTGATGATATTGACGTATCAAAATATGCCTATTCTAAATTATATAAAAAAATATATGTTCCACCGAAACAAGCTATTCCAAGTGAAGACGTATATTTTAAAAAACTTGCTGCATCATATGAAAATTTTATTGCTTACTTAAATGACGATAAAGGTATAATAGATTACACATACATATGGGATATTATTAGCAGACCTAATTCACGGTTATTTCCACAAGGCATAAATTTAATAATTATGGAAATTGTAAATAATGACATTACAAATAATATTGAATTAATTTGCCCAACAAATCATTATTCTAATGAGTTTTATAATCCTGCAAAGCAATCTCTATTTATTATTAAAAATGGAAATTTATACGAACCTATATATGCATATGAAAACAAGGTAAAAACTGTAAAGGTTGTTAAAACTTTTAGCGAACATAGTCTAACACTTCAAGCAAATATACGTTCTATATTTACAAAAATTATCAAGCCAATTCTCCGCGACACATGCATGCCACTTCCTAGTATGCCATCTGTATATAAATTTGCGCATCCTATTTTATTGTCAAAATTAATAGCCATACTAAATAATAAAAAATATGAAATAGATAAACAGATAATCAATTATCAAAGTAAAGTTATTGGGTTATTTGTCAAAAAAGACGGATTGTCTGGTTATATTCCATGTTACCCATCTTCCGTTGATTCAACATACCCGAATATTGTTTTCATGAATGATGAAAGTTTATATTCAGATTATGCCCAAACAATTCTATTTTTAAATATGGTTTATAAAGATTCAAAAGGCGTTGTGCCTATTAAGCCGGCTTTCAAGATTATTGAGGATGAACATGTTGTTGGAATATTAACAGATTCAAATCAATTTATTCAATTATCTGAGCCTATGCCTATATCTGATGCAAAAGATTCTATTCCAATAATAAATGATAACAATTACATTGTGAATAAAGATGACACGCCAATGATTTCCAGTGAATATGCGATAGCTACTTCTGAATCTAATGATACAGAACGCGCTGCATATATTAAAAAAATAAAACTAGAAACCAATTTTTATAATGTTTTCCGAAACACAATCAGAATTTTATTAAATGATTATGAAAACATAAAAATGCGAGAGAAAATAGAACTTGAACTAAATAAACCATATATGTTATTCTCTGCAAAATTGCACAATATTGTTTCATATCTTAAAGAACTTGTAAAAGATACAATTGCATTTTCAAATGATTACGATTATAACTTAATTAATGCGGTATCAACGTGTATTGTTCTACCTGAGGATAAATGTTCGGAAAAAAGACCCGTGTGTGCATTTACATCTGGGTCACATTGCAAGTTAGTCATTCCAAAAAATAATTTATTAACAAATAAAAATGACAATGAGGTCATTTATTTTGGAAAAATGGCAGATGAATTAATCAGATATAGTAGAATCAAATCTTTCATATTTCAACCACAAACATATCTGTCATTTGGGTCTATTGGTTATAATCTAAGAGAGAACGAAATCATTGTTATTCAGTCATTATTGACAAAGGATTATTTTGAAGGCCTTGTTCCCGAGACTAAAAACAAATATGTAAAATATTATACTTATGATACTACCGAACCAAAATTAACCCAAGTATATGATAACACACTAGTTATTAATGACAATACTCAATTAGATTTAAATAAAGAACGCGTAGGTTGTTATCCTATAGAGACAAATATTTCTTCCAAATTTTGGAAAGATGGATTTCCTTCCAATTATAAAGAATTTTATTATGAAGATGCCGATTGTGGGTTTTATTTTTTAATTGATATCATACTTGAGATGAATCGCACAAATTTAAAACTAAATGAAATCAAAGCAATATTATTAGAAGAATATGAAAAATATCTTGACAAGTATAGGGAACAAATTATAGATATTTTAATTTTAGAAGGAAAAAAGATCCAGGGATTGAGGGTTAAACAAAAAACCTTGTCGTTTCAACAGTTTATTTATTCAGATGATTATTTTATTACAAATCTAGACATTTGGGTTATTATGAACCGATACAAAATTCCATCCATTATTATTTCCACCAAGCCCATTATTTTGACTAATAAGACGGATAATGTATTGGCCCTATACGGAAAACAAGATAGTAAATTTGTGTTTATTTTTAGTCCTGCATTGCGTGTAGAAAATATTCCAAAATATAGTGTTATAATATCAACTCCTGACCTTAATATTTTTCACTCTTTGAATATTATTGAAAATGAAGAAACTATGCGAAAATTAACAGAATCTGTTGAAAATATTATGACGTTGGAAACATTTTTGCAGACGTTTTCAAAACAACCGCTTGCCAAAAAGGCTGCAAAAAAACCTATAAAATTTATAATTCAGGGCGAACCAGAGCAGTCTGTTGCAAGTGCAGGCCCCGTTTCAGAACCTGCTCCAGCGCAAACTAGAAAACAAAAAACCTTTGTTGTTGTTAAAAAACCAAAAACTAGAAAAATAAAGTTTAAAATAGAAGATAAAATAGAAGATAAAATAGAAGACAAATAGAAGATAAATAAAAAATTGAACAACTTAATTCAGTTGGATATTACTGTATATTGCAAATGTATCGCCAGCGTTGTTATATGCCGATTATAAAAAAAGTATTAAAATATTACTATATAAATAATTATAGTAATGTTTGTCTTGATATTGGTGGTGGAGGAAATGATGGAGGTGGTGGAGGTGGGGGTGGAGGTGTTGCATTTGTAGTCATCTGCGGATTAT